>Ga0070662_100000407_pt1 | contig 25519 bp, 19 predicted proteins | sample KBSC53metaG_FD_65648 | JGI IMG/M metagenome (GOLD analysis project Ga0070662, IMG submission 65648) | Corn rhizosphere microbial communities from Kellogg Biological Station, Michigan, USA - KBS C5-3 metaG | ecosystem: Host-associated > Plants > Roots > Rhizosphere > Soil ...
CGGCCGGACTCGCCTCGTGATCCCCTGATCGATCCGTTGAGACAGCCGGGCCTTCCGTGATGGCCGCGGGGTCGAGGGAGGTCTCTGCAAAAAAATTTCGATACTCAGCGCGAGCGCCACCTGCAGCCACTCGTCGACGGGATCGGTGCGAGCGAACAGACGACGATTGTTTCACAAGTCTTTCGCCGGATCTGGTATGAGTGCGGGGGGGTGGATCGCGGAAGAGGCTCGGCTGGTGGGGGGGACCGTCGAGGTGGCCGGCGGAGAAGCGGGATGAACGGCCCGGCGGTCGACACCTGCCCGGCCCGGTTCAGCCCTCGCCCAGCCAGCCCTGGCGGACGGCGTAGCGGACGATGTCGGTGCGCGTCTTCAGGCCCAGCTTGTCGGCGATGCGGGCCTTGTAGGTCTCGACCGTCTTCACGCTGATCTTCAGCTCGGTGGCGATCTCCTTGTTGCTGGCGCCCCAGGCGATGCGGCGCAGCACGTCTTCCTCGCGCTCGCTCAGGCGCTGGCCGTCGCCGGCGCCGCGGACGGGCTCGGCGGCGCCGCCCAGCAGGGTGCCGGCCAGCTGCGGGTCCACGTACGTCCCCCCGCCCGCCACCACCTGGATCGCCCGCACCAGCTCGTCGGCGGCGGCGCGCTTGGGAAGGTAGCCGCTGGCGCCGGCCCGCAGCAGCCGCGTGAGATGGCCGCGGTCCTCGTGCATGGTCAGGGCGAGGACCCTCACCCCGGGGCAGTCGCGGCGGATGCGCTCGGTGGCCTCGGCGCCGTCCAGCACGGGCATGGAGACGTCCATCACCACCACGTCGGGGCGCAGTTCGGCGGCGCGGCGGCACGCCTCGGCGCCGTCGCGCGCCTCGCCCACCACCTCCATCCCCGCGGTGGCGTCCACCAGCGCGCGCAGGCCGCTGCGCACCACCTCGTGGTCGTCGGCCAGCACGATCCGCAGCCCATTCATCCCCCCACCTCCGTACCCCTCGCTTGCGGGACGCCGCCGTCCGGGAGCCGCACGTACAGCGTGGTGCCCGAGCCCGGCGCCGACTCCACCTCCAGCGCGCCGCCCAGCAGCTCCACGCGCTCGCGCAGCCCCGGCAGCCCCATCCGCCGGGCAAGGGCGGCGGCCTCCATCGCCGCGTCGACGTCGAACCCCGCGCCGTCGTCTTCCAGGATCACCCCCACCGTGCCCGGCCGGCGCTCGAGCACCAGGGTGACGGTGCGCGCTCCGGCGTGCCGCGCCACGTTGGTGAGCCCCTCCTGCACGGCGCGGAAGAGCGTGGTCTCCACCTCGGGCTCGAAGCGCTGGTCGTCCAGGTTCACCGGCTGGAAGTCGCACGTTACCCCGTAGCGCCGCGACCACTCCTCCAGGTGCGCCTCCAGCGCGCTGCGCAGCCCCAGGCGATCGAGCGCGGGCGGCCGCAGCGCCGCGGCCACGTGGTGGATCTCGCGGGCGATCTGGTCCGCCAGGCGCTCCAGGTCGGCCAGCCCCTCGGGGCGGCCGGCCGGCTCGCGCTCCAGCGCCTTCAGCCCCAGCAGCAGCGCGGTCACCACCTGCCCCACCGAGTCGTGCAGCTCGCGCGACAGCCGGGCGCGCTCCTGCTCTTCGGCGGTCACCAGCTGGCGCAGCAGCTCGCGGCGCGCCCGGTCGGCGCGCTCGCGCTGGGCGATCTCGCGGGTGAGCCTCCGGTTGGTGCCGACCAGCTCGGCCTGCATCTCGCCCAGCCACGCGTTGGCCTGGGCCAGCTCGGCGGTGCGCGCCTCCACCCGCTCCTCCAGCGTCTCGTTCAGCTCGCGCAGCGCCTGGTCCATCCGCCGCCGCTCCGTCACGTCCTGCCCCACCTTCAGGAAGCCGCGCAGGGTGCCGCCGGCGTGGTACAGCGCCCGGGTCACGCCCTCGATGAACACGCGCGCGCCGTCGCTGCGCAGGTGCCAGCGCACGTCCGGAGCCCACCCGTCGGCCGCGGCGGCGGCGCACTCCTGCCCGGGCACGCCGGCCGCGCGGTCTTCGGGGGTGAAGGTCATCGCCACGGGCTGGCCGGTGGCCTGCCCGGCGGTCCAGCCGTACACCGCCTCGGCGCCGGGCGACCAGCCGGTGATGCGCCCGCCGGGGTCGGTGGTGAGGATGGCGTAGTCGCGGGCTCCCTCCACGATCAGCCGGTAGCGCTCCTCGCTGTCGCGCAGCGCCTCTTCCACGCGGCGGCGGCCGGTCACGTCCTGGCCGATCTTGAGGAACACGGCCGGCGACCCGTCATCGCGGCGCAGCTCGCGCGTGATGCCGTCCACGAACACGCGGCTCCCGTCGGCGCGCAGGTGCCAGCGCACGTCGGGGGCGGCGCCGGTCCGCCGCGCGGTCTCCAGCTCCCACTCGGGCGCCCCGGCTTCGCGGTCCTCGGGCACGAACAGGAGGGAGAAGTCGCGGCCCAGCACCTCGGCCTCGCGCCAGCCGTACACCGCCTGGGCGCCGGGCGACCAGCTGATGATCCGCCGGTCGGGGGCGATCATCAGGATGGCGTAGTCGCGCGCGCCCTCCACGATCGCCCGGTGCCGCTCCTCGCTTTCGCGCAGCGCGGCCTCGGCGCGCTTGCGCCCGGTGGTCTCCACCACGCGGTGGAACACGCCGGCCACCGCGCCCCGGTCGTCGTGGATGGGGACGAAGGTGAAGGTGAACCAGCGCGGCTCCGCCTGCCTTGCGCCGGACCCGCGCAGCACCACCACGCGGTCTTCCTGCACCACCGCCGGCACGCCGGCGAATACGGCGTCCAGGATCGGCGCCAGCACGCCGCGCGCGTCGGCCCACCCCTCCAGCACGGGGCGGCCGAAGAGCTCCGGGTGCCGCTCGTGCACCAGCCGGGCGTAGGCGTCGTTGTAGAGCTGGACGCACGCGGCCCCCCACCCCAGCGAGGTGGGCTCCGGCGACCCCAGCATGATGTCCACCGCCGTCCTCAGCGCCGCCGGCCACCCGGCCAGCGGCCCCAGCGGCGTCGCCGACCAGTCGCGCCCGCGGATCAGCGCGCCCGTCTCTCCTCCGCCCGGAGGCCAGGGCGTGACCTCGCTCATGCAAATCCCCCTTCGTGCCCGGCCCGCGTCGCCGCCGTCCGCCGCATCGTCAGCGCGCGTGGCCGAGACCCACCCTGATGCGAGAAACCGGCCGGAGCGCCCGCACCGGGCCCACGGCTCACCGGCTCTGCCGCGGCTGAAGTCCGCGCAGGCGGACTGTGCCGTGGCAGCCGCGACTTCACTCGCAAACTCCCAGGGGACCGTCTGCGGCCTGATCCGGCGTGTCGGGGAGTTCCCCGACACACCTCTTTCACTCCCGATACCGTCCACTCCCGCCCACCTGTAGCTTAACCGCTTCTACCGCATGAGGTTCTGCTGCCCCCCAGCCGTCTCGCGGCTGACGGCCGCGGGTGCGAAAGCCGCCGACGCTGGAGGAGGATGCCGTTCACGAGCGAAGAGCTGGAGGCGCTGCGCCAGTCCGCCCTCGCGCGCGGCGAGCGGATCGCCCGGCGCAAGCGCGAGATCGACGTGCTGCGGCGCGCCCTGTGGCTGCGCATGGACCTGTTGCGCGAGGTCGCCACGCCCCACCCGCCGGCGCTCACCCGCGAGGCGGCGGCCGTGTCCGCCGCCGTCCAGCGCGAGCCCGCCGTGGCCGGATGCGTCGAAACCAGGTGCGCCGCGGACGCCGCCGAGCAGGCGACGCGCGGGGCGATGGAGGCCGCGGTGGCCGCCCTCGCCGCGGCCGGCGCCACGGCGTCGCGGATGCTCGAGGCGAAGGCCGCCGCCGCGGCGCGGCCCGGCCGGCGCGAGACTCTGGCGCCGGTGGCGTGACCGGCGCATTCATGCGGATGGACCGCGCGGGTGGCCCCGGCGGAGAATCGCGTTCCGACCCTTCGCCGGGCCGGAGCGCCACTCGGCCTTCGCCCGTGGCGCAACACATCCGCCTTGGTCGACAGGGAATCGGCCTTCGGCTATATTTCGGAGGTTCACCAGCCTTCCACGGAGCATGCACAGCGCACTCGACGTCGCAGCCTGGTTCCTGAACGCGATCGACCGCAAGGCGGGCGATGCGATCACGAATCTCAAGCTTCAGAAGCTGGTCTATTACGCCCAGGCCTGGTCCGTGGCGCTTTTGAATCACCCGTTGTTCGATGAACCGGTCGAGGCGTGGGCGCACGGACCCGTGGTGGACGTAGTCTATCAGAACCTCAAGCAGTACGGGCACCACACCCTGCCACGGTCGCGGCGAAGGCCGCGGTTCTCCGGTCAGGAACTCACCGTGCTCGAGGATGTGCTCGCGGTGTACGGCGAACACTCGGCGAGCTTCCTGGAAACGCTGACCCACCAGGAAGAGCCGTGGAGAGAGGCGTGGGGGACCCGCGCATCAAACAGCAGAAGCCGCCAACCCATCACGCTCGCAGCGATGCGCCAGTTCTATCGTAGGCAGTACCACCAGCGGGACGGAGACCTGAGCGTAGATCTCGGCCAGCTCCGGCAGGAGCCGCTCCCCGAAGGCGTGCTCCCGCTCCCCCCGCGGCCCGATGGCGACGATTGGGAGCCGGACGCGGAGTTCGTCGCCGAGGCGAACGCCTCCGCGCGCGCCATCGGCCGCATCCGCCGCGCACGGACAGCCGCGCGGGCATGAACCGGCGCGGCGACATACATCCGCTTCCACTCGAGGATCTGGCCGGCGCGGACGTGAAGCGGGGCCGCCCGTGGCTCCTGGTGCACGACCCTCCGGTCGACGCCGCGTTCGACGTCTTCGCATACGGCACCACGCAGGACACCGAAGCAATCGAGGGCGCGTCTCCCCTCGACATCCGGTGGAAACGGCTCTCGGGGCAACGCGCCGAGAGCCGCTTCTTCACGGCGCGGCTCCGCACCATCGACGCCGAAGAGGTTCCGGCGCGCATCGGGCATGCGCGCGACCGGGCCGTCGACATCAAGGCCGCGCTTCGGCGATCGCTCGGGATCGGCACGGACCTGAGCGGCGCGCCGGGCCGCACCATCGGCAGAGGGCAGGTCGTCGCCCTGAGCACCGAGGTGGCCGACTACCTGGACGGGGCGCGGACGGCGGTGATCATCACCGAGCCCGCGTACGCGGCCCTGCGCCGCCACCAGCTTCTCCTGCCGATCTACCACGGCGAGCAAGAAGAGGCACGGCCAGGAGAGGTCGAAGCCGACGCGCCGTGGGTGCGGGACCTTCCGGGCGCACACCGGCGCGCCGTGATCGCGGTCCCGTTGATCCTGACGCACTCGGAAGCGGGACGGCCACGGCAACCGGGCGGAATCATCGGGATCGTGCAGGTGACCGTGGACGCCGGTACGATGGCGCGAATCGACGACGAGCTCGTCACCCAGCTTCAGCTCTGATCAGCCCCACCAGAGCCTGGCGACGCTCCAGACCATCAGGGCAGCGGACGAGTGGTCCGCTGCCCTGCCTTTGTGCCTTTCACCTGGAACCGCGGCGTCGCTCTTTTCCCCACTCGTTCATTGCACCACGCCAGACGTGGACGTCGCCCGCCGCCCGAACCAGCGCGGCACGGAGGCCACGTAGGCGTCGTACGCGGCGCCGAAGGTGCGGCGCAGGACGGGCTCTTCGAACCAGACCACCCGCGCGTGGAAGAAGGCCGCCAGCACCGCGGCGTACGCCAGCACCCCGCCCGACCGCACCCACACCGCCTGCCCCAGCACCGCCGCCACCACCCCCACGTACATCGGGTTGCGCGAATGGCGGTAGAGGCCGCGCACCACCAGCGCCCGCGGCGGGTCCTGCGGCAGCGGCGTCCCCCGCCCCGCGGTGGCGAAGTCCCACGCGCACCACAGGTAGACCGCCACGCCGACCGCCAGCACCAATCCGCCGGCCGCCATCGCCCACGCGGGCCCGCGCAGCCCCCATCCGCCGCGGATCCACGCCGGGATCAGCCCCGCCACCGTGCCGGGCACCAGCACCGTGAACAGCAGCGTCTTCAGGACGTTCATCGGGAGGCACCCCGCGAAGGAGAGATCGTCGCCCGGGCCCGATCGCGAGACGAAACCTACGCCTGCGCGCGGAACGAGAAGCGCGTCACGCGCGGCTCCCAGCCAGCCAGCACGGCGGGGGCGATGTCGAGGCGCGGTTCCTCGCCGGGCCTGGGCCGCAGCCACGCCCGGATGCGTGCCCATGGGCGGCCCGCGACTGTGAGCGCGCCGTCCGCATCTTCGATCCGGTTCTCCACCAGCGCCAGCAACGTTGCGGCGCCTTCACCCGTTTCACCCCCGGCCTCCGGATGCACCGAACGCAGCGCGGCGAAGAACTCAACCGCGACCTCGGGAAGCCCGGTGTCCACGGCCAGCAGGAAGAGCACGGCCTGGTACGGCGGCACCTGCCCGGCCGTCTGGTGGAAGGCGCGCTGCTCGGCCGGCGTGAGCCCCGCCTTGATCAGCCGGTACACGTTGACGAACCGCTTCAGCGCCCGCGGAGAGCGGTCCAGCAGCGGTGCCAGCGCGGTGATGAACTCCATCTCTTCGAGCCGGAAGACGAGGCTTTCGAGGTTCACCTGCGGCTCCTCGGGCTTCTCGACAATTCCTGACGTGTTGACTCTTACCCCTCTGCCGTCAGTGCCAGGCAGCAGCGAGGCGATGCCTGGCCGTTCCATTCTCGGCATTCCAACGATCTGAACGTTCTCCTCGCCCGGTACGTCGCCCGCCACCTCCGCTGGCGCGCGGGTAACGGCATTCTCGTCTGTACCTGAGGGATCGGATCGTGGTTGCTCCGGTGCGACGCTGCTGCCGAGCAGTCCGCGCACCATGTCCGCCGTGTCGCTGTCATCCATGCGGCGCAGCCAGAAGGGCACCTGGAAGATCTTTTCCAAGTAGTCGTCCGTGGTCGCCTTGCCGATCAGCAGTTCGGCGGACGAGAGGGGCGCGTCGGCGCCATCGCCGTGCAGCAGTTCGCGATAGCGCACCTCCAGCGAGCGCTTCACCCAGCGCGCGTCCACGCCGACGACCACCACGAAGAGCGGGAACGCCAGCAGCAGGTGCACGGCCTGGAGCACCTCCACCACCTTGTTGGGCGGGCAGCGGTCCAGGTCGTCGATGTAGAGGACGATCCGGTTGATGCGGCTCTCGCGGTGCTTCTCCTCTTCCTCGAGCGTGGCGAAGCGCTCGCGCCCGGGGTAGCGATCGTCGTCGTGCCCCGCTGGCGAGAGACGCCAGTTCTCCTCCTCGATCAGGTCCGACAACGTCTCGAAGTCGTTGCGCACCAGCGCCAGCACGCCCAGGTGCTTGCGGTAGTCCGCGCTCTGCGCCCGGTCTTCGATGAACGAGGCCAGCAGCTTGGCCACGCTCTGCTCGTCCAGCTTCGCCTTTGCGTCCTTCACCCGCGCCTCGGCCTCGGCCTGCTTGCGGCGCGCGGCCTCGTAGTCGGCGCGGGCGAGCTGCAGCTTTTCCTGCAGGGCGCGCAGCTCGCGCGTGTGCTCGGCCTGCTTCTCGGCCAGACGGCGGTCCACCTCGGCCTGCGCCTTCTCCACCTCGGCCAGGCGATCCGAGCCCCACTTCACCTGCGACCGTACCCACGCCGCGCCCGCCGTGAGCAGCGTGGCCGCGCCGGACGCGAACGCCGTCAGCTGCGCCATCGCCGTGTCGCTGATCGTGTCGACCAGCACGCCCACCAGCCAGCCGAGCGCGGGCCCCAGGAACAGCACCATCAGCAGCAGCATCCACCGCCGCCGACGCTCGCTTGCAGGGCCCCGGACCAGCGGCAGGAACGCGCCACGCCCGCGCTCCGCCAGCGCCCGCGCCTCGCCCAGCGCGGCCAGCATCTCGCGCACGCTTGCTTCGACGGCGGGGATGCCCAGCCGCTCCAGCACGGGGCCGACGGCGGCGCTCACCTCCTCGCGCGTCAGGTCGTCGGCCACCTGCTTCGCGGCAAGCTTCGCCAGCTCCTCGCGCTGGCGCTCGTGCTCACGCCGCGCGGCGGAGACCCGCCTGCGCGCGCCCGCCACCTCGCGCAGCGCACGGCGGCGCTCGGCGTGTGCTTCCTCGCGCGCCTGCTCGGTGAACTTCAGGTCGTCGATCAGCCGCTTCTGCAGCGCCTCGCTGGCGGAGGGCTTCTCGCCGGGCACGCTCAGGTTGCGGAAGATGTGCTCCACCAGGCTGGCCCAGAGGTTTCCCTCGACGTAGTGCCAGGCGTTGAACTCGATCTGCACGATCCGCTTGTAGAACGGCTGGTCGCGCTGCATCTGCCCGCTCCTGGCCGCGTCGCGCGCCAGCCCGGCCACGGCGTTGCGCAGGTGCCGCATGAAGAAGCTCTTCCCCGACCCCCACTCGCCGAACAGCCCGATCGACAGCGGCGGCGTCACGCTTCGCGCCGCGATCAGCGTGGCGAACGCCAGCACGTCCTGCTCGATCCCCAGCAGGTCCTCGCCCCGCGTGTCGTCCGCGTGGAACCCCGCCATGCGGTAGATGCGCAGCTCGCGGCCGAGGAGGATCAGGCTCCACTGCGCGTCATCGTCGCCCTTCCCCCGCACCGCGTCGAAGAATTGCCTCCGAAGCGCGGCCGGCTCCATTCCGACCTCGCGGAGACGCTCCTGGGCACCGGAGTATTCCCGGGAGTCGATCAGCAGGGCGGCAAGAACGTGGCGTGGATGGACCTGGTCATCACCCGTCGTCCGCTGCGCGAGATCCTGCGCGGCTGAAAGCGCGAGACGCGTCCCGAGGGTCGATTTCGACGGTCCCGAGGTATGTCCCGTATCGATTCCCTTCTCTTTGAAATACGAGTTCTGGATCTCTTCGAACCTGCTTTCCAAGGCGTTCGACAGCCACGCACCGGCGCCATCGTCGAGCGGTTCCTCCCGGTCCGCCTCCACGCTCGCGATCAGCAGCATGGACGTGGTGACCACCGGCGACGAAGCAGACCCGGCGTAGTGCGCGGCGTGGATGAGAATCTCTCTGGCACCTGGAGAAAGCCGCGGCCCGTCCGTCACGCCGAGCAGGTTCAACACACCCTGCGATGGGTTATCCGGAAGCTCCGTCTCAGCCCTCCCGGCGACCGCGATCTCTACCTCGCGCACCAGCATCTCGAACAGGTGCCGCCGCTCCGCCTCGTCCATCTCGGCGAGCGGCTTGTCGTTCAGGAGCGAGTACACCCCGGACGCGATCTCGCTTTCGGAGAGTGCGGGTGTTGCGGCCGCGAGCACGCGGAACACGGGAATGTCTCCGTCCACCTGGCGTTCGGCGAGCGCCGGGAGTTCTGCCGCCACCGCGCGCGATCCCAGGTACTTCGGCGTGATCAGCATGATCGCCGCGTCGACGTTCCTGATCGCATCGGTGAAATCGTTCTTCGCGAAGGCTCCCTGCGTGCGAACGCTCATCACCTTCCACCGGTGCGGGTCGGCGGCGTCGAACGCGCGGCGGATTTCCGGGAGCCAGTGGCGCCCGTCGTCGGCCGAGCTCACGTAGACGGAGTACTGGGCCGCGTGGGGCTCGGGCCGCGAGGTTGTCTCGACAGCGCCAGAGGTGGACGGGGCTTCCATGAGCGGCTTTCTGGAGGCGAGCGGTTCTGCCGGGGTCTACCGTGCGGTGCGGATGATCCGCGGAACACCGAATCCGTGATTTGAGTGTGTGATCGCGCGATTCGATCTCGTAGGCAACGCGGCTGCCCTTTTCGGTGGTACACACTCTGAATGCGGATTCGGTATAAGATACGGCGGAGTCGAAAGATACGGTAAGGTTCTCTCGCGGCGGGAACAATGGCCACGAAGCGCCGCAAGAAAATTCGGAGAAACGCTCCCTCCGTCCCTCCGTCCCTCCGTCCCTCCGTGTGATTCCCTGCCGTCGCGGTTCCCTCAGTAATCCTCCGCCTCATCCCCCGTGTTCGGCGTCATCAGCACCATCATCGAGCGCCCCGGCAGCGTGAGGTGCGCGCCGGCGTCATGCTCGGGGCCGGTCTGCTCCGCCGCGGGCTTGGAGGTGTCGAGCATCGTCTGCCAGCGCGGGGAGCGAGGGGTACTGGGGAGGACGAACTCCACCGGCTCGGGGGCGGCGTTGAAGAGGAGGACGAAGGTGTCGTCGGTCACCCGCTCGCCGTGCTCGTCCCACTCCATCATCGCGTCGCCGCCCAGGAGCATCTGGAAGCTGCGCACGAAGGCCTCGCCCCAGTCGTGGTCGTCCATCTCGTGTCCGTCGGGGCGCAGCCACTTGATGTCCTCGAGCTCGGACCCGCGGATGGTGCGGCCCTGGAAGAACCGGCGGCGGCGGAAGATGGGGTGCTCGCGGCGCAGCGTGGCCACGTGGCGCACGAAGTCCAGCAGGTCCCGCCGGCGCTCGTCCAGATTCCAGTCCAGCCAGCTGATCTCGTTGTCCTGGCAGTAGGCGTTGTTGTTGCCGCCCTGCGTGCGCCCGATCTCGTCGCCGCCGCAGAGCATCGGCACGCCCTGAGAGAGGAGGAGCGTGGCCAGCAGGTTCCGCTTCTGCTTCTCGCGCTCGGCGGCGATCGCCGGGTCGTCGGTCTCGCCCTCCACGCCGAAGTTGATCGACAGGTTTTGGTCGTGGCCGTCGCGGTTCCCCTCGCCGTTGGCCTCGTTGTGCTTCTGGTCGTAGGTCACCAGGTCGTGCAGGGTGAACCCGTCGTGCGCGGTGACGAAGTTGATGCTGGCGTACGCCTGCCGCCCGTCGTCGCCGTACAGGTCGCTGCTCCCGGTGAGCCGGAAGCCCAGCTCCTGCACCGTGCCCGGGTCGCTGCGCCAGTAGCTGCGCACCGAATCGCGGTACTTCCCGTTCCACTCCGTCCACAGCACGGGGAAGTTCCCCACCTGGTACCCGCCCTCGCCGATGTCCCACGGCTCGGCGATCAGCTTCACCTCGCTGAGCACCGGGTCCTGGTGGATCACGTCGAAGAAGGACGACAGCCGGTCCACCCCGTGCTCCTCGCGCGCCAGCGTGGGCGCCAGGTCGAAGCGGAAGCCGTCCACGTGCATCTCCTGCACCCACCAGCGCAGGGAGTCGTTCACCAGCTTGATCACCTGGGGATGACGGGCGTTCAGCGAGTTGCCGGTGCCCGTGTAGTCCATGTAGTACTGGGGGGTGGCCGCCACCAGCCGGTAGTAGGTGACGTTGTCGATCCCCTTGAAACTGAGCGTGGGCCCCAGGTGGTTCCCCTCGGCGGTGTGGTTGTACACCACGTCCAGGATCACCTCGATCCCGGCGCGGTGCAGCGCCTTCACCATGTCGCGGAACTCGCGCACCTGGCCGCCGCGGTCGCCGCTGCCGCTGTAGCGCGCGTCGGGGCTGAAGTAGTTCAGCGTGTTGTATCCCCAGTAGTTCCGCAGGCCCTTCTCCAGCAGGTAGTTGTCGTCCACGAAGTCGTGCACCGGGAGCAGTTCCAGCGCGGTGACGCCGATCGACTGCAGGTGCCCGATCACCGCCGGGTGCGCCACGCCGGCGTAGGTGCCGCGCACCTCGGACGGCACGTCGGGGTGGCGCATGGTGAGCCCCTTCACGTGCGCCTCGTAGATCACCGTGCGGTACCACGGCGTCCGCGGCGGCCGGTCGCCCTCCCAGTCGTAGAATGGATCCAGGACCACGGCCTTCGGAACCCCGGCGGCGCTGTCTCCCTCGTCGCGCACCAGGTCGCCGTCGGGGTTGCCGAGCGGATAGCCGAAGACGGGCTGCGTCCAGTCCACCTCTCCCGCCACTGCCTTCGCATACGGGTCCAGCAGCAGCTTGAAGGGGTTGAAGCGCTGTCCCTGGCGTGGCTCGTACGGGCCGTCCATCCGGTAGCCGTAGAGCTGGCCGGGCCGCAGCCCGGGGACGTAGCCGTGCCACACGTGCGCCGTCACCTCGCGCAGGCGCAGGCGGGCGGTCTCGCGAGTGGGGTCGTCCTCATCGAACAGGCAGACCTCCACGGCGGTGGCGTGCTCCGAGAACACGGCGAAGTTGACGCCCTCGCCGTCCCAGGTGGCGCCCAGGGGCGAGCGGCGCCCCGGCAGAACCCTGTAATCCACTCTATCTCCCGTCCGTCGGTGGGGATTTCGATCGTTGCGGCGCAACCCGGCGGGCAAGGGGAGTGCCGTAGCGGCTGCAGTCCTCCGTCTCAGGCGCTGTCTGAGATGAACTGCAACGGCGGGTCACGCGGAGGAGCGGAGAAGACCGGGGCAGCGGAGAACGGCAACTTCGTGCCGGGGTCAGTTCTCCTGCCCTCCGGTGCTCCGTGTGACCCGCAGTTGCTGTCGCTGGTGGATGAGCACGGGTGGGGGGACACGGAGTTCCTTGCGATGTATGGGTTTACGAGCGTTCGTTGCGGCGGCGGTGCAGTTCGGATCATCCCGGTGCAATTCATCCGCGGGGCAGGACCGGGTGGGGGGCACTTCCAGTATCATCCATCCGCAGCGCTCACGAGGGGCGCGGCGATGGACGAACGCCCCAACCCACCGGGTGCGGCCGATCCGGACACGGACCACGAGATCACCTGAGGGATCACGAGATGAAGTCTTCGATCAAGAGCCTGGCGTTCGCGGCCGCGCTGGCCGCCGGTGTGGCGTTCCACTCGCCCGCCGCCGCGCAGGTGCAGCAGCAGGGCGGCTGGGACGGGCCCCGCCGCGAGCAGGGGCAGCGCATGGACCCGGCGCAGCGCACCGAGCGCCGCGTGCAGCAGCTCACCCAGCGCCTGCGCCTGAGCAACGCGCAGGCCCAGCAGATCCGCGGCATCCTGCAGCGCGAGCAGCAGCAGATGGAGCAGTTCCGCGGCGCGCGCGGGCAGGGCCGTGGCCAGCAGGGGCAGCAGGGCTGGCAGCGCGGCGACGACGGCCAGCGCCGGCAGGGCTTCGAGCAGATGCGCCAGCTTCGCCAGCAGACCGACCAGCAGATCGAGCGCGTGCTGAACAGCCAGCAGCTGGCCGAATACCGCCGCCTGCAGCAGGAGCGCCAGCAGTGGGGCCGCGGCCAGGGCGGCCAGGGCCGCGACGGCAACCGCCAGGGCGGCCAGGGCTGGTCCGGCCAGCGCTGAGGCGGACCGGATGGGTTGAGGATAGTGGGATGACGCGGCGCGGGGCGCCGGGCGATGTGCCCGGCGCCCCGCTCTTTTCTACCGCTGAGTCGCACACCGCGCTGTTCGCGATTACGAAGGAAAGGATGCCGGCCGACGGAGCCGGATCCTGCTGTCGGACCGGATAGCCTCGCGCAGTTTGCGAGGCTTCTCGTAGTGGTTGCTGCGACTTCTTCAGCCGCCGGTGGGGGCCGAAGGATCGCGGGGAATCAGGGCGCCGGCTTGATCGGGTGCTCGCCGTTGTGACGGGAGATGATCAGGTCGCTCACCTCCTGGATCACTTCCAGCTTGCGGACGTTCTTCCCCGGGCACACGTGCGTGGTGAGCGGGTCTTCGCGGTGGATGCGCATGGTGTGCGGGTCCAGCCCCAGGATGGCCGAGAGGGTGGCGATGGCCGCCACGGCGTTCCTGCGCACCTGCAGCCCGCGGCCGCTGTCGAATGCCTCGGTGGCGTAGTCGCCCAGCATCTCGATCCCCAGCGCCACCTTGTTCCAGCTGGGCGAGTGCACGCCCGACACGGTGAGCGGCGTGAACGCCCAGATCTGCTTGTCGTCCACGAACAGGTGCGGCCCCGCGCTCCACTTCTGCGTGTCGCGGTAGAAGGTCTCCAGCCCCTTGATGTGCTCCTGCGTCAGCCCCTTGGGCCGCTGGGCGAGCGAGGGGACGGCCGTGTTGTGCAGCACGATGAACGACGGGCGCCACGCGGTCCACTGCAGCGTGTGGCAGTACTTGTCGAAGTCGTCGGGGCTGAAGCTCTTCCCCACGATTCCTTTCCAGGCCATGGCGACATCCTTTGTGCGGGGAGACAAGCGGCAAATTCGATGATGGGTGGGACGGGCATCCCTCGTTTCCACCGCGTACCTGGCGGGGACGTTCCATGCGGCGGCGCGAGGAGGCCGCGCGGCTGGGCCGATCGGAGGCCTCTTGCGAAAGTGGTGTCGCGAAGAGGAGTCGTCAATGATCGTGGTCAGCACGGGGTGAGGCATCCCGTTCTGCGCGGTCCTCGGGGGGGACGCACCCACATCCCGGCTTCGGGGACGGGAAGCACCGGAGCCAACACGAAATTCATCGCGCCCCCGACTGCGTGGGGGTGGCCCGCGTCGGAGCTCGTCCGGCGCTCGCCGCTACCTGCTGTCGTGTCCCGTCTCGACGAATGCGATGCACTGGCCCTGGTTCCGGAAGCCGTACGCCATCCATCCGCCATCCTTGCAGTCGTCCTTCGTGACCGGGTCCGCCGGGGCCTCGGGCAGGTCCACCGCGAGCCTGCCCCCCAGCTCGGGTTCACGGACTTCCGGGTCCGTGTTCGACGACCCGCCGAAGCGGAACCCGTACGTGTCACCCGCGCTGACGTTGAACGTGTAGGTGCCGCTGAAGGTGAATGAGCCGAAGGTAAGGACCTGGTCGACCAGCGTGGCGACGACGGCGTCGTTGACGACGGCATACAGCACCACCGTCGAGCCTCCAGAGAAGGTGGGATGCTCTCCGATGTAGGACCAGGGCAGGGTGACCGTGGCGGTCTGGTCCGCGGTGGTCGCGAAGTCCCACGTGTAAACGTTGAAATCGCCGGGACCATAGTCGTAGGCCACCGCGGGGTCGCCAGCAGAGTCGACAAACACCTCCACGTACCCGGGGCCGCTGGCCGTCCACGCGGTCGCCGCGGCGAGCGAAACCGAGTGGGCCGGCTGCTTCGGCACGGCGACGCCTGTCGGGTTCGCGTCGGCGCAGGCGCCGGTGATGGCGGCCAGCACGACGATGCTGGCCGTGCTGATACGGCGGGTACAAATGGGCATCATGAATCTCCGGGGGGGTGAGGCGTGAATGCTACATACTTGTCCGACAGCCCACCAACCCGGGCCGGGGAAGTGTTCCGCTTCCCCGGCCCGTTGATCTTCATCCAGGGTGGAAGCCCGAAGCCCCACCCCGGATGATCCCGCGCGCCGTCCCCGAGAGGGCGCTGAACCGCCCCTGCCGCTAGCTGCACTCGGCGCTGAAGTTGTCCACCATCGAGGTGAGCTCCCCGTTGGCGTTGACGGTGATGTGGAACGTCGAGTGGAGGCGGAAGTTGTTGTCGGTCCCCGGCCCGATGAGCTGGAAGCTGCTGGCGATCGCCACTGTCTGGCCCGGCCCCATGGTGAAGGTGGCGGTCGCGCTCCCCGTGCCCTGGTAGGTGTCACCGGTGATCTCTCCGGTGCCCTTGACGCCCTGCGGGTTGGAGTGGAAGGTGATGGAAAAGTTCCCGCTTGCGCTCTCCGTGCTGCGGGTCACCTCGTGGAGGGTGCCCTGGTAGAAGACGGTTTCTCCCGCGCCTCCGTTCGCGCACGGCACGAACGTGGCTCCGAAGAGCGGAACGAAATCGTTCGTGACCGTCGTCGTGGCGCTGGCCAGCGGCGCCCTCGGCGCCGCCGTGGTCGGCGCGAGGGGCTGGCCGGAATCGCCGCAGGCCGCGAGCACGGCGATGGAAAGCATGGCAAGGCAAATACGTGGCATGGAACCCTCCAAGAGGGGGTGTGAGAGAGGGACATCTGATGAAACGGGATGGTCTTCTTAAAAGGGACGGCGCGCACCGCGCAGGTGGGGCATCTCCTATGTAAGACGTGAATACTAAAAAACAGCGGGATCTATGAGACAATATACCTGCCGGGCACCCCTCCGCAAGATACTTAATCTCGTAAGTGTGCGTCTCCCATGAACATATGATGAACAATCTAATGTTTGCACAAAGTGCATCAGAACCTTTCGCCAAGGTACGGCTTGTCAGATTAGAATGTCTGAATATGAGATTGTCGAAAACGGGAGGGGAGAACGGCACGCCCCCTGTGCCGCGACCCGTGCCGTCGCGGGGTTCGTACGGGCGCTACAGGAAGGCGTGGGAGAGGGAGGAGACGGGGAGACGGGGAGACGGGAGACGGGGGAGAAACTTCTACCTGGCGGCAAACATCGGAAGGCGTAATCCGTCGGCTGCTGAATCCGGCCCTCCGACGGCGTGGACGGCTAGCGGCCCGGCACTGGCAAGATGCTTGATTGGGCGTTTCGTGGATGTGCAGGATTCATCGGCCTGGTTCCGCCCCGCCACCACGATCCTCCCGCACGACGAACCGTCTTTCGCCGCGGATCACCCCGTGTTCCGCAGCCCGGCGCTGATGCCGTTGATCGTGGCCGCCAGGGCGTAGTTCAGCGCGTCGCTCTCCTCGCCCGCGCGCTTGCGGCGCAGGAGGTCGACCTGGATCAGGCTCATCGGGTCCACGTACGGGTTGCGCAGGCGGATGGAGCGCGCGAGCACCGGGTTCTCCTCCAGCAGCCGCGTCTGCCCGGTGATGCGCAGCACGGCGTCGCGGGTGCGCGCGAACTCGTCCTCCACCATCCCGAACACGCGCTCGCGCAGCCCCTCATCCTCCACCAGCTCGGCGTACCGGCGGGCGATGGAGAGATCCGCCTTCGCCAGGCCGACTTCCACGTTGCGGACCAGGTCGTTGAAGAGCGGGAAGGTGCGCGTCATCTCCTCCAGCAGCGCCGCCTCGTCGGGGCCCCGGGCGGCGAAGCGCTCCAGCGCGTGGCCCACGCCGAACCAGGCGGGGAGCACGTTCCGGCTCTGCATCCACCCGAACACCCAGGGGATGGCGCGCAGGTCGCCCAGCCCGCTGCTCTTGCCGCGCTTGCTGGGCCGCGAGCCGATGCGCGCGTGCTCCAGCTCGGCCACCGGCGTCCCCTGCTCGAAGTACGGGAGGATGTCGGGGTTCTCGGCCACGTTCTGGCGGTAGAACTCGAACGCATCCGCGCTCATCTCCTCCATCGCCGCGTCCCACACCGCCGCGCGCGCCGGATCGATGGTGGACGGGCCGGCCAGGGCGTCGAGCGCGGCAGCCACCATCAGCTCCAGGTTGCGCTCGGCCAGGACGGTGTCGCTGTACTTCCAGTTCAGCACCTCGCCCTGCTCGGTCAGCCGCAGGGTGCCGGTGAAGGCGCCGGGCGGCTGGCTGGTGATGGCACGGTGCGTCGGCCCGCCGCCGCGGCCGACGGTGCCGCCGCGGCCGTGGAAGAGGCGCAGCACCACCCCCGTCTCCCGGGCCACGTCGTGCAAGGCACGGTGGGCCTTGTAGATCTCCCAGGTGCTGGTGAGCATTCCGCCGTCCTTGTTGCTGTCGGAATAGCCCAGCATCACCTCCTGCCGCCGCCCCCAGCTGTCCAGCAGCCGCGCGTAGTCCGCCCGCGTCCACAGCTCGCGGCAGATCTCCGGGCAGGCGCGCAGGTCTTCGATCGATTCGAAGAGCGGCACCGGCATCAGCCCCGGATCGTCGCCCTCCGCCGCCACGCGGACGCCGCACAGCTCCGCGAGGCGGACCACGGTCAGCACGTCGTCCACCCCCGTGGCGCCGCTGATCACGTAGATCTGGATCGCCTCGGGGGGATAGCTGCGCTTGAGATCCGCCACCGCCCGCATCGTGTCCATCACCATCCGCGTCTCGTCGCCGGGCGGCGCCGCGAGCGTTCCATCGGACGAAGAACCCAGCAGTTCCTCTCGGGCGCGGGCGTGCAGCCGGGCGTGCTGGCGAACGTCGAGCGTGTGCAGGTGAAAGCCGAAGGTCTCCACCTGCCGCAGCAGCGGATCGATCAGCAGCGCCGCCAGCCGCTCGCCGCGGTTGGCCACCAGGCTGTCGCGCACCAGCCGCAGGTCCGCCGCGAAGTCGCGGGCGTGGGGGTAGGCGTGGGGATGACGGGCATCGTCGCGGGCGAGCCGCAGCCGCGCGCCCACGTAGCCCAGGAAGCGGCGATAGACCTCGGTCTTCGACCGCCGCTCGGGGAAGGGATCCAGGGTCGACCCCGTCTCGGCGTAGCGCTCCAGCGCCCGCTCCAGCCCGGCGCTCACCGGCGTCTGCACGGTGGACGTGCTGAGGCGCTCGACCACCTGCTCCAGCGAGGAGACGTACCGGTCCAGGATCGTTTCGCGGGCGAACTGCAGCGCGTCGCGCGTCACCTCGGGCGTCACGTAGGGATTGCCGTCGCGGTCCCCGCCGATCCAGCTGCCGAAGCGGACCACGCCAGGCAGGTCGGAAGCGGCCACCGGCTCGCCGAGCGCCGCGCCGAAGCCGTCCGCCAGCTCGGCGTACAGGCCGGGGGCGGTCTCGATCAGCACGCGGCGGTAGTAGTCCAGCCCCATCTGGATCTCGTCGCGGACCGACGGGCGGCTGCGGCGCACCTCGTCGGTCTGCCAGAGCGCGGTGATCTCGGCGGCGATGGCGTCTTCCTGGCGCGCGGCCTCGGCGTCGGTGAGCGGGAGCCGGTCCAGCCGCTGCAGCGCGCGGGCGATGCGGGCGCGCTTGAACAGCACCGTTCTCCGCGCCACCTCGGTGGGGTGCGCGGTGAAGACGGGGATGATGGTGACCTCGGCGAGGCGCTTCAGGATCTCGTCAGGGCCCAGCCCCGCGTCGCGCAGGCGCAGCAGGGTGCCGTGGAAGGTGCCGGGCTGCGGCGGCTGATCGGGGTGCAGCGCGGCGGCGCGGCGGCGGCGGCCGCGGTGCGCCGTCTCGGCGAGGTTGGTGAGCTCGAAGTAGATCGAGAACGCCTTCACCAGCCCGTACGCCTGCTCCACGCCGAGCGACCCTACGATCCCCGCCGCCCGCGCCGTCCCCTCTTCGTCCGGGCTTTCGAACGACGGCGCGTCGTCGCCGCCCTCGCCGCGGCTGCGGATCAGCAGCCGGCGCAGTTCCTCCACCGCGGCGTACAGATCCTCGCCTTCCTGGTCGCGGATCACGCGCCCCAGCAGGATCCCCAGCGAGCGGACGTCGCGCCGCAGCGGCGCCTCCTTCTTCGACGGATCGTCGCCCGTGAGCTCCGCCAGCCGCTCCGGCTGCGACACCGCCCGCCACAGCGTCGGCGCCGGGATGCGCGCGCTCACCCCCGTCTCCACGCCTTCGTTCGCCGCACTGGCGTTCGCCCTCGGCTCCTGGTCCACCGCCACGCTCCGCTCGCGGGTCCTCGATCGATGGTACTCAGTCGGAATACGACGAAACGGCGCCGGGGACAAGCGTTCCCGGCGACGGACGAGGCAATCGCGCCAGGGGACGAGCGTCGGCGCGGGCCGCGGCGGGCCCCCCGCCCTGGCGCTGCGCGCCGGTCCCTCCCCCCAAACTGCCTGGGGGGAGGAACGGGGACTCGCTTTGCTCGCGGCTACTTCGATGCTCCCGCCCGGATCTCCTCGGACGAGACGACATCCGCGGCGTCACATCGACCGGCGCTCGTTTCGCGCTCCGGAATGACGGCCGAGATGGACGGATAGTCAGCGAAGGCGGACTTCGTGTAGTTGTTGCAGCGAATTGAATTCATTCGCCCGTGGCGGGTCTCACCCCTTCTCTAGCCGTTCGGGAGTAGGGTGGGGATGAGGCTCGGTTCGGAGGAAGGGGGCCGGGGGACGACGGCCGGTGGTACGCCTCTTGACCTCGTCTCGATGCGGGGATTCCAGGCCGGGAGGATGACGCGGATGGAGCAGCGGCAGCGGTGGCCGGACGTGCTGTGGATCGTGCGGCACGGGGAGAGCGCGGGGAACGTGGCGGCGGCGGCGGCGCGCGAGGCCGGCCTGCCGGCCATCCAGATCGCCACGCGCGACGTGGACGTGCCGCTCAGCGGGCGCGGCGAGCACCAGGCGCTGGCGGTGGGCCGCTGGTTCGCCTCCATGCCGCCCGGCGAGCGGCCGAGCGTGGTCCTCACCTCACCCTACGTGCGCGCCCGCCGCACCGCCGAGATCATCTGCCAGCAGGGCGGCGCCGACGAGCCCGACGAGGCGCTGGTGATCGACGAGCGGCTGCGCGAGCGCGAGTTCGGGATCCTGGACCGGCTCACCGCGCTCGGCGTGCAGCAGCGCTTTCCCGAGCAGGCCGAGCACCGCCGCCTGCTGGGCAAGTTCTACCATCGCCCGCCCGGCGGGGAAAGCTGGTGCGACGTGATCCTGCGGCTGCGCAGCGCGCTCGACACCATCAACCTGCACTACAGCCGCGAGCGCGTGCTGATCGTGGCGCACGAGGTGGTGGTCCTGTGCCTGCGCTACCTGCTGGAGTGCATGACCGAGGAAGAGATCCTGGCCATCGAACGCGAGCACGACGTGGCCAACTGCGGCGTCACCTGGTACGAGTTCAACCTGGCGCTCGGCCGCCGCGGCAAGATGGAGCTGAAGCACTTCAACTTCGTGGCCCCGCTGGTGGACGCCGGCGCCGGCGTCACCGCCGCCCGCGACGTTCCCGTAGCCGCCAAATGAGCCCGCGCGACGCGATCGACCTCACGCCCGCCACACTGCGCGGCATCCCCCTCCCCGAGCCCGACGAGAGCGGGAGCAAGGAAGAGCGCGGCCGCATCCTGATCGTGGGCGGCGAACGCGAGAACCCGGGGGCGATGCTGCTGAGCGGCACGGCGGCGCTGCGGGCCGGCGCGGGCAAGCTGCGGCTGGCGACCGTGCGCTCCATCGCGGTCGCGCTCGGCATCGCCATTCCCGAAGCCCGCGTCTTCGGGTTGGACGAGACGGAGCACGGCGCGATCGATCCCGCCGCGGCGGACGAGCTGCTGCGGGTGGCCGGCGGGGTGGACGCGCTGGTGCTGGGGCCGGGGATGATCGACGAAGCGAGCGCGTCGAAGCTCACCGGCGCCGTCCTCGCGCGGGTGGATGGGCCGGCCGTGGCGCTGGACGCGGGCGCGTTCCCGTACCTGGCCGCCAACCCCGACGCGCTGCTGCGCCTGGACGGCCGCGCCGTGATCACCCCGCACGCCGGCGAGATGGCGAAGATCCTGGGCGTGGAGAAGGCCGAGGTGGAGCGCGACCCGCTCGCCACCGCCCGCCGCGCCGCGGAGGAGCTGGGCGCCGTGGTCGCGCTCAAGGGACCGGATACGTTCATCGCCGCGCCCGACGGACAGGCGTACCGCTACGCGAACGGCGGCGTGGGCCTGGCCACCTCGGGCTCGGGCGACGTGCTGGCGGGGATCGTGGGCGGTCTGCTGGCGCGCGGCGCCGACCCGCTGCGCGCCGCCGCGTGGGCCGTCTACCTCCACGGCGAGGCCGGCAACGCGCTCGCCGCCGCCAGCGGCGGCATCGGCTACCTGGCCCGCGAGCTCCCCGCCGAGATCCCGCCGCTGATGGACCGCCTGGGCGGCGAGCGGCGCTCGGTGGGGTTCACGGCCGATTCGGCGTAATCGTACCGCCGAGTCCCTGCCGAGTCCGGAAATTCAGTGGTCGTACCGGCTCTGCCGATGGGTCTCAGTAGAGTTCGAACACTGGATTGGCGGATTCGAGATCATCGGTCACACGGACCCTTATCCGCGATGCCGGTTCAGACGATCCCGCTGATGGATGCGGTGGAACGTGGATCCCGACGTCGTCTCCCCGCTAGACTCTCAGCTCCCCGGCACCTTCAGCGTCAGCAGCTGGCCGCTCTCGCGCGCAATGCCCAGCCGCGGCTCGGGGCGGTCGTGCGCCTGCACGTCGAAGAGCCAGGTGCCCTCGCCCAGCCAGGCCGACGCGTCCACGATCCCGCTCGACTCCCAGCAGATGCCGCTGCTGTAGCTGCACGCGGGGTCCAGCACCTCGGCCACCGCCTGCGGCGCGCCCAGCGCGCCGTCCGCCGCCAGCGGGAAGCGCCAGATGCGCGGCGCGCGCGCCCAGGCGCTGTGCGCCGGGTCTTCCTGCAGCATCAGCGAGCGCGCGCTGGTCCCCACGTTGTCGGGCGATGCCCAGCCGCTCGCGGGGCCCTGCGAGCGCGCCAGCAGCGTCAGCCTCGCGCGCGTGGGGTCCGCGGCCTGGAACTCCACCCGGTAGATGGAGCCGAACGGGTCCCACGGCGCCGTGGAGCTGGGCACGGTACCCGAGCCGGTGTCCACGAAGTAGAGCGTGGGGGACGAAAGGCCGCCGCGCCGGTCGTAGTCGCCGTCCTCGATCCCCGCGAAGCGCAGCGCGCCCATCCCGTCCACCGCCGCCTGCAGCTGCGCCGAGGTGAGCGACGCCGCGCTGGGGATCGCCACGAAGCGCCCGTCCACCCCCTGCCCCACCGCCAGCTGCCCCACGTTGGCCGCCTGCGCCGAGGTGAAGACGTAGAGCGTACCCTGCCCCGCCAGCACCTCGCTCTCGTTCGCCGCCACGTACAGGTACAGCTCCGACTGGCCGCGGTGGTCGTCGAGCCCCGCCAGCACCACGCGCCCGCCGAAGCCGGGGATGGCGACGGTGTTCTCGTGCGCGAAGCGGCCCATCCACGGCATCTCCACCACCTGGCCGGCCTTCGAGACGGCGAGCTGCATCCCGTCCTTCCCCGCGCCGATCACCTCCTCGCCGGTCAGGAACCACCCGCCGGGAAAGCCGACGGCCGCGTCCGCGAAGGTGGCCGAGCAGAAGCTGCGGTACCCCCCCGACCCGTCCACCGCATACGAGCCGCCCAGCACGTTGGCGGTGGCCCGGTCCAGCACCAGCCGGCTCACGCGGGCGTAGGCGAACTTCGCGACCCCGTCCGTCCCCGCCACGCCGGCCGAGCCGATCTCGTGGTTGGAGAACAGGATCAGCCGCCCGCCCTCGGCGTACCCGCCCAGCCCGTCGGGGGTGGGCGGAAAGACGAAGCCGCCGGGCACCGTGTCGCCCACGCTCAGGATCGGCTGCACGGTGGCCGTGCCCAGCCCCGCCGCCAGCGCCGGCTGCGCCGTGCGGAAGCCGGGGTCCGCCGGCGGCCCGGTGCCGCCCGGGTCCGCGCACGCAGCCAGCGCGCACGCCAGCGCCACGGCGATCCACACCCGCGGCGGCCGGCGCGGCGGTCGGGCCGGAGTGCTCACCCTGGCTCCGTTGGCCGGATGGACGGCGGTCATTGCGCGTAGACGGCGCGGCGCACGCGCAGCAGCGAGCCCGTGGCCGCGTTCGGCGCCGTGTAGGTGCACCCCAGCCCGAAGAAGAAGTCGCCGCCGTTCTCCTCGAACGAGCGGGCGAAGGCGGGCGCGGTGAAGTGGAACAGCTCGGTCCAGCCGGACAGGTCGCTGGTCTGATAGACGCGCGTCACGAACGATCCGTCCGCCTGCGGCGTGGCGGTGAGCACGTACAGGGTGCCGCCGCGCACCAGCAGGTCGAAGGGAACCGCGCCCGCGTCGGGGAGCGCCACCTGCTGCGCGGTGCGCATGTCCCGCGTCATCGCCAGGGCCACGGGGCGCCAGTCGAAGGTCCGCCGGGCCACCACGTACACCATCGCGCCCGCGAACTCGGTGGGCCGCATCACCCGCAGCACGGCGTCCTGCGGCGCGCCGGGAAGGAGCGCGTCCAGCTCCACGCCGGTGCGCACGAAGCGCGTGCCGTCCCAGCGCAGCACCTGGTGCTCCTCGATCGGGAACACGCGCCAGAACGCCGGAAAACCGTACAGCTCGCCGCCGTGCTCGAAAAGCGTGTAGACGCGCCCCAGCACGTTGTCGGTGCCGGGCTGCCACGTCTGCCCGCGGTCGGCGGACACCTGCAGCGTCAGGTGGCCGGGCACGCTGTCGGCCCCCAGCGCGGCGAAGAGGAGGCCGCCGTGGGTGGCCAGGTCGAAGGTGTGCAGGCCGTTGGGGATGGTGCGGTGCTTCACCCACTTCCCCGCCTCCAGCCGGTAGAAGTTGCCCAGCGTCCAGTCGTCGCGCGGGTCGTGGCCGGGCACGTAGAGCTCGCCGTCCAGCACGCGGAACTCGTCCACCTGCTCCTCGCTGGTGGTGAACTCGCTGGTCAGGCCGCCGGTGGCCGGGTCCAGCGACCAGATGGCGATCGGCCCCCAGTTGTCGGTGCTGTCGCCGTGGCCGATGTGGATCACCCCGCCGAAGCGCTGCAGGTCCCACACGTTGCGGGCGTAGAGCGAGGCCTCGGTGAACGGCGTCCCCAGCGCGTCCACCGCCGCCGTCACGTCGGGCGGCGGGGGCGGCGGGCCCGATCCGGTGGGCCCGTCGCCGCACGCCGCCAGCACGACGGCGGCCGCGAGCCCCACGGCACGCCGCGGCACGCGCCGGGGCGGCGCGGCGGAGCGCTGGAGGGTTCGCGGCATGGCGGTCCCGCGGTTTCGGTTGGGGAGAGGGAGCCGGGTGGGCGGCGCAGAACCACGCACCGGCATCCGCACGAATCGGGCGCGGCTACGCGGCGGGGCGCTTCCACCTGACGGGGCGGGTGGCGCGCGGGTGCACGTCCAGGCGGTGGGCCATGCGGCGGAAGGCGGGGCCGTGGTCCACCGCCGCGCCCTCGATGTACTGCCACAGGTGGATCATCTCGTGGCGCATGGTCTCTTCCGCCTGCCCCTCCTCGCCGTGCGCGCACAGCCGCCAGCTGATCACGATCTCGAGCGGGTGGCTGCTGAAGTGGCCGTTGCGGCGCCGCATCACCCGGCTCAGGTGGATCGGCACGCGCGGCAGCCGCCCGCCGAAGTGCGCGCGGTTGGCGCGGTCGAACTCGGCCTGCATCCGCTCCAGGTGCACGCGGTCGCCGGGGTGCGCGCGGCGCCCGCGGGCCCGGCGCGGCGGCGCGTTCTCCAGCGGCAGGGCGTTGATGAACGCCTGCACCACGTCGCGGGCCTGCGCCTTCTTCTTCCCGCGCACGCCCGGCGTGTAGAGCACCGCCACCGCCGCCAGGATCGCCTCGTCGGCCGTGGCGAAGGCGTGGTTCATCCGGATCAGCGACGGGTCCTTCCCCACGCTCACCATGGTCCGCCGGTTGTTGGTGAACCGCACCCGGCGGTACGGCGCCCCGTGCTTGCGCAGCACCGCCAGCACCGCCGCCTCGTTGCGCGCGCCCGGATCGGGCGGACGCGCGGCGGGGGCGTCCACCGGGGGACGGAGCGCGCCGCGCGGCCGCGGCTTGCGCGGGCGGGGGGGCGCCGGCTGCGGGCGCGGGGGCTCGGGCCGATGCGGCTCCGGTGCGGGGCCGAACAGGTCCAGGATGATGTCCTTCAGACTCACGTGCCGCGGAGGGTCCTGCGGTTTCAGACGGCGGCGAGCGCCGGCGGGCGCTCGGCGTGGCGGTACTCCACCCGGTACCCCAGGGCGCGCGGAACGCTCAGCAGCTTCTCCAGGTCCAGGTCCACGCGGGCACCGGCCTTCTGCGTGACCTCGTCCTCGATCGGCAGGTCGAAGTCGTCGGCGCCGAACTCCAGGGCGCGGAACGCCTCCTCGTTCTGCGTGAGCACGCTGGTGCGGAAGTGCTTCACGTTGTCCAGGAAGATGCGGCACAGCGCCATGTGCCTCCAGTACTCGCGCGGGGAGATCTCGCGCCCGCCCAGCGCGGTGCCGTACGGCTTGTACGTCCAGCAGAGGAAGGAGAAGAGGCCGTCGAGCCCGGCGGCGTGGCACTGGTCCTGGAAGTCGCGGGTGCGCTGCAGGTGCTCCAGCCGCTCCTCCAGCGTCTCGTCGAAGCCGATCACCATCGTGGCGGTGGTCCGCATCCCCGCGTCCACGATCGCGCGCTGGGCCTCGAAATATTCCCGAACGGTGTACTTGAACCTGGCGTGCCGCTTCCGGAAGTCCTCGGTCAGGATCTCGCTG
>Ga0070662_100000437_pt1 | contig 24649 bp, 22 predicted proteins | sample KBSC53metaG_FD_65648 | JGI IMG/M metagenome (GOLD analysis project Ga0070662, IMG submission 65648) | Corn rhizosphere microbial communities from Kellogg Biological Station, Michigan, USA - KBS C5-3 metaG | ecosystem: Host-associated > Plants > Roots > Rhizosphere > Soil ...
CTGCGCGCTCGGCGCGCAGGCGCACAAGCGCCGGTGCCGTCGGCTCCGGCAGTCGCAGCAGGTACGCGTCGGCGGCGGTCGGCCCGCCGACGATGCGCGCGCCTGCGGCACGCAGGGCCGAGCTCGTCTCGGCCTGCGTCGCGTCGGCGCGGAAGACGACGATCGCGTTGGCATCGACGACCGCCGCGCTGCCGAGCGCGCGATACGGCTCGCCGGGCGTGAACAGCGAGACGAGCGCGAACGCCATCACCAGGATCACCGCCGCCTGCACGGCAACGGCGACCTGCAGGCCCCGCCACCACGCAAACGCGCCGCGTCGCCGCGGCGCCGTGGCGACGCGGGCATCGAGCTTCGTCCTGATCGTTGCCCAGCCGCGCTCGACGTCGCCGCGCGGCACGCCGTCGGCCGCGGCCGCGCGCCACTGCGCCTGCGCCGCGACGTCGGCCTGGCACGCGCTGCACTGTGCGACGTGCTCGCCGACTTCGGCCGCCTCGGCCGCGTCGAGGCTGCCGTTGACGAACCACGGCAGCAGCTCCTGCGCTGCCTGGTGCGCGTCGCCGCCGAGGCGCAGGATGCGCGCGTTCACGACGACGCCTCCAGGCGGCCGTGCAGCGCCGCGCGCAGGCGCCTGCGGCCATGGAACATCCGCGTCTTCACCGTGTCGACCGGGCAATCGACGATGCGTGCGATCTCGGCGTACGCCAGGTCGTGGAAGTACGTGAGGACGAGCACCGCGCGCTGCTCGGCCGAGAGCGTGTCGAGCGCGCTCGCGAGGGTCGCGTGCGTCTGCTGGCGGATCGCCTCCTGCTCGGGGCCGGCGTCGTCGGAGACGAGCTCGTCGACGGCGCCGGCGTCGACCGGCTCGTCCTGCGTGCGCAACGCCTTCAGCACGGTGCGGTAGGCGATCGCGAAGATCCAGGTCGAGACCTTGCATTCGCCGCTGTAGGTCGCGGCGCGTCGCCAGACGACGAGCATCGTGTCGTTCAGCGCTTCCTCGACGATCGTCGGCCGCGGCGTGACGAGGCCGAGAAAGCGGTCGAGGCGCGGGTGGTAGATGCGGTAGAGCGCCTCGAAGGCCCGCAGGTCGCGCGCGACGATCCGCGCCATCAGCGACTGGTCGTGCGCGTCGGCGCTGCGCCTGGGCACAGGCGCGGCCTGGGAAGGAGCGAGAAGTTTGCGCAGCATCGCGGCCTCGGCGCGAGGTTAATGCCGGTCTCTGCGCAAATGGTTCATTCCTTGCGGCGCCCGAGCAGCCGCCGCCATCCCGCCGTCGCTCCGCGCGCCGCCGGGTGCGCCCGCGACACGAGCAGCATCCCCGAGAGGTAGAGCGCGTTCAGGATGCGGCTCGCGCGGTCGATGCTCATGCCGGGCCAGCGCGCCATTTCGCTGAGCGACGACGAGCGCTGCTCGAGGCGCGCGACGGTCGAGCTGATCGCGCCCTTCAGCGGCGGCAGGTCGCGCGCGTGGTCGCCGGTGGCGACGACGCGGTAGGCGGCGCGGCCGTTGATCTCGCTGAGCAGCGTCCCCCGCGGGCCGTGCAGCGCGACGGTCCAGACCAGTCCGGCGAGCGGGTGGTACTTCTCGGGGCTCGCAACGCGCTCGACCAGGATGCTGCCCGGCGGGCGCACCCCCGGTGGCTCGGCGCTCACGAGGCGCAGCTGCGACAGCGCGAAGGTCGCCGCCATCGCCTCGGCGGAGCGCGGCGAGTGGTAGAGCGCCTCGCGCGGGAAGAGCGTCACCGGCCAGACGAACTGGCCCTGCTCGAGATAGAGGAGCGCCGGCTCGTGGTGGCGCAGGCACGCGGCGATGACTTCGAGCACGTCGCTCGTCGTCGGGTCGCCGCGGATGCGGCGTAGGTCGGTGAGCAGCGTCGTCGGCAGCAGCGTCGCGCGGCCGGGGACGTCCTCGAGCTCGAACCGGCCCTCGCTGCGGGCGCGGCGGAAGTCGCTGATGCGCCAGAGGTCGGAGGGATCGAAAGTCTTCATTCAGGGTCGGGTGCGCACTCCTTCTCTCCCTGTGCCCGGATGGTACGCGCCTCCGCTAGAGTCGCGCGTTTTCGCACAACGGGAGCCGGGCGATGCCGATGGACGTGGTGGACTACGAGATCAACGGTGCCGAGATGCAGTTCGTCGAGGTCGAGCTCGATCCCGGCGAAGCGGCGATCGGCGAGGCCGGCAGCATGATGTTCATGGACGCCGGCATCGAGATGGACACGGTGTTCGGCGACGCCTCGGGGCAAGGCGGCGGCGGCCTGTTCGGCAAGCTGCTCGGCGCCGGCAAGCGCCTCGTCACCGGCGAGTCGCTCTTCACGACCGTCTACACCAACCGGGGCAGCGGCAAGCGCCGCGTCGCGTTCGCCGCGCCGTATCCCGGCAAGATCCTCGCGATGGACCTGCGCCAGCTCGGCGGCACGCTGGTCTGCCAGAAGGACGCGTTCCTCTGCGCCGCGCGCGGCGTCTCGCTCGGCATCTGGTTCCAGCAGCGCCTCTCGGTCGGCTTCTTCGGCGGCGAGGGCTTCATCATGCAGCGGCTCGACGGCGACGGGCTCGCGTTCGTGCACGCCGGCGGCACGATCGTTCGCCGCGAGCTCGCGGCTGGCCAGACGCTCTTCATCGACACCGGCTGCATCGTCGCGCTGACGCCGAGCGTGTCGTTCGAGGTCCAGTACGTCGGCAAGATCAAGACGGCCCTCTTCGGCGGCGAGGGGCTCTTCTTCGCCAAGGTCACCGGGCCGGGAACGGTGTGGCTGCAGAGCCTGCCGTTCTCGCGTCTCGCGTCGCGCATCTTCGCGGCGGCGCCGCAGCGCGGCGGCTCCAAGGACGAAGGCTCGGTGCTCGGCGCCGGTGCGATCGGCGGCGTGCTCGGCGGGATCTTCGGCGACGAGGACTGAGGATCGCCGACGTTCATGCGACGACCGTCGTCGGCGATGCCGCGACTGCGGGGTCGGCGAGGAAGGTCGAGAACGCGGTGCGGTACGAGGTCGCGCTGCGGTTCGCGTTGACGACCTCGACCCGCGTCGCGCCGCGGAACCAGAAGCCGATCGCGCGCGCGTCGATCGCGGCGTCGCCGGCCTTCGAACCGTGCAGCACCGGCGCGAGCGTGTGCTCGAGCTCGGCGCGCTCGGCGTCGGCGAGCGCGGGGTCGAACAGGAACAGCGTCTTCGGCGCCGCGCCCTCGGCGACGACGCGCTCGATCTCCCAGCGCACGCCGGCGCTCGCCTTCATGACGAGGACGATGCGCTCGGCGCGCCGGATCTTGTCGGCGACGTAGCCCTGCCATTCGCTGTCCGCGAGGAAGGCGCGGTACGCGACGCCGCCTTCGGTCGCATCCTGCGTCCCGGGCTTGCCGACCGCGATCAGCGGCAGGTGGCCGTCGGCGACATCGAACAGCTCCTCCTCGACGCGCACCGCGAGCGGCCGGTACGAGAACAGGCGGCTCCACGGCGGCAGCTTCGGCGTCGGCAGGACGACGTCGTCGGTGTCGAACGGGCGCAGGTAGAGGACGAAGCGATCGCCGGGGTGCTTCAGCACATCGGAGACGCTGAGGCCGCCGAGGCGCTTGGCGAGCGACTGCAGCCACGCCGCTGCCTTGATGCCGACGACGGCGAGGGGGAGCGTCCACGCGAGCTGCATGGCGAGCTTCGACGAGATCGCGACGCAGTTCGGCAAGAGGTCGTCATTGCAGATCGAGAGGAAGGTACTCATCACGTTGCTTGCGCCACCGACCGTGAGCAAGTGCATCAGCGACATCACCAGGACGATCGCGCCGATCAGCGCCAAGACATACGCCAGCGCTGTCCTCGGCGTCTGCAGCGGCGTGCGCGGCAGGTCGAGCAGCTTGTTGATGTACGCCCACGGGCCGGAGACGAGCCGCGGGTCGAGCGTGGCGACAAAGCTCGATCGCTCCGGCACGCGCGAGACTTGCCACAGCGACGTTGCCAGGACGGAGAAAAAGACCACCGGAGCTACCACGCCGATCGTCGCCAGCACGGCGAAGGTCTGGTCGAGATGAAGGAACACGAACTGCAGGTTTCGCGTCGCTTCCGCGATGGTGTACAGGATCCCGAAGACCGTCGTCGCGGCCAGTAGCTTGAGAGCGACGGGGTGAACCGCGGTGATCGCGCGGTACATCCAGACGAGCATCCCGAGAACGATCGCGAAACCGATGAAGAGGGCGATCACCCAGAGGATCGGCTCGACGCCCTCCTGTTGATTCACGATCGCGTTGGCACGCAGCGAGCGGATGGTGTTGTCCGCGATCGGATAAAAGCCGATGACCCCGGTGAGCTCCCACACCGCGAACGCGAGGCCAGCGAGCACGACGTGGAGCACCAGCGCGCGCAGGAACTTGATGACGTAGAGCACGCGCAGCAGCACGCTCTCCGATGGCGCCTGGTCGAGCGTCAGGCGATCCATGACGTGTGCTGCGCCGCTTGCCGGTGTCAGGCCTTCACCAAGATGTGTCGCCGCTGCCGGATCTCGTCGGCCGAGAAGCCGACGGCCTCGACGACCTTCGCGCTCGCCGCGAACGGCACCGCCACGCTCGCGCCGTCGCCGACGACGAAGCTGCCGGCGGGATGACCGTCGACGAACGCGTCGATGCGATCGAGGCCGTTCGCCGTCAGCGTCACCTTGCGCGCCGGCGTGTCGACGACGAACGCGAGCGCGCTCGACGGCTCGCGCCGCAGCAGCTCGACGCAGTGCGTCAGCAGGTCGCCGTTGCCGGCGAGGAGGTCGTTCTTCGTCATCGCGTACGGCGTGCCGGCGATGCCGACGTCCTCGATCGTGAGGCCTTCGCTCGGGCCCGAGCGCGTCGCGCGGCGAAACGCGAAGCTGAGGCCGATCCCGCTCGCGAGCGGCGGCAATGCGATCGGCGTTCCCTGCAACGCCTTCTTCAGCTCGGCGTATTCCCAGACGTTGGCGCCGCCCGCGCCGGTCGCCTCGCCGACGCAGACGAACGGGCCGATCGCGTTGTCGACCCAGCCGGCGGAGAAGATGTCGCCCGACGAGTAGGTGTTGGTGTCGCCGACGAGGAGCACCGGGCCCGGGTAGCGCTGGCCGATCGCATTGCAGTCGGCGCGGTCGGAGATCGGCACCGGCTGCGCGTAGAGCTCGCCGTTGCGCACCGCGGCGTCGAGCGACGCCTGCCACGGCCCGAGGTCCTCGGCGAGCCCGCGCTGCGCTGCGATCGTGCGCGTGAACGGCGTCGCGAGCACCGAGAAGCGCACCGGCTCGATCGGCTTGGGCGTGAAGAGCTGCAGCGCGTGCTCGGCAGCGAGGATGTAGCCGCCGGGGTTGCCGCGAACGTCGACGATGAGGCCGCCTTGCGGCAGCAGCGGCAGCACGCGCAGCAGCTCGGCGACGAAGGGCTCGGGGTCGGTGTCGAACGCCCAGATCCTGAGGTAGCCGACCGCTCCGCCCGGCACCTGCAGCGACTGCACGCGCAGCGTGTCGGGGATCGTCGTCCTGATCGTCGACGCCGCGAGGCCGCGGCCGCGTGCGCGGCCGCTGACCGAGACCGCCCGCTTCGGCGTTGCCGGCGTCTCGCCGACGAGCGCCTCAGGGGCGAAGAAGAGCATCTTGGCCATCCGCACCGCGGCCGCCGCCGGATTGACCGCGCGCGTCCGACGCAGCGACCGGGCGCGCCGACCGCCCGCGGGGCCGCTTTCGAGGAGGCTCGAGACCGCGCCGGGATCGACGACGCGCCATGGCACGCGCACCTCGCGCTCGCCGCCGACCGGATCGCCGGTGGCGTTGGTCTTGCGGTAGCCGACGACGACCCACTCCTCGTCGGGCGGCGGGCCGAATTGCAGCGAACGGAACGTCAGGCTCGTCACCGACGCCGCGCGCAGGCTGTCGGGCCGGCCGGCGCATTCCTCGTCGGCGTGGCGAACGACGGCACGGTCGATCGGCACGCCGTTCCAGTGCTGCACGACGACGCCGGGGACGAAGCCCGGATCGAGCCCCTTGCCGACCTTGGTGACGACGTAGGTCGGTGCGGCGTCCGGCCCGTACATCTCGACCAGGAACGGCAGCGCCGCGACCTTGCCGGCGAACGCCGCCGGCCACGTGTAGCGCGTGTGGTAGTCGCGCATCTGCGTGACGATCGCGGCGAGCTCGACGTGGAACGCGTTGTCGTCGAACGTGCGCACCTGCGTGCGCAGGATCCGCAGCCGCTGCACCGGATCGAAGCCGTAGCGCGCGCGCTTGAGCGGCAGATGGGTGTAGACGCCGCCGATCACGGTCTCGAATGCTTCGAGCAGGCGCAGCCGCTCGGCGGTCGAGAGCATGGCGGGCGCCGGCAGCGTCGCGCCCCCCGCGGCCCGCGCGCGCTTGCCGACGCCGCGCGGAGCGGCTCGGCGCGCACGCGCGGCGCGCCGCTTCGCCTGCTCTGCCTCGGCGGCGGTGCGGCTCGGCATCGCCTCGGCGAGCGGAACGCCTTGCTGCGCGGCGGTGAAGCGCGATTCGTTCATGCCGATCTCCCGATCAGTGGACAGGCTGACCCATCGAGCCGTCAAGTATCTTCGCGCTTCACCTCGATGATCGGGAGAGCGAGCGTGCTGTTCGAACCTGGCCGTCACGAACCCCTGACGCAGCTCGCTTGGGACGAGTCGCGCGCCCGCGCGCTGATCGCGCGGATCGCCGCCGATGCCGCTGCGCGCTTCCTCGATGGCCTCGTGCGGCCTGTGCACCCGCGCGACGGTGCGCCGGCGCGCGAGCTGCACGGCGAGCTCTACCACGGCGCCGGTGGCGTGCTGTGGGCGCTGCACCACCTGGACGCGCTCGGCGCGACCGGCGCGCGCATCGACTCGGCGATGGTCGATGCGACACTGCGGCGCCATCGCGACTGGCAAGCGTCGTTCGGCGGCACGGAGTTCGCGTCGTACCTCATCTCTATGGCCGACGCAGCACTTTCATCGATGCGGTCCACGGCTTCGCCGGCACTGCCGCGGTGGTCGTTCGCGGACGCGATCTGCTGCCCGCGAATGAATGGCGCCAATGGGAGCAGCGCATCGAGAACACCGTCGCGCGAACCGCGACGGTCGAGGGCGATCTTGCGAACTGGCGGACGTACCTGATCCAGCCCGAAGACACGCCGCCCCGGGTGCTGATGCAGTTCTGCCACGGCGCTCCGGGTTTCGTCATCAGCCTCGCCGCGCTCCCCGGACCCGCGCTCGATCGACTGTTGCTCGCCGGCGGCGAAGCGACGTGGGCCGCGGGCCCGTTGCTGAAAGGCGCCAATCTCTGCCACGGCACCGGCGGCAACGGCTACGCGTTCCTCAAGCTCTTCCGTCGCAGCGGCGACGAGCGCTGGCTCACGCGCGCGCGGGCGTTCGCGATGCACGGCATCGTGCAGTGCGAGCGCGATGGCGTGCGCTTCGGCCAGCTGCACGCGTCGCTCTGGACCGGCGACCTCGGGTTCGCGATCTACCTCTGGAACTGCATCGAGGCCGGCGATGCCTTCCCGTGCCTCGACGTGTTCTTCGCGCCGTCCTGACCGCCGGCGTCAGCCGTCGCCGCCGTGCAGCTCGGCGCGAAACCGCGTCTTCCGCCATGCCCACGCGAGGCCGAAGAAGAAGGCCGTGAGGATCGCGCCCCCCCACCACTCGGTGACGTTCTGGAGCGCGTTCTTCTCCGCCGGCGACGACCACCAGAGCGGCAGCAGCACGTGCACCAGGCCGAGCAGCGGCAGCAGCATGCACGGCGCAGCGACCGCGAACGCGATCCGGCGAGCGCGCGCGTCGCCGCGCAGCCGGCGCAGCATCTGGTCGCTGACGACGAGTGCGCCGATCGCGGTCAAGCCGAAGTAGAAGAAGACGCCGTAGCGGCGCATCCAGCGATAGCCCTCGCCTTCGGTGCCGAGGAAGGTGGCGTAGAGCGCGAGCATCGCGCCGGCGCCGACGCCGAGCGCAGGCAGCCAGCGCTGCAGCGCGTCGCGCGGCGCGCCGATCGTCCCGAGCCACGCCGGGCAGACGATCCAGCAGAGCGCCTGCAGCACCGCCGCGGGCAGCAAGAGCCCGCGAAAGACGATGTTCGGAAGGCCGTGGCGGCCGGCGCGGCTGATCGAGACGCAGCCGTCGATGAACGGGTTGCAGCCTGGGGCGAGCTCGAGCCGAACCGAGAGCGGATACGCGATCGCGGTCGCCGCCAGCGGCAGCAGCGCGGCGAGCAGCGCGAGCGGCCACAGCGCGCGTCCGTGGCGAGTGGTGCCCGGCGTCGCGTCAGCCATGCGACCGCCGTGCTGCTCGCCGCCGCCGGTTCGCGCGCGCCGTGTCGGCGTCGGGAGGTGCGGTCATGGTCGTGCTCCGCGACCGAGCGGCGGTGCGGCGCGTGCCGAACCGCCCGTTCCGATCGCTCGCTATCTTGCACGGCAGCCGCCGCACCCGCTGCGGCGTCCCGTCGGCGGAGACTCAGTGCACCATCAGGACCTGCGGATGTAGGAGATCACGACCGACCATGGCGCGGGCATACAGATAGTTCTCGCGCGCCTCGTCGCTGAGGACATCGAGATCGACCTTGCCGTTCTCGTCGCAAGGGAACGCGAACCCGCACCGGTGGGGCGAGAGGCTGCGGTAGCGGAGCTCGAAATTCGCGCGGTCGGTGGGCGTTGCTCGGCTCGTCTCCATGGCGTCCTCCTTTGCACGGCCCCTACGGTGCCGTGCTTCGGTAGCCTGCCGATGTCACGCGCGTTTCAGTTGGTATCGTCGTGATGACGGCGTGCAACGCGCGTGTAGCCCTCGTGAACCGCGGTCCCGGAGCGGGTGGCACCATTGCGTCCGGACCGGCGCGGCGACCGCGACGGCCGTCGCCCCTTCAACGACCGGAGATGCCATGGCCCGCACCGTCCAAGAGAAGCGCGCCGCGTTCCGCGCGCTGCACGCCGAAGGCTGCTTCGTGCTGCCCAACCCGTGGGACATCGGCAGTGCGCGCATGCTGCAGGGCCTCGGCTTCCAGGCGCTCGCGAGCACGAGCTCGGGGTTCGCGTGGTCGACCGGCGGCGCCGACGGCACGAGCTCGCGCGACGCCGTCCTCGCCCATCTGCGCGCGCTCTGCGAAGCGACCGACCTGCCGGTCAACGCCGACTTCGAAAGCGGCTACGCCACCACCGCCGAAGGCGTCGCCGAGAGCGTGCGGATGGCGATCGCGACCGGCGTCGCCGGACTCTCGATCGAAGACTCGACCGGCGATGCCGCGCAACCGTTGCGCGCTGTCGCCGACGCGGTCGAGCGGATGCGCGCAGCGCGCGCCGCGATCGACGGCAGCGGCGGCGACACGCTCTTGGTCGGCCGCGCCGAGAACTTCATCGTCGGCCGGCCCGACCTCGCCGACACGATCGCGCGCCTGAAGGCGTACGCCGACGCCGGTGCCGATTGCCTCTACGCGCCGGGCATCCACACGCGCGAGCAGATCGACGCCGTCGTCGCCGCGGTGAAGCCCAAGCCCGTCAACCTGCTGCTCGGCGCCGCGACCGACTGGACCCTCGCCGACGTCGCCGCGATGGGCGTGCGCCGGATCAGCGTCGGCGGCGGCCTCGCGCGCGCGGCGTGGGCGGGCTTCCTGGGCGCAGCGCGCGGCCTCGCGCAAGGCCGCTTCGACGGCCTGGCGGGGGCGACCCCGGGGCCGGAGCTGAACGCGTTCTTCCGCGGTGGCGAGTTGAAGCGCTAGACGACTCCGGCCGCGCGCAGCTGCGCGATCTGCGCTTCGGAATAGCCGATCTCGCCGAGGATCGCGTCGGTGTGCTCGCCGAGCAGCGGTGCGCGGCGGCGGATCGCGCCCGGCGTCGCCGACAAGCGCACCGGCGTGTCCGCAACGGGCGCCGGTCGCGCCGCACCCGGATAGGCGATCTCGTGCAGGATGCCGCTCGCGCGGACGTGCGCGTCGTCGAGCGCATCCTGCGGGCTGTGCACGGGGCCGGCGGGGATGCGCGCATCTTCCATCGCCTGCAGCGCATCAGCGCGCGGGCGCGCCGCGCACCACGCGCCGAGGCGCTCGCTCACGACGTGCGAGTGCCGGCCGCGGCCGAGATCGTCGGCGAACCGCGGGTCGGCGATCCAGTCGTCGGCGCCGAGCATCCGGCAGAACTTCTGCCAGAGCGGTTGGCCGACGACCTGCACGATCAGCCAGCGACCGTCCGCGCACTTGAACAGGTCGGCCGGCGCCGACCCGTAGCCGAGGTTGCCTTGCGGCACGCGATCGGGCTTCGCGATCGCCTGCTCGATCAGGATCGAGTTCGAGACGGTGAGCGCCGTGGCCATCAGCGAGCCGTTGACTTCCTGGCCGCGGCCGGTGCGCTCGCGCGCCATCAGCGCAAGCAGGGCACCGAAGGCGGCGCCGATCGCGGTGCCGAAATCGACCCAGTTGACGCCGGCGCGGCGCGGCGCGTCCGGGTCGCCGCTCATGAACACCGCGCCCGACATCGCCTGGCCGATGCCGTCGAAGCCGACCTTGTGCGCATCGGGTCCGGTCCGACCGAAGGCATCGGTGGCGACCAGGATCGCGCGCGCATTGATCGCCGCGACGCTTGCGTAGTCGAGCCCCATCGACTGGAGAGTCGACTCGGGCATGTTGGCGATCACGATGTCGGCGCGCGCGATCAGCTTGCGGACGATCTCGCGCCCCTCGGGGGTCGTCGGCTCGAGCGACAGCGAGCGCTTGCCGCGATTGACCTGCATGTACAGGCCGCCTTCGCCACCCGCGGCGAGCGGCAGCACGAAGCGGTCTTCGCTGCCCCGGACCTTGTCGATCCGGATCACCTCCGCACCGTGGTCGGCGAGCAGCGCGCCGCAGAACGGGCCGGCGATGAAGCGCCCGAAGTCGAGCACCCGGATTCCCGCGAGGACGCCTTCGCTCATGGAGTCGATGTCACCTCACTTCATGGCGGCGACGAGCTTGCCCATCTCCGCCGCGGTGAAGCCACGCAGCGTCTGCGTGCGCACGTTGCCGAGCGCGGCGGTCTGCAGCGCCAAGGTCAGCACCGCGTCTTCCGGACCCTCCGAGACGATGACGATGTCGTAGGCGCCGGTGGTCCAGTGCGCGCTCTTGACCGTCACGCCGGCCGCCTCGGCGGCGGCCTTGAAGGCCTCGTAGCGCTTCGGCGAGTCCTTGATGCCGCGTGCGCCTTGTTCGGTGAAGTTCGCCAGGGTGATGAATGCAGGCATACGAATCTCCTCGGCCGCCATCGGCGGCTGCCAGCGACGGCCCGCAGCCTGGAAGTCCCGGCGCCGAGGAGGGCCGCCTGGCCCTCGGTGCCGAGACCGGACGCGCAAGGTAGGCCGCCGCGGCGCAGGCGTCAAGGTCACCTGCGTCGTCGGTCGGGTCGGCAAGAATCGCAGCGAGGAGAGCTGCCATGACGATGCTTCGCGACGCCGCCCGCGCCTTCATGCCGTATCCGGACGCCCCGGTCCGCCACGCGAAGGGAGGATCGCTCGCCGGGCTGACGTTCGCGGTCAAGGACCTCTACGACGTTGCCGGCTATCCGACCAGCGGAGGTCAGCCGTTCGTGCTCGCGATGTCGGGAATCAAGACGACGACCGCGCCCGCGGTGCAGCGGCTGCTCGACGCTGGCGCGCGCTTCGTCGGCAAGACGATCACCGACGAGTTCGCGTTCTCGATGAACGGACAGAACGCGCACTTCGGTTCGCCGGTCAACGGCGCCGCGCCCGATCGCATCGCCGGCGGCTCGTCGTCGGGATCGGCGTCGGCGGTGTCGAACCACCTCTGCGACTTCGCGCTCGGCAGCGACACCGGCGGCTCGGTGCGCGCGCCGGCGAGCCACTGCGGCCTCGTCGGCCTGAGGCCGACGCACGGCCGCATCTCGCTGGCCAGCGTGATGGACCTCTCGCCGAGCTTCGACACCTGCGGCTGGTTCACGCGCGACGTCGCGACCTACGCGCGCGTCGCCGACGTCCTGCTCGGCGTCGATCCTTCGCCGCTGCCGTCCAGGCCGCGGCTGCTCGCGCCGACGGATGTCTGGGCGCTGCTCGCGCCAGAAGCGGCGGATGCGCTGCGGGCGCCGCGCGCGCGCATCGAGGCGGTGCTCGGCGCGGCGTCGCCGGTCACGGTCGCGCTCGACGGCTTCGATGCGATGTACTGGAGCTTTCGCTATCTCCAGGCGCGCGAGGCGTGGCAGTGCGACGGCGCGCTGATCGAGCGCTTCGCGCCGCCGATGGGGCCGGGCGTGCGCGACCGCTTCGCGTTCGCGCGGGCCGTCACCGACGCACAGGTTGCCGATGCCGCCGCGTTTCGCGCCCGCTTTCGGGCGCACTTCGATGCGCTCGTCGGCAGCGACGGCGTGCTCGTGATGCCGACGATGCCCGACGTCGCCCCGCTCGCCGCCGCCGAGGAGAGCACGCTCGAGGACTACCGCAACCGCGCCATCCGCATGCTCTGCATCTCGGGGCTCGCGGCGTGCCCGCAGCTCTCGCTGCCGCTCGGCGAGCGGCTCGGCGTGCCGCTCGGCATCTCGCTCGTCGGTCCGGTCGGCAGCGACCGCAGCCTCGTCGCGCTCGCCGAGCGGATCGTCGCCGCGGCGCGCTGATCGCGCCCCGCCGCGGTCCTCAGGCGACCGTCGCGGTGACGCGCAGGTAGCTCGCCGGGATCACGGTGCGCGTCGCGCTGCCGCTCTTGTTCTGGGCGCGGAACAGCGCTTCGAGCTCGCCTCGCAGCGCATCGGCACGGCCGCCCTTGTCGGCAGCGTCGAACGCGTTCATCGTCGGGCCGTAGTACTTGCGGAAAACATCGACGAACTTCTCCGGCGTGCCGTCGAAGTCGAACGTGAACGTCTCGGGCGCACAGCGCACCGCGTCGCCCGCAACGCCGACGGCGGCGAAGCGCTCGCGGACGTGGCTCTCGACCCCCCACGTCATCGGGCTGACGAAGCCTTCGGGAGGCGGCGGCGAATACGCCGAGCTGATCTTGAGGATCTGGGCGACAAGCGTCGGGTCGCCCGGGATCCAGTTGCCCATCACGATCCTGCCGCCCGGCTTGGTGACGCGAACCATCTCCTTGGCGACCTCGAACGGCTTGGGCGCGAACATCGCACCGAAGATCGTGACGACGAGATCGAAGCTCTTGTCGCCGAGATCGCTCAGCTCGCTGGCGTCGCCTTCCTGGAAGCGCAGGTTGGCGAGGCCGAGCTCCTTCGCGCGGCGATTGCCGGCGGCGACGAGGTTGCTCGCGATGTCGACACCCAGGACGTCGGCGCCGAGGCGCGCCTCGGGCACCGCGGTCGTGCCGTCGCCGGAGCCGAGGTCGAGGACCTTCATCCCGCGCGTCACGCCGAGCGAGCGCACGAGCGCATCGCCGCTGTCGCGCATCGTGTCGGCGATGCGGGTGAAGTCGCCCTTTTCCCAAAGCGCTCGGTTCGGGTTTGCTGCCGCGGTCATGGAGGTTCCTCTCGGGTGGGGCGCCGACGCTAGCAAAGTTCGCGCGCGGCGACAACGCTCCACGCGGGCACCCGGCGCCCCGGGTCCATCCGCTGGCAGCGTCGCCGCCGCGGCGCTACGCTCACCGGCAACGAATTCGAAGCGAAGGAGCTCTCATGCCTGTCATCCGCCTCGCCGCCGCCGCGCTCGCGATCGCGTGCGCCGCTCCCGCCCACGCCGCGCCGCCCACCGTCGAGATGACGTGGATGTCGATCGCCAACTGGTACTTCAAGATCGGCGACAAGCGGATCGTCATGGACGGCTACATCACCCGCGTCCCGGAGAGCCTGTTCGTGCCGTCGTCGGTGTTCCCGAAGGACATGTACACCTACACCAAGGGACCCTACGGCGTCGACACCGCGGCGATCGCGAAGGTGCGCACCGCGATGCTCGGCAGCGACCGCGTCGACCTGCTTCTCGCCGGCCACGCGCACTGGGACCACAGTTGGGACACGCCGGCCTGGGCGCGGCTCACCGGCGCGCCGATGATCGGCAGCCTCTCGGCATGCTTGCAGGCGAATGCGCAGGGAGTCACCGGCGACGGCTGCCGCGTCGTCAGCGGCGGCGAGCGCTTCGACCTCGGCAACGGCGTGACGATGCGCGTCGTGCGCTGGAACCACAGCGGCGACAGCACCAATCCGATCCAGCACTTCGCGCGCGAGCTGTACCGCGCGCCGGTCCCCGACGCCGCGACCGGGGGCTTGCGGGCCGGCGTCGGCGAGGACTACCCGAACGGCGGCGGCAACCGCGCGTTCCTCTTCACCGTCGAGTCGCCCGAGGGCAAGCTCTCCTTCTTCGTCAACAACTCGGCGAGCGCGTTCGACCTCGACAAGGACGTCGTCGTCGACGGCGTCAGCTTCGGCTCGCCGCTCGGCAACCTCGCGGCGGCGATGAAGGACGCCGGGCTGACCCAGGTCGACGCCTGGATCGCCACCGGCGGCGAGTCGGTCGCCAAGCTCGTCGTCCCCGTGATCCACCCGAAGGCGTACGTGCCGAACCACTGGGACGGGCTCTTCAATCCGTTCTGGCCCGGCATGCCGTATCCGTTCAAGGATGACGCGTTGCGCGGCTATCTCGACGCGCAGAAGGTTCCGCTCCACGCACCGGCGCAGTACTTCGACAAGTTCGTCCTCTCGGCGGGAGGGATCGCGCGCGACGTCAACCACGACGTCAAGAGCAAGCTCGGCTTCGCCGACGCGCAGAAGTTCAGCCAGTCGGTGCTCGATGCGGTCGAGCGGGTCGCGTCGACGAGCGTCGGCGACGACTGCGGCGAAGGGTTTGCGGCGCCGAGCCCGTGGGCGACGATGTTCGCGGCGCTCCCACCCCGCGGCGCGAGAGGTGGCTCGCGCTGAGCGAATCGACCGAGCGCGCGCCGATCGGCGCACCCGGCGACGATAGCGCGTCGGGTCGCGCCCGCGGCGCCATCGCCGGCGTCATGAAATCCTCGCCCTGGCTCATCGTCGTCGCCTCGCTGCTGTTCGCGACGATGGGCGTCTGCATCAAGCTCGCCGCGGCCCAATACAGCAGCGGCGAGATCGTGATGTACCGCGGCGTCATCGGCGCGCTGCTCATCTCTCTCGTCAGCCACTGGCGGGGCGAGACGCTGCGCACCCCGGTCCCGGGGCGACACCTGCTGCGCAGCGTCACCGGTGTCACCGCGCTGTGTCTCTGGTTCTACGCGATCGCAACACTGCCGCTGGCGACCGCGATGACCTTGAACTACACGTCCTCGTTGTGGCTCGCGCTCTTCGTCGTCGGCGGTGCGGCCGTGGTCGGCAGGCGGGCCGCCGATCACGCGCTCGGCGTTGCCGCCATCCTCGGCTTCGCCGGCGTCGTGCTCGTCCTGCGGCCGACCATCGAACAGGGCCAGATCTGGGGTGGGGCGCTGGGCCTGCTTTCGGGGATGATCTCGGCGCTCGGTTACCTGCAGGTCGCGGCGCTCGGCCGCGTGGGGGAGTCGGAGAGCCGGATCGTCTTCTACTTCTCGATCGGCGGCGCGATCGGGGGCGCGGCGATCGCCGCCGTCACTGGCTGGCACGCCCACAGCGTCGTCGGCATCGCCCTGCTGCTCGCGGTCGGCGTGCTGGCGACGGTCGCGCAGCTGCTGCTGACGCGCGCCTATGCACGCGGCAATACGCTCGTCAACGCCAGTCTCCAGTACCTCGGCATCGCGTTCTCGTACCTGTACGGCGTCGTGCTGTTCGACGACCACGTCACCTGGGTCGCGGCGCTCGGCATGGTGGCGATCGTCGGTGCCGGCGTCCTCGCGTCGCTGGTGCGCGCGCGACACGTGCGTCGCGAAGCCTGGGCGCGTTCTTGAGCATTACTGCGCATTTCGCCGGCAAATCTCGGCTCCGCGCGAATGCCCTGATGGTCCACGACCACGCTCGCGAATATCGTCGGCCGAGCGCTTCTGCTCTCGGAGTCGCCTCCATGTCCTACGCTTCCAACGTTCGCGCGCAGAGCAGCCAGTCAGGCGCCGCCGCGATCGACGGGTCGACCCTGGTCGAGGTCGCCCGCATCATCGACCATGCCTGGACCGCGGGCCCGGGGGGCGTCCAGCCGCGGATCGTCTACGACGCCGTCGAGTGGGTGACCGACGCGCTCGACGCCGGCCGGATCCGCGTCGCCGAGCGCCAGGGCGTCGGCGAATGGTCGGTGAACCAGTGGATCAAGAAGGCGGTGCTGCTGTCGTTTCGCCTCAACGACAGCAAGCTGATCAGCGCCGGCGGCATGTCGTACTTCGACAAGGTCGACTCCAAGTTCTCGGGTTTCGACGAGGGCGACATGCGCGCCACCGGCGTGCGCACGGTGCCGCCGGCGATGATCCGGCACGGCGCCTACCTCGCCCGCGACGTCGTCGTCCTGCCGAGCTTCGTCAACATCGGCGCCTACGTCGACGAGCGTTCGATGGTCGACAGCTGGGTCAGCGTCGGCTCGTGCGCGCAGATCGGCAAGGACGTGCACCTCAGCATGGGCGTGTCGATCGGCGGCGTCCTCGAGCCGATGCAGGCGAACCCGACGATCGTCGAGGACAACTGCTTCATCGGCGCCCACGCCGCCCTCGCCGAGGGCGTGATCATCGAGGAGAACTCGGTCGTCGCGATGGGCGTGCGGATCGGTCGCAGCACGAAGATCTACGATGCTTCGACCAGGCAGGTGAGCTACGGCCGCGTCCCCGCCGGCTCGGTCGTCGTTCCCGGAACCCTGCCGTCAGCCGACGGCAGCTACAGCACGTCGTGCGCGGTGATCATCAAGCAGGTCGACGCGCAGACCCGCTCGCGCACCAGCATCAACGAGCTGCTGCGCTCGTGACCGGGCGCGGCGACCGCCGCCGCGAGCGCTCCGCTAGTACTGCGACTGTCGCTGCAGCTCGACGACGCCGCCGATCGCGCGCGCGAGGCGCTTGATGTCGATCGGCTTGGCGACGTGGTCGTCCATGCCGGCCTCGAGATAGGTCTGCCGATCCTCGACCATCGTGTTGGCGGTGAGCGCGATGATCGGAATCTGCGAGGTCGGGCCGTCGAGGGCGCGGATCGCGCGCGCCGCGGCGAGGCCGTCGAGATTGGGCATCTGGATGTCCATCAGCACGAGGTCGTACGCCGCCGCCTGCACCTTCGCCAGCACCTCGTGGCCGTCGCGCGCGAGGTCGGAGCTGTGGCCGAGCTGGGCGAGCATCGCGCAGATCACGAGCTGGTTGATCTCGTTGTCCTCGGCGACGAGGATGCGTAGCCCCCCTTCCATCGAGCGGTCGGGCTCGAACCGCGACTCGGCACCGATGATCTGCGACGACTGTCCGCGCTGCAGCTCGACCGAGATGCGGAACGTGCTGCCGGCGCCGACTTCGGTCTCGACCGCGATGGTGCCGCCCATGAGATCGAGGAGGCCCCGGCAGATCGCGAGGCCGAGGCCGGAGCCGCCGTAGCGGCGACTGATGCCGCTGTCGGCCTGGCGGAAGCGCTCGAAGAGCGACGGCAGCGCCGCCTGATCGATGCCGATGCCGGTGTCCTCGACGGCGACCTCGAGGAGGACGCGATCGTGGCCGATCTCACGGTAGTCGACCTGCACCTGCACCGAGCCCTGCTCGGTGAACTTGACGGCGTTGCCGATCAGGTTGAACAGCACCTGGCGCATCCGCCCTTCGTCGCCGACCAGCACCGCGGGCAGGCCGCTCTGGTAGCGCACCTTGAAGGCGAGCCCCTTCTCGTGGGCGCGCGTCGCGACCGAGGCGGCGACCTCGTCGACGAGACGGCGCGGGTCGAACTCGGCGAGCACGAGCTCGAGGCGCCCGGCCTCGACGCGCGAGAGGTCGAGGATGTCGTTGATGAGCGCGAGCAGCGCGTTGCCCGAGCTGCGGATCGTGCGCACGTAACCGAGCTGCTGCTCGCTCAGCTGCGTCTGCATCAAGAGGCTGTTCATGCCGAGCACGCCGTTCAGCGGCGTGCGGATCTCGTGGCTCATCGCCGCGAGGAACTGCGACTTCGCCTCGTTCGACGCCTCGGCCGCGGCCTTGGCGCGCGCCAGCTCGCGCTCGGCCTTGGTGATGTCGCGCATCACGCTGACGGTGCCGCCGTCGAGCGTGCGGCGCTCGACGACGTGGATGACGCTGCCGTCGGCGAGGGGCTGCTCGAAGGTGCCGTCGCCGCTGCGGTGCTGCGCCAGTCGTGCCTCGACCCACGCCAGCCGCTCGGCGCTCCTGTTGGGGTCGGGAGCGATCGTCGCCGCGCTCGCCTCGGCGATGGTCCGGAAGTCGATGCCGACGCCGATCACCATCCGCACCGACGGGAACATCTCGATGTAGCGCGCGTTCCAGGCGACGACGCAGTCCTGCGAGTCGCACAGCAGGAAGCCGTCGCCCATCGATGCCAGCGCGCGGTCCATGATGTTCTTCGCGCGCGCGAGCTCGAGGCGCGCGCGCGACAGCCGGCCGAGCTGCCAGTGCGCGGCATAGCCGGCGCCGAGCAGCATCGCGATCAGCGCCACCGCGACGCTCAGGACCTGGTTGCGCGTCTGGCGCCAGTCGGCGAGCGCGGCGTCCTTCGGGATGCCCGCGGTGAGGCGGATCGAGGGGTGGAGCGCAGGTCGCGCGGCGACGATCGAAGGCGCGCCGTTGAGACGCCCGGGCATATGCATCGCGGTTCCACTCAGAGCCCGCATCGGCAACGCCGTCGCCAGCAGCGCGCCGAGCTGAGCGTCGTTCGGCGGCACGCTCGCCAGCAACTCGCCGTTCTCGCGCTCGAGCGTGACCTCGAGCCCCGGGATCTGGATCGACTGCGCGAGGATCCTCGCGAGGATGTCGACCGGCACCTCGGCGATCGCCAGCATGCGTGGTCCCTTGCCGATCGTGAACGGCCGCGCGAAGTAGATCGCCTGCTCCGAGGTCGCGAAGTTCCGCACCGGCGGGCTGATCGCCAGCTTCGGCGATGGCTGCGTCAGCGTGTCGTGGATGAACTTGCGCGGCAACGGCACGCCGAGCCTGGCGCTCTGCTCGGTTGCCGATGCGACGACGTTGCCCTGGTTGTCGAGCACGATCAGGTCGCGGTAGGTGAGGTCGCGGTGCTCCGCTGCCTCCAGCCGCCGTTCCGCGGCGGCGCGCTCGAACTTGCCGTCGGGCGCGATCAGCTCGCCCGTGTCGGCGAGCAGCAGATCGACGCCGATCATCGTGCGATTCAGCGCCGCTTCGGCACCCGCGGCGAAGCGCTGCATGCGCAGCTCGGCTTCGCCGATGGCGTCGCGCTCGCCGCGCTCGATCAGCCAGCCGGTCGCGGCCGCGGTGGCGATGACGAGCATCGTCACCGCGCTCCAGATCGCTGCGACGAGTCGGGCGGCGTGCATCTACGTCGTCTGGCCTCGGGTCACCGGGTCCGTCGCCCGCCGCTCAGGGCGAGGTGACGCCGCTGGAGGAGCCGACGGTCTGGTTCCACACCTGCGTGCAGCGGGGCCCGCAGCGCTTGAGATACGCCGGGAGCACGTTACGCACGAAGATCTCCTGGCGCTTGGCGTTGTCGGCCGCGCTCGGGCGGACGACGACCATGCGGCCGGGACGGCCGCCGACGCAGCTCGGCGCGCCGGTGTTGCACGCGACGCCGTTGCTCGTCTCGTTCTCGGCCTCGGTCCAGATCGCCTGCTCGAGCTTGGGCAGCTCGCGGCGGAGCAGATCCTGCGTCTCCTTCGACAGCGACGACCACGCCGAGCCGTTGGCGACGAACATCGCGATGCCCCAGTTGACCGGCATCGTGTGCAAGTGCGTGGTGACCTCGTGCAGGCCGATCGTGTTGCCCGACATCGTCCCGGTGATCACGCAGTCGACGTTGCCGCTCTTGACGTTGGCGACGATCTCGTTGAAGGGGACCTGCACCGGAATCGCGCCGAGCGCCGACACCCAGTCGGACTGCGTCGCGCTCGAGAAGCGGATGCGCCGGTCCTTGAGGTCGGCCAGGCCCGAGAGCGGCTTGGCACAGAACGTGACCTGCGCCGGGTAGGCGTAGACGGCCAGCAGCTCGCTGCCGTAGCGCTCGCGCAGCACCTGCTGGAGCTGCGGGCGGAAGGCGGCGATGCTGCGCCGCAGGGTGGCGATGTCGGGATTGAGGCCGGCAAGATCGGGCGCGCCGATCTCGACGTCGACGACGGAGCTGAGGTTGAGGAGCGCAGTGCCGAACGGAACGACGCCGAGCTGGATGAAGCGCAGCATCTCCTGGCCGCGAATGCCGGCGCGGTCGAACGGGACGATCTCTGCGGTCGCGCGGCCGCCGCTCAGCGTTTTCAGCTGCGTCCAGAACGGCTCTTCGTACCGCGTGTACTGGTTGAGTGCGCCGAGGGCGCCGACGATGCGCAGGTGGTCGGCCGCCTGCGCCGCGCACGGCGAAGCGTGCAGCGCGCCGGCAACGACCGCCGCAGTGCCGAGTGCCCGCGCGCCGCGCACCAGCGCGCGCAGGCCTTCACCTCGAGCCGGGGAGCGGTCGTGTTGCTGCATTGACGTCAGTGTTCGCGCGTGGACGGCTGTTGACGACCCGCGTGCCTCCGAGAGCGTGTCCGACCCGGCGATGTCGTTGCTCGAATTGCCGCCTCGCCGTCGGACGAGGCGGCCACCGGGTGCCTGCCGCGATTGTCGGCCGGCGTGCGCGCTCGACGGCACGCTGTCGCGCGCCGTGCAACATATGCACGCGTTCAGGACGTGACGCTGTGCACGAATGCCAGCGCTAGCCGGGGAGTGCGCGTTCGCGGATGCGCTCGGCCGCCTGCAGATGGCACCACGCGGCGGCGAGGGGCCCGGGATCGATCGCCGCGGCGCGGGCGCGGCGCAACATGTCGCCGACGATGTGCGCGCCTTCGGTGCGGCCGCCGGCCTCGAGGTCGCGCAGCATCGACGCCGTCAGGGTCGAGCTGCGGTCCGCGAGCATGGCGCGGAAGCGCTGCACCGCGGCGTCGCGCGGCGGATGGCCTTCGGCTGCGGCGGTTCCCAGGCACGCCTCGAAGGCCTCGGCGACGAGCGCCTCGCCGTCGTCGGTCGAGACGATGTCGCCGATCGGCGCGCGCATCAGGCACGTCATCGCGGCGAGCGTCGCCAGGCCGACGAACTTCTCCCACAGCGCAGTCATCATGTCGCTCGCGATCTCGACCGGCACCGGCGTCTTCGCATAGAGGTCGCGCAGCGCTTCGAGCTTGGGCTCGGCGTCCGCGGCGGTGGCCGCGAGCCGGCCGAAGACGATGCTGTGGAAGGTGCCGAGGTGGACGATCTCGCCGTCGGCTGCGAGCGTCGCCGGGATCGCGCAGGCGCCGGCGGCGACGCGCGCGGCGCCGAACGCAGCCGCGAGCCGGTCGACGTGGGCGACGCCGTTCAGCAGCGGCAGCAGGCACGTCGACGCGCCGACCGCCGGCGCGATCGACTCGATCGCCGAGTCGAGGTCGTACGACTTGCAGGTGACGATCACGAGGTCGACCGGGCCGGCGTCGCCAGCGCGAACGACCGCGCGCGCAGGCACGGCGAAGTCGCCGTGCGGGCTCTTGACGACGATGCCGCGCGCGCGCAGTTGCCCGGCGCGCCGCTCGCGGACGAGGAACGTGACGTCGCCGCCGGCCTGGACGAGCCGGCCGCCGAAGTAGCCGCCGATCGCGCCGGCGCCGAGGACGAGGATGCGCATGGATCCCGCGTTCATGCGCTCACGACGTCTTGGCAATCGCTTGCGCGGCGCGGCGCTTCAGCTCGTCGGGCGCGACGTCCTCGACGTGGGTGGCGATCCAGATCGTGTTGCCGCACGGCTCCTTCACGCCGCCCGAGCGGTCGCCGTAGAACTGCTTCTCCGGCTTGGCGACGACGGTGCCGCCCGCGCGGACCGCGCGGTCGAACACGGCGTCGACGTCCTCGACGTAGAAGTGCAGCATCACCGGCGTCGCCGGATGCCCGTCGGCCTCTTCGCTCAGCATGATCATCGAGTCGCCGACGCGGACCTCGGTGTGGCCGATCTTGCCGTCGGGCCGCTTCAGTTGCTCGGTGACGCGCGCTGCGAACACGGTGGAGAGGAACTCGATGAAGCGCGCCGCGTCGCGCACCATGAGGTAGGGAATGACGGCGGGATAGCCGTCGGGGATCGGCTTCACGGGCATGGGACGGGCTCCTTGGGGTCAAAGGCGCACAGCATGGTGCAACCCGGGGCGGCCGTGGCCCAAGCCCCCACCGCCGAGAAGGATCGTGCGACGATCGACGCCATGAGCACCACCGCCACCGCTCCCGCGACACGGAAGCCCCGCACGACCGCGCAGCCAGCGCTGCTGGCGCAGCTCGTGGCCGCGCTCGCGACGCGCCGCATCCGCGTCATCGATCTGACGCAGACGCTCTCGCCCGAGTTCCCGCAGATCGCGCTGCCTCCCGAGATGGGGCAGTGCTGGCCGTTCCGGATCGAGGAGGTCTCGGCGTACGACGCGCGCGGCCCCGGCTGGTACTGGAACAACTTCTCGTGCGGCGAGCACACCGGCACCCACTTCGACGCGCCGATCCACTGGATCTCGGGCCGCGACCTCGCGAACAACGCGGTCGACACGATCCCGGTCGAGCACTTCGTCGCGCCGGCGTGCGTCGTCGACTGCAGCGAGCAGGCGAAGGCGAACGCCGACTACCTGCTCAGCGTCGACGACCTGCTCGCCTTCGAGAACGCGCACGGCCGCATCCCCGAAGGCGCGTGGCTGCTGATGCGCACCGACTGGTCGAAGCGGCACGACCCCGAGGCGTACCAGAACTTCGACGAGGAAGGGCAGCACACCCCGGGCCCGAGCGTGGAGGCGGTGCGCTTTCTCGTCGACGAGCGCAACGTGCTCGGCTTCGGCTCCGAAGCGATCGGCACCGATGCCGGCCAGGGCTTTCACCTGCGGCCGCCGTATCCGTGCCACACCTACATGCACGGCTCGGGCAAGTACGGCCTGCAGTGCCTCGCCAACCTCGACCTGCTGCCGCCGACCGGCGCGGTGCTGCTCTGCCCGCCGCTGAAGATCGAGAAGGGCAGCGGCAGTCCGTTGCGCGTCCTCGCGCTCGTCGAAGGCGGCGCATGAGCGCAGGCGACGGCCGCGTCGCGGTCGTCACCGGCGGCAGCGCCGGCATCGGGCTCGCGATCTGCGAGCAGCTCCTCGCCGACGGCCTCGAGGTCGTCTCGCTGGCGCGGCGGGCGTGTCCGCTCGCGCATCCAAAGCTGCACAGCGTCGAGGTCGATCTGCTCGATCGCGCCGCGACTGTAGCCGCGGCGAAGGAGGTCGCCGAGCGCTTCGCGGTGACGACCGTCGTCCACAACGCCGGCGTCATCCGCCCGGCGCTGCTCGCCGACGTCAAGCTCGGCGACCTCGACGCGCTCGTCGAGCTGCACCTCGGCGCTGCCGTGCAGCTCGTGCAGGCGGCGCTGCCTGCGATGCGGGCACGCCGCTTCGGCCGCGTCGTCCTGCTCTCGTCGCGCGCAGCGGTCGGCCTCGCGTCTCGGACGAGCTACTCGGCGACCAAGGCCGGCATGCTCGGCATGGCGCGGACGTGGGCGCTCGAGCTCGCGCCCGACGGCATCACCGTCAACGTCGTCGCTCCCGGGCCCGTGCGCACCGACATGTTCCACGACGTCGTCCCCGCGGGCAGCGAGAAGGAGCACGCGCTCGCGGCCGCGGTGCCGGTGCGCAGGCTCGGCGAGCCCGACGACGTCGCGCGCGCGGTGCGCTTCTTCGTCGCTCCGCAGAACGGCTTCGTCACCGGGCAGGTGCTCTACGTCTGCGGCGGGACGAGCGTCGGCAGCCTCGTCCTCTAGGGCGCGCGTTCGTCCGTGGGGCGCTTGCAAGGCGCGTCGGCTTCGACTAGACTGCTTTAGCTCTAAAGTATTGACGTCGGATGAAGATCGTCTGCATCGGCGGCGGCCCCTCGGGTCTGTATTTCGCCCTGCTCATGAAGCAGCAGTACCCGCGCCACGACGTCACCGTCGTCGAGCGCAACAAGCCGTACGACACGTTCGGCTGGGGCGTCGTGTTCTCCGACCAGACGCTCGGCAACTTGCAGGCCGCCGACCCGAAGAGCGCGGCGCAGATCCTAGACAGCTTCTCCCACTGGGACGACATCGAGGTCAACATCCGCGGCCACAAGATCCGCTCCGGAGGCCACGGCTTTTGCGGCATCGGTCGCAAGCGCCTGCTCAACATCCTGCAGGCGCGCTGCGAGGAGCTCGGCGTTCGCCTCGTCTTCGAGACCGACGTGCAGAGCGAGGACGCGTATGCCGACGCCGACCTGGTGATCGCGAGCGACGGCCTCAACAGCCGCATCCGCAGCCGCCACGCCGAGACGTACCGGCCCGACATCGACGTCCGCGACTGCCGCTTCGTCTGGCTCGGCACGAGGAAGCTCTTCGAGGCGTTCACGTTCGCGTTCGAGGAGACCGAGTGGGGCTGGTTCCAGGCGCACGCGTACCGCTTCGACGACGACACCTCGACCTTCATCGTCGAGACGCCCGAGCGCGTCTGGCGCGCCGCCGGGATCGAGGCGATGGAGAAGGAGGAGTCGATCGCGTTCTGCGAGCGCCTCTTCGCCGCGCATCTCGACGGCCACCGGCTGATGTCCAACGCCGCGCACCTGCGCGGCTCGGCGCAGTGGATCCGCTTCCCGCGCGTCGTCTGCCGAACGTGGGTGCACCGCGGCGGGCCGCGCGCAACGACGCCGATCGTGCTGATGGGCGACGCCGCGCACACCGCGCACTTCTCGGTCGGCTCGGG
>Ga0070662_100000440_pt1 | contig 24585 bp, 4 predicted proteins | sample KBSC53metaG_FD_65648 | JGI IMG/M metagenome (GOLD analysis project Ga0070662, IMG submission 65648) | Corn rhizosphere microbial communities from Kellogg Biological Station, Michigan, USA - KBS C5-3 metaG | ecosystem: Host-associated > Plants > Roots > Rhizosphere > Soil ...
GCGGGGTCGAGCGGAACGTAGGCGCCGCCGGCCTTGAGGATGGCGAGCAGCGCCACGACCAGCTCCGGCGAGCGCTCCAGCGACACGCCCACGCGGCTCTCCACGCCCACCCCCAGCTCGCGGAGGCGGCGGGCGAGGCGGTTGGCGCGCGCGTCCACCTCCGCGTACGTCCACCGCACCCCGTCCGCGACGATCGCCGGGGCGTCCGCATGCGCGGCGGCGGCCTCGGCGAACAACGCGTGGATCGAAGCGTGGCGCGGGTAGTCGGCCTCCGTCCGGTTGAAGCCGCGAACCACCCGTTCCACCTCGCCGGTGGACAAAGGGGACACAACGGCGGCGGGCTGCTCCGCGTCCGCAGCGATCCCGGCGAGGACGCGCTCCACCCCGCGCAGCAGCGTTTCGGCGGCGTCATGGTCCAGCCGCTCGGGGTCGTAGGTGGCGGTGACGCGGAAGCCGTGGGCGCCGGGCGCGACGACGACGGAGAGCGGGTAGTTGGTCCGCTCGTCGCCGTGGCCGCCGGCGAAGCGGAAGCCGTCGTCGGGCACCTCGTCGGGCGCCAGCTGCAGCGCGTCTCCGGCCCCGGACTGGAGCGCGTCGAGCGGGAAGTTCTCGTAGACGAACAGCGTCTCGAAGAGCGGCGCGTCGCCCGGCACGCCGCTCCAGCCGCGGACACTGGCCAGCGGCGCGTGCTCGAAGGCGCGGGCCTGCGCCTGCGCGGCGTGTGCGGCGCGCACCCACTCGGCGACGGACGCGCCGGCGGGGACCCGGATGCGGACGGGGATCGCGTTGATGAACATCCCCACCATCTCGTCCACCCCCGGCAGCTCGGGCGGCCGGCCGCTGACCGTGGCGCCGAAGACCACGTCCGTCTCCCCCGTCCAGGCGGAGAGCACGCGCGCCCAGGCGCACTGGAAGAGCGCGTTGGCGGTGACGCGCAGCCTGCGCGCGGCGGCCTCGATCGCCTCCGCCGCGTCCGCCGGGAGCGTGATCCCGGCGGTGGCGTGGCGTTCGGCGGGGGCGCCGGCGCGGCGCGGGGCGCGGTCCAGCGGGAGGGGCGTGGGCGTGGTGAAGCCGGCCAGCCGCGCGCGCCAGAACGCCTCGGCCGCGCCCGCGTCCTGCCGGTTGAGCCAGGTGATGTAGTGGCGGAACGGCGGCCGCGGGGGAAGCTCCGGCTCTACGCCCTCCAGCAGCCCGGCGTAGAGGGCGCCGAACTCGGCCAGCACGATCGGGAACGACCAGCCGTCCAGCAGCAGGTGATGCGTGGTGAGCGCGAAGCGCCACTCGGCGGGACCGAAGCGGTAGAGACGGACGCGCATCAGCGGCGCCTTCACCAGCTCCAGCCCGGCGCGGCGCTCGTCCTCGAGCTCGCGGTGGTAGCGGTGCTCGCGCTCGGCCGCGTCCACCCCGCTCCAATCCTGGTAGATGAAGGGAAGCTCGACCTGCCGGAAGACCACCTGCAGCGGCTGGGGCACGCCCTCCCACACCACGCCGGTGCGCAGCACGGGGTGGCGGTCCACCACGCGCTGCCACGCCGCGCGGAAGGCGTCCACGTCCACGCTCCCCAGCAGGTTCATGCCCTGCTGCGCCAGGTACGCTCCGGTGCCCGGCGAGTACAGCGTGTGGAACAGCATCCCCTGCTGCAGCGGCGAAAGCGGGTACAGGTCCTCTACGTTCTTCCGGTTCATCCGATCCATCACCAGGAGCGCTCAGGCTCGTCTCTACATTCAAGCATCGGCGCGGGTGCGTTTCCTCCGCACCGCGGCCCCCCTCCGCACGGGCCCTGACCCGGCGGAGGATGTATCGCGCCGGGGGAGGGAGAGCCCTACCCCAGCTGCGACATCAGCGCGTCGAGGGCGGACTGGTCCAGGCCGGCTTCGGGGAAGTCGCTGGGGGTGAAGCCGCCGGCGTCGGGGTCGCGGCAGTGTTCGACGATCGCCCGCAGCGCGGCCTCGTACGCACGGGCCAGGCGCTCGATGGTGGCGCGCTCGTAGACCCGGGAGCCGAAGAAGAAGCCGATCCGCAGCCGGCCGCCCGCCGTCATCCCCTCCACGGCGATGCGGTGCGCCCGCGGCGCGCGCGGCGAGCGGATCGGCCCCGTGCCACCCGGCTCGGGGAGGAGCAGCGCGCCGCCCGCGGACACGTCCGGCTCCAGGCCGCCGAACGGGCCGCCGTCCACCGGGCCCAGGTAGTTGAAGCGGACCTGGGCCCGCGCGCGGGAACGCAGCAGCGCCGCGTCGGCCGGCTCGCCGGCCCAGCGCAGCAGGCCGTAGCCGATGCCGCCGCGGGGCACCGCGCGCAGCGTCTCCTTCGCGGCCCGCAGCGCCTCGCCGGCATCGCCCGATGGCCGCAGGTGCACGGGGTAGAGGGTGGTGAACCAGCCGGCGGTGCGGCTCGTGTCCACATCGTCGAACCGCTCTTCGCGGCCATGGCCCTCCACGTCCACCAGCAGCCCGCCGGGCGCGCCCCACGCCGCGAACGCCTGCGCCAGCGCGGCCAGCAGCGCCTCGTTCACCTGCGTGCCGTACACGGGGGGCACGTCGTGGAGCAGCGCGCGCGTCTCGTGCTCGTCCAGCTCCGCGAACACCGCGTCGGCCGCTCCCTCCACGTCCGCGCCGTCCGGGTGATCGGCCGGGATCGGCGGGAGCGATGGGGGGACGGCGCCGCCCCAGTAGCCCGTCTCCGCGCGCAGCTCGGGGGTGCGCGCCAGCTCGGCCAGCCGCCGCGCCCAGTGCGCGTACGACGTGGTCTTGGGCGGCAGGGCGGCGTCCATCCCCGCCGCGATCCGGCGATAGGCGGTCTCCAGGTCTTCGAGGATCACGCGCCACGACACGGCGTCCGCCACCAGGTGGTGCGCCAGCACGATCAGCCGCTGCGGGCGGCCGGCGCCGCACTCGAAGAGCGCCACGCGGACGAGCGGGCCGTGCTCCAGGCCGAGCGTGGAGTGCGCCCACCCGCCGCCGCGCGCGATCTCGTCCGCCAGCTCCTCGTCGGGGATGGCGGCCAGGTCGACGGTGATCACGGGAGATGGATCGCCCGGCTCGGCGAAGCGCTGCGTCCACCCGCCGTCCGCGCGGACGAAACGCGCGCGGAGCGCGTCGTGGTGGAGGAGGACGGCGTCCACCGCGCGTTCCAGCGTGCCGCGGTCGATCGGCTCGGCCGCGCGGAACCGGAACGCCTGGTTCCAGTGGTGGGCGTCCGGAAGCTCCTGCTCGAAGAACCACCCCTGCGCCGGCGCCAGCGGCGCATCGCCGGTCACCACCCCCTGCTCGGCGGCCACCATGGGCGCGGTGCCGGCCACCCTCGCCAGCTCGGCCACGGTGGCGTGCGAAAAGATCTGCCTGGGGAGGATGCGGATCCCCTCCCTGGCCGCGCGCAGGATCACCTGGATGGACAGGATCGAATCGCCGCCCAGCTCGAAGAAGTTCTCGTCCGCCCCCACCCGCTCGCGGCGCAGCACCTCGGCCCAGATCCGCGCGAGCGCCCGCTCCACCTCGCCCGCCGGCTCGGCGGAGACGGCGGACGAGGGTGCGGCCGTCTCCGCCGCCGGCTCGGGGAGCGCGGCACGGTCCACCTTGCCGCTGGTGGTGACGGGGAGGGTCTCCATCGCCACGATGGCGGCGGGGACCATGTACTCGGGGAGCCGCTCGCGCAGGAAGCTCCGCACCTCCGCCGGTGGCGCGGGCTCCGCCCCCGGCGCCGCGACGGTCCACGCCACCAGCCGCCCCCCACGCACGGCGCAGGCGGCTTCCAGTACGGACGGATGCCGCAGCAGCGCGTGCTCCACCTCGCCCAATTCCACGCGGTGTCCGCGCACCTTCACCTGCGTGTCGAAGCGGCCGTGGTACTCCAGCTCGCCGCCCGTGCGCCAGCGCACGCGGTCGCCGGTGCGGTACATCCGCGCGCCGGGCGTGGACGAGAACGGGTCGGGGACGAAACGCTCGGCGGTGAGCGCCGGGCGCCGCAGGTAGCCGCGCGCCACCTGCGCCCCGCCCAGGTACAGCTCGCCGAACACCCCCGGCGGCACCTCCCTTCCCGCGGGGTCGAGGACGTGGGCCGTGGTGTTGGGCGCCGGCCGGCCGATGGAGGGCTCCTGGCCCGGGGTGGCCGGCGCCCAGGTCATGTAGACGGTGGCCTCGGTGGGTCCGTAGATGTTGCGGACGGTGCGCACCGTGCCCGTGGCCGCCAGCGCGTCCACCAGCGCGCCGGAGAGCGCCTCGCCGCACAGGTTCATGGTCCGCAGCGAGGGCGGCAGCGCGCCCAGGCGCAGCAGCTCGGCGGCGGCGGTGGGCACCATCACGCCCAGGCGCACTTCCCCCGCGGCCGGGTGGCCCGCCAGCTCCAGCGCGTTGCCGACCAGCAGGAGGTGCCCGCCGTTGCACAGCGTGTCCCACAGCTCGCCCACCGACACGTCGAACGAGGTGCTGGTGGACCCCAGCACCCCCGCCCGCTCGTCGGGCGAGACCACCTCGCCCAGCCACGCCAGCAGGTTCGACACGTTCCCGTGCTGCACCTCGACCCCCTTGGGGACGCCTGTGGACCCCGAGGTGAAGATGATGTACGCGAGCGTCGCCGGATCGACCTCCACCTCCAGCTCCGCCGCGTCCTCGGCCTCGATCGCCACCGCGTCTTCGTCCAGCCGCAGCGCGCGGACGCCGTCCGGGGCGATGGCGTCCGCCATCTGCGAGGTGGTGACCGCCAGCGGGGCACGCGCATCCTCCAGCAGCGCGCGGATGCGGGCGGCGGGGTACGACGGATCGAGCGGCACGTACGCGGCGCCCGCCTTCCACACGGCCAGCAGGGTGGCGACCAGGTCCGGGGTGCGCCCCAGGCACACGCCCACGGCCGTCTCGGCGCCCGCGCCCAGCGCGCGCAGGCGGCGGGCGATGCGGTTGGCGCGCGCGTTCAGCTGGCCGTAGGTGAGCGTCCGCCCCTCGTGCGTCAGCGCGGGTGCGTCCGGCGTGGCCGCGGCCTGCCGCTCGAAGCGGCGGTGGACCGCCTGGAACGGCGCGTCGCGCTCCGTCTGGTTGAAGGAAACGAGGGCGGCGCGGTCCTCGTCCGTGAGCATCGACAGCTCCGAGACGCGCGCGTGCGGCCGGGCCATCGCGTCGCGCAGCAGCGCCACCAGCCGGCGCGAGAAGCGGTCGACCGTCTCATGGTCGAACAGGTCGGTGCTGTACTCCAGCAGCCCCATCAACCCTTCGCCGCTCTCCATGGTGCACAGCATCATGTCGAACTTCGACACGCCGGTGTCCACCAGCGAGACGGCGTTCTCGGCATAGACGGGGCGCGGGTCCAGCGCGCTCATCATCCCGTCGGCGCTGGCGCGGTGCACGCCCACGAACACGTGGTGGAAGTACATCACCTGGAACACGGGGTGCCGGCTCAGGTCGCGCGGCAGGTCCAGCTCGTCCACCAGCTTTTCGAACGGCAGGTCCTGGTGCGCGTCGGCCTCGAGCACGGCGTCGCGCGAGCGGAACACCAGGTCGAGGAAGGCGGGGTCGTCGTCCAGCCTGAGGCGCAGAGCCGCGGTGTTGACGAAGTAGCCCAGGATCTGCTCCAGCTCGGCGCGGCCGCGGTTGCCCAGCAGCGTGCCCAGCACCACGTCGTCCTGCCCCGCGTACTTCGCGAGATGGGCGGTGAAGGCGGCCAGCAGCACCATGTTGAGCGTCACCGACTCACGCGCGCACAGCTCGCGCACGGGCAGGGTGATCTCGGGCGGGATCACGAAGCGGTGGATGGCGCCGCGGTGGCTCTCCTCCGCGGGGCGCGGACGGTCGGTGGGGAGCTCCAGCGTGGGCGCGCCGGCCAGCAGCTTCCGCCAGTAGTCCACCTGCTCGCGCAGGGTGTCGCCGCTCAGCCAGCCGCGCTGCCACGCCGCGTAGTCGGCGTAGCGCAGCTCGGGGTCGGGGAGGTCGGCGGGAAGGCCGCGTTGGAAGCGGCCGTAGAAGTAGTCGGCCTCGTTGGTGATGGTGGGCATCGACCACCCGTCGGTGGCGATGTGGTGCACGGTGTTCACCAGCGCGTAGCGCTCGTCGCTCACGCGCAGCAGCGTCATGCGGTACAGCGGCCCGGTGGCGATGTCGATCGGCCGCGCCCCCTCGCGCGCCACCACGCGCCGCACGTCGTCGTCGCCGCCGATCTCGCCGCGCACGTCGAACACCTCCACCCGGGCGGGATAGGGCGGCAGCACGATGGACCGGAGCTCGCCGTCCACCATGCGGTAGACGGTGCGCAGCGCCTCGTGCCTGCGCACCACCTCGGTCACGGCGCGCTCCAGCAGAGGCACGTCCACGTCGGCGCGGATGGAGAGCGCCACGGGCACGTTGTACATGGGGCTCTCGGGGTCCATCTGCGCGAGGAACCACATCCGCTCCTGCGCGAACGAGAGCGGAAAGGCCGGCCCCTCGCCGGCGCAGCGGGTGACCACCTCGCGCGGGCGGGCCGAGTGGGCCTCGCCGCGCAGGCGCTTTTCCAGCAGCGCCCGCTTGGCGTCGCTCAGTCCGGCCTTCCGGTTCAGCAGGTCCTGCATGGTTCGGTCGCTCGGGTCAGGAAGAAATCAGGTACCAGGATCGATGCGCATCGGGCAGCGATCCCTCAATTCGGCGCGTCTTGCGAGCCGCGGCCCGTGCCGCGGCGGGCCCCCTCCCCGGCCCTGTCCCCCCAAAAACCGCCTGGGGGAGAGAGGGGCGTGGGGCGGGGCGTGGGGAGAGGCGACGGAGCGTGCCCTCGGCGCCGCGGCCCCCCTCCCCGGCCCTCCCCCCAAAACAACCTGGGGGGAGGGTGATGCGAGGGCTGGTTGCAGCGCGCTTCGAGATCATCGGAGCGCACCGATCCCACTCTCCCCCCTCCCCCAGGCTGTTTGGGGGAGGGGGTGGCGAACCCAGGCGAGCCGGGGGCGGGGGCCCGCGGGGCCTCGCCTATGCCCCGATCCGCACGTCCACGTACTCGGGGAACGGGGCGATCGTCCCCAGGTCGTGCTCGAAGAGGATCATCTCGCCGCGGCGCTCCACCTCGCGGAAGCCGCCGAAGCGGTAGGTGACCTCCATCATCCGGTTGCGGCCGTTGGGGACGAACTCGGCGCGCAGCCGGGCGCCCGCCGCCTTCGCCAGGTTCATGATGTGGCTCATCATGATGGTCCCCACGCCCCGGCTCATCACCCGGCAGCTCATCAGCAGCAGCTTCACCGTCCAGAACTCGGGCGTGGTCTTCTCCACCAGCGCCAGCCCGATCTTTCCGTAGCTCCCGTAGCGGTCGTCCAGCCCGGCCACCAGGAGGACGTGGTCCGGCGAGGTGCGGAATGCGTTCAGCTCGTCGTAGCCGTAGGTGTAGCCGGTGGTGTTGAGCTGGTTGGTGCGGACGGTGAGCTCTTCGGCGCGCTGCAGGTCTTCTTGGCCGCAGGGGGCCAGGGTGAAGCGCATCTCCAGCGTGCGCAGGAAGTCTTCGCTGGGCCCCGCGAAGCTTTCCTCGGCCTCCTGCCGCCGGATGTCGGCCATGTACATCTGCCGGCGCAGGCGGCTGTCGTCGGTGATGAACTCGGGGTTGAGATCCTCGCGCTCCAGCAGCCCCTCGAGCGTGGCCGCGTCCAGCGTGCGCACCGCGGGGCAGGCGAACGCCACCTCCTCGCGCTCGAACGGCTGGTCGTCGATGAACAGGAAGGTGTCGAGGCCGAGGTTCAGCTTTTTCGCGATGGTCTCTACGTTCTGCCCCTTGGCCGCCCAGTTGATCTGCGGGTGCAGGAAGTAGTCGGCGATACCGAGCGCGGCGAGGCGCTCCATGGCCTTCGCGTGGTCGTTGCGGCTGGCGATGGACTGCAGGATGCCGCGCTCGTCCAGTTCGCGGACGATCTCGCGGACGCCGGGGCGCAGCTCCACGCGCTCATCTTCGAGCAGGATGCCGTTCCACACCGTGTGGTCCAGGTCCCACACCACGCACTTGACGGTCTTGGGCTTCTTCGCTTCCGCCACGGTCGCTCGCGCTTGGAGGGTTTCGCTCATCGGTTCACGTCGATCCTTGAAATCTAGTCAATCGCGGCGCGTTCGTGTGCGCCGCTGCGCTTCGGCGGGCGCCGCGCCCCCTCCGCTCGCTCAGGCTCGCACCTCCCCCGTACCGGGAGAGGTAGCTTCGTCGATGCTCGTTCGCTTCGGCGATCTCGAAGAATCGAGCTCTGCCTCCCCCTCCCCCGCGGAGCGCGGGGAGGGGGCGGGGGGGACCCGCCGCGGCCGCGAAGAGCTTCGCCTCCCGCCCCGGGCCCTCTCCCGCACCCCCTCCCCCAGGCTGTTTTGGGGGAGGGGGTGGCGAGCCTTGGCGAGCCGGGGGCGGGGGCCCCCGCCGGAGAGCGCCGTTGCCGGTCCCCGCGTCACCCCCTTCTCCTGCAGTTCGGGAGAAGGGGGCCGGGGGGATGAGGGTCACCCCACCAGCTCCGCCGCCTCGTCCTCGCTCAGCTCCTCGATCTCGGCGAGGATCGCTTCCTCCACCAGCACGGCCATCCTGGCCACCGTGGGCGCCTCGAAGATCACCTTCAGCGGCAGCTCCAGCTCGAACATGTCCTTGAGCCGCGCGATGATCTGCGTGGCGAGGAGCGAGTGGCCGCCCAGCGCGAAGAAGTCGTCGTGCACGCCCACGTGCTCCACGCCCAGCAGCCCCTGCCACACCTGGGCGATGCGCTCCTCCAGGTCGTTGCGCGGCGGCTGGTAGTCGGTGCCCAGGTCGTCCGGCCGCGCGTAGAGCTGCGTGGGCGCGGCCTGCGTCGGCGCGTCGGCGCTGTGGCGGATGCGCTCCTCCAGGTCGCCGGTGCTGACCAGGAGGTTCGGCTCGTCCGCGAGCGCCAGGACGGCGGCGAGCGCCGGTTCGACGTCGTCCGGGGTGATCCACAGGTCGTCGCCATCCGGGGCGGCGCCCGCGGTCCAGCGGTCCCAGGCGACGCTGGTCCAGCGCACGCCGGCCGCCGCCGCGATGCCGGCGTACGCGTCCGCCAGCGCGTTCGCCATCGCCACGCGCACGCGGCCGAACGAGCCCAGGACGCCCGCGAGCGACGATTCCACCAGCACGAAGTCGGGCGCGCGGCCGGTGAGCGCGTCTTTCAGCGCCTCGAGGTGATGATGGACGGTGTCGAGCTCCAGCGCCCAGGCGCCGGGGCGTGCCTCGGTGATCGCGGCCAGCTCGCCCAAGCTCTCCACGCCCGCCGAGTGCACGATCCCGTCGATCCTCCCCCAGCGCTCTTCGAGCCGCCGCAGGGCCGCGGGCAGATCCGCAGCGCCGTCCGCGCGCTCGACCCGGATCTCCACGCCACCTTCGGCGAGCGCCTTCACCGCCTCGCCGGCGATGCGCGCCGGGTGCTCGGGGGTGAGCATGCTCAGGAGGAAGTCGATCTCCCCCAGGTTGGGGATGCGCGAATCGACGATGCCGATGCGCACGCCGGGCGTGGCCGCGATCGCCCGGGCCAGCGTGCCGCCTCGACCCTCCATCCCGCCGACGAAGACGTAGACGCCGCCCTCGCGCGGCGCCGCCGCTGGCCGCTTCGCCCGTGCCGCGCGGAAGCCGCGGGCCCAGCGGTGCCGCCCCCGGAGCGCGACCACGGGCTCGTCCGTCTCCCCCAGCGCCTCGGCGGCGATGCGGTCCGCCAGGACGTCGGCGGTGGCGTCGATCGCGCGGCAGGGGAGCGACGGGTGCTCCTGCGGCACCACCCGGCACGCGCCCAGGATCGCCGCCGCGCGCGCGTCCACCGTCTCCGCGCCCGTCACTTCCTGCGCGGCGCGCGTGACGGCGACCAGCTTCGCGTCGATGCCGGCCGTTCCGAGCGCGCCCGCCAGCAGCAGGAAGGCGATGGGATCGTTCGCGGCGTACAGGACGAGCCGCGGCTTCGCTTCGCCGAGCGAGTCGACCAGCGCGCGGAAGTCATCTCGCTCCGTTGGACGGACGGTGACGCCATCGGCCCCCCGCCCGAACGCCGCGCCGAAGCGTGCGGCGGTGACGGTGCGGCCATCCCCCGACAGCGCGGCCGCGAGCGCCTGCCCCGCCTCGGAGCCGTCGTGGACGAGCAGGACGCGCATGACGTCGGGCGATGCGTCCGGCGCGGAGGTACGGATCCACGTCGGCACGTAGATCCAGTCCGCCGGGTCCGGGCGCCTGCCGTGGGCGCCGGGGGCGGCCCGATCGTCCGTCCACCGCGGCGGATCGACCCAGTAGCGCTGCTTCTCCCAGGGATAGGTAGGCAGATGGACGCGGCGGCGGCGCTCGGTGCCGCGGAACGCATCCCAGTCCGGGGCCACGCCGGCCAGCCAGAGCCGGCCCAGCGCCTCGATCAGCACCGCCTGGTCCGGCCGCCGGTCGTAGGTGTAGCGCAGCGAGGGGATGACGGCGGCGGGGTGCTCTTCGCCGTCGCCCGGGCGCTGGCGGACGAAGGTGCCCAGCGTCTGGCCGGGGCCCACCTCCAGCAGCACGCGGCCGGGCTCCTTCAGCAGCTCGCCGACTCCTTCCGCGAAGCGGACGGTGCCGAGCATGTGGCGCGTCCAGTAGCCCGGGTCCGTCGCCTCGGCCTCGGTGATCCAGGTGCCGGTGACGTTGGAGACCATCGGGATCCGCGGCGGCCGCGGACGGACGGTGGCCGCGAGCCGCGCCACCCCCTCCGCAGCGGGCTGCAGCATCGGCGTGTGGAAGGCGTGCGTGGTCGCCAGCCGCCGCGCGACCACGCCCGCATCCCCCAGCCGCTTCTCCAGCCTCGCCACCGCTTCGTCCGGCCCGGCGACCACGGAGAGGCCGGGGGCGTTGACGGTGGCGATGGAGACGAAGTCGTCCAGGTACGGGCGGACGGCGTCCGGGCCGAGCGACACGGCCAGCATCGCCCCGCCGGGGAGCGGCTCGATCAGCCGCGCGCGCCCGGCCACCAGCGTCAGCGCATCGTCCAGCGAGAGGATGCCGGCGATGGCGGCGGCGGCGTATTCGCCCAGCGAGTGGCCGATCACCGCGCGCGGCACGATCCCCCAGCTCATCCACAGCTTCGCCAGCGCGTAGTCGATCACGAACACGGCGGGCTGGGCGAGCCCGGTGCGGTTCAGCCGCCCGGCCGCCGGATCGGCATCGTCCTTCGCCAGCATCCGCCGCAGGTCCATCGACGACGTCTGGGGAGCGGCGTCGCCCGGCGCATCGCCGGGGAACAGCACCTCGCGGAGGTCCAGCCCCAGCAGCGGTTGCAGGATCCCGGCGCAGCGGTCCACCTCGGCGCGGAAGGCGGGCTCGGCCTCGTACAGCCCGCGCGCCATGTTCGGGTAATGATCGCCCAGTCCGGGGAATAGAAAGGCGACGGAGCGCGATCCCCCCTCCGCCACGCCGCTCGCCACGCGCTCGGGGATCGCCCCGCGCAGCACGGCCGCCGCGTCTTCCCCCTCGCGGACGAGGGCGATGCGGCAGTGCGCGAAGGCGCGGCGGCCCTCGCGCAGCGTGAACGCGACGTCGGCCAGCGGCAGATCGGGGTGGCGCTGGAGATGGTCCGCCAGCCGCGCCGCCGCCTCCCCCGCCGCCGCGCCGCTGCGCGCGGAAACCGCCAGCAGCTGCCACGGGCGTGACGGGGAGGACGGCGCCCCCTCCGGCGCCTGCTCGAGGATCACGTGCGCGTTGGTGCCGCCGATGCCGAACGAACTGACGCCCGCGCGGCGCGGATGGCCGTCCGTCTGCCACGGGATCAGCCGGTCGGCCACGTAGAACGGGCTCCCGGCGAATTCGATCTTCGGGTTGGGCGACGTGTAGTGGACGACCGGCGGGATCTCGCCGTTCTCCACCGCCAGCACGGCCTTGATGAAGCCGGTGACGCCCGCCGCGGTGTCCAGGTGCCCCACGTTGCTCTTCACCGCCCCCAGCGCGCAGAAGCCGGCGCGCTCCGTGGACGCGCGATAGGCACGGGTCAGCGCCGCGACCTCGATCACGTCGCCCAGCTCGGTGGCGCTGCCGTGCGTCTCCACGTAGTCCACGGTCTCGGGATCGACGCCGGAGAGCGCCAGCGCCTCGCTGATCACCGCGGCCTGGCCCTCCACGCCGGGCGCGCTGAACGCCACCTTGGCCGCGCCGTCGTTGTTCACCGCGCTCCCGCGGATCACCGCGCGGATGGGGTCCCCGCCGCGCAGCGCGTCCACCAGCCGCTTCAGGACGACGACGCCGACCCCGTTGCCGCCGACCGTCCCGCCGCTCCGGACGTCGAACGGGCGGCAGTGCCCGTCCGGAGACGAGACGCTCCCCGGCGCGTACAGGTAGCCCGAGACGGTGGGCACCTGCACCGCGGCGCCGCCGGCCAGCGCCACGTCGAACTCGCCGCGCAGCAGCCCCTGCGCGGCCAGGTGGATCGCCACCAGCCCGGTGCTGCACCCGGTCTGCACGCCCAGGGCGGGGCCGCCCAGGTCCAGCTTGTAGGCCACGCGGGTGGCCACGAAGTCGTTGGCGGTGTTGAGCTTGAGCTGGAACTCGCCCGTCGCCGCCATCACCGCCGGGTTGCCGCGCACGTGGAGCTGCGCGTAGCTCGACCCCGCCGCGCCCGCGAACACCGCGGCCGCGCCGGGGATGCGCGCGGGGTCCCACCCGGCGTCTTCGAGCGCTTCCCAGGCGCACTCCAGGAACAGGCGGTGCGCGGGCTCCAGCGTCTCGGCCTCGCGCGGCGAATAGCCGAAGAACGCGGCGTCGAAACCCTCCACGTCGTTCAGCTTGCCCGTGGCCTTCACATAGTGCGGATCGGCGAGCACCTCGTCGGGATAGCCGGCGGCGCGCAGTTCGTCGTCGCTGAAGAAGGTGATGCTCTCGCGCCCCTCGCGGAGGTTGCGCCAGAAGGTGCCGGGGTCGTCGGCGCCCGGAACCCGCAGCGCCACCCCGATCACCGCCACGTCCCACTCGCCGCCGCCCTCGCCGTGCGGCGCGCCGGGGGTGGGTTGAAGATCGGCCTGCTCGGTCATGCTCATGCGTCAGGATCTATGTGTGTACGTCAGGACGTTCTGGCGAATCGTGGCGGTGCGGCAGGCACTCGCGCATGCCGCGGCGGCCCCCTCTCCCCGGCCCTCTCCCCCCAAAAACTGCCTGGGGGGAGAGGGTGACGCGGCGAGATGTGACTGCGCGTTTCCTCGGCGCGGCGCCCCCTCCGCTCGCTCCGGCTGGCACCTCCCCCGTACCGGGAGGGGTAGCGTCGTCGATCCCTGCCCGCTTCGGCGATTTCGAAGCGAACCGGGCTCTGTCTCCCCCTCCCCCGCGGAGCGCGGGGAGGGGGCGGGGGGCGGGGGCCCGCCGCCGGAGCGCGCCCTACCGCCGCCCCCGCCGCATCATCTCGCGCCGCGTGGCCGCGCGGTCCTGACCGGTTTCCGCCGCGGCGGTGTCCACCTTCGGCGCCTCGCCCGCGGCGGCGTCCGCGGCCTGCTGCTCCAGGTGGGCGGCAAGGGCGCGCACGGTGGAGAACTGGAACAGGTCGATCACCGACACCGGCACGCCCAGCGTTTCGCGCAGGCGCTCCTGCACGCGCGCCAGCAGCAGCGAGTGGCCGCCGATCTCGAAGAAGTTGTCGTCCAGGCCCACGCCCGGCGTCTCCAGCGCGTCTTCCCACACCTTCGCCACGGCGCGCTCCATCTCGCTGCGCGGCGCGCTCTCGGCGGGGCGCTCGGGGGCGGCGTCGGGGAGGCGCAGGCGGTCGATCTTCCCGTTGGGCGACAGCGGGAGCTCGGGGAGCGCCACGAACGCCGCGGGGATCATGTAGTCGGGCACCCGCGCGCGCAGCCACGCCCGCAGCTCGGCCGTGGACGGGGCATCTTCACCAGAGGGCACCACCCAGGCGACCAGCCGCGCGGCCGCGCCCTCGCCGCGCGCGGCCACCACCGCCTGCCGCACCCGCGGGCTGGCGGCCAGCGCGGCCTCCACCTCGCCCGGCTCGATGCGGTGGCCGCGGATCTTCACCTGGAAGTCGAGGCGGCCCAGGTACTCCAGTTCGCCGCCCGCGCGGTAGCGCACCCGGTCGCCCACGCGGTACATGCGCGCGCCCGGCTCGCCGCAGAACGGGTCGGGGCGGAAGCGCTCCGCCGTCATCGCCGGGCGGCGGTGGTAGCCGCGCGACAGCCCCCGACCGCCGATCCACAGCTCGCCCGCCACGCCGAACGGCACCGGGCGCAGGCGGCCGTCCAGCACGTAGAGCCGCGTGTTGGCCACCGGCCGGCCGACCAGGACGCGATCCGCATCCCGCGGCGCGATCCACCAGGTGCTGTAGGTGGTGTCTTCCGTCGGCCCGTAGTAGTTGCCGACCGTCTCCAGCGTTCCGATCTCGTGCAGCCCCCGCGCGAGCGCCGGCGGCAGCGCCTCGCCGCCCAGGTTCAGCCGGCGCAGGGTGGGGGGGATGCCGCCCGTGCGCAGCAGCTCGGCGGCGGCGCTGGGGGCCATGCTGGCCAGCGTCACCTCCTCTTCCAACCCCTTCAGCGACAGCGCGTTGCGGACCAGGACGAGCGAGCCGCCCCAGCTGAGCGTGCCGAAGATCTCGGCGACCGAGACGTCGAACGAGACGGAGGTGGAGGCGAGCACGGAGCGCCGCTCGCCGTCCGAGACGTGCTCACGGAGCCAGTGCAGGAGCGCCACCGTGCTGCGGTGCTCGATCTGCACCCCCTTGGGCCGGCCGGTGGAGCCGGAGGTGTAGATCACGTACGCCAGGGTCCGCTCGTCCACGGGCAGGTCGAGACGCGTGTCCCGCTCCGCCGCGACCTCGTCCCACTCCGCGTCGAGTGGGATGACCCGCGCGGAGGTGGGCGGCAGGGCGCCTGCCAGCGAGGCGTGAGTGAGGACGACGGGGGCGCCGCTCTCGTCCACCATGAAGCCGATGCGGTCCGCCGGATACGCGGGGTCTACCGGCACGTACGCGCCGCCCGCCTTCATGGTGGCGAGGAGCGCCACCACCAGCTCGGGCGTGCGCTCCATGCACACGGCCACCTTCGCCTCGGGCCCCACGCCCAGCGCGCGCAGGCGCCGGGCGAGGCGGTTGGCGCGCGACTCCACCTCGGCGTAGCTCCAGCGCGCGCCGCCGTGGACGATGGCCGTCGCGCCCGGCGTCCGGTCCGCCTGCGCCTCGAAGAGCTGGTGCACGCCCAGGCCGCGCGGGTAGGCCACGTCCGTACGGTTCAACTCGCGGACGACGTAGTCCTCCTCCGCGGCGTCCATCACCGGGAGCGCCCAGATCGGGGTGTCGGGCCGGGCGACGGCGCCGGACAGTAGCTCGGCCAGGTGCCGCGACAGGCGCTCGATCGTCTCCGCGTCCCAAAGGTCGGTGGCGTACTGCCAGGCACCCTGGATCCCGTGCGGGGTGGGCGACAGGTTCAGCACCAGGTCCACCTTGCTGGTGCCGGTGTCGCTCTCGCCGATCTCCAGTTCCAGGCCGGGAAGCTCCGGCGCGGCGCTCCCCTCGGGGTGCATGCTGAAGATCACCTGGAAGACGGGGTGCGCCGCCAGGTCGCGGTCCACCTTCAGCGCCTCCACCAGCCGCTCGAAGGGCACCTCCTGGTGCGCGTAGGCGTCCACCGTGGCGCGGCGGACGCGGCGCAGCGCCTGGCGGAAGGTGGGCTCGCCGGAAAGGTCGGTCCGCAGCGCCAGCGTGTTGACGAACACGCCGATCAGCCCCTCGGTCTCTTCGGGAAAGCGCCCCGCCACAGGCGAGCCCACCACCATGTCGTCGCTGCCGGACCAGCGCGCCAGCAGGGTGCTGAAGGCGGCCAGCAGCACCATGAACGGCGTGGCATCTTCCTCCCGCGCCAGCCGCTCCACGCGCTCCCCCAGCTCCGGCGGCAGGGAGATGGGGAGCGTGCCGCCGCGGAAACTCTGCACCGGCGGGTGCGGGCGGTCCGTCGGCAGGGCCAGGGTGGAGGCGCCGTCCAGACGCTGGCGCCACCACTCCACCTCGCCCTCCAGCGCGGCGCCGCTCAGCCGCTCGCGCTGCCACTCGGCGAAGTCGGCGTACTGGATCGGCAGCGGCGGCAGGGGATCGGGCACCCCCTCGCGCGCCGCCCGGTACAGCGCGCCCAGCTCGCGGAAGAGGATGCCGAGCGACCACCCGTCCGCCACGATGTGGTGCAGGGTGATCAGCAGCAGGTGGTCGTCCGCCGCCAGCCGCACCACCTGGTAGCGGACCGGCGGCCCGCGCTCGAGATCGAACGGCAGATGCGCCTCGTCCACCGCGATCCGCCGCGCCTCCTCCTCGCGCTCGGCGTGTGGCAGATCGGAGACGTCGTGCACCGGCACGGTCGCCGGCGCGGGCGGAAGCACCTCCTGCACCGGCTCGCCGCCCTCGAAGCGGAAGACGGTGCGCAGCGACTCGTGGCGCTCCGCCAGCCCGTCCACGGCGGCCGCCAGCGCGCCCAGGTCGAGCTCGCCACGCAGGCGCAGGGCGAGCGGCAGGTTGTACGCGGCGCCGGCCGCGCCCATCCGCTCCACGAACCAGAAGCGCTGCTGCGCGAACGACAGCCGGGCCGTGGCCCCCCGCTCCCGGGGGACGAGCGGCGGCGTGGACTCCGCCTTCCGCGCGGCTGCGGCGCGCTCGGCCAGCCCGGCCACGGTGGGCGATTCGAACAGCGCGCGCAGCGGCAGGTCGATGCCGAAGGCGCGGCGGATGCGCGCCATCACCTGGGTGGCGCGCAGCGAGTGGCCGCCCAGCTCGAAGAAGTTGTCGTGCGCGCCGGGATGCACTCCGAGGACGTCGGCCCACGCGGCCGCCACCATCCGCTCGGCGGGGGTGCGCGGGGGGACGTGGCCGGCCTCCGGGGCGGCGCCGGCGGGCTCCGGCAGCGCACGGCGATCCACCTTTCCGCTCGGCGTCAGCGGCAGCGCCTCCATCACCATCCACGCGGCGGGGACCATGTACTCGGGGAGACGCGCCACCAGGTGCGCCCGCAGCTCCGCGGCCGCCGGCGCCGCGCCGGCGGTGGGGACCACGTACGCCGCCAGCCGCTTCGCCGCGCCCTGGCCGTGGACGACCACGGCGGCCTGGACGACGGAGGGATGCTCGGTGAGCGCCGCCTCGATCTCGCCCGGCTCCACGCGGAAGCCGCGGATCTTCACCTGGAAGTCGGTGCGGCCCAGGTAGTCCAGGTTCCCGTCCGCCAGCCAGCGCACGCGGTCGCCGGTACGGTACATCCGCGACCCCGCCGGGCCGAAGGGGTCGGGGATGAACTTCTCGGCGGTGAGCGCGGGGCGCCCCAGGTAGCAGCGGCCCGTGTTGGCGCCGCCCGCGTACAGCTCGCCGGGCACGCCCACCGGCACCGGCCGCATCCCCCTGTCCAGCACGTACATCTGCGTGTTGGCCACGGGGACGCCGATCGGCGGGAGCGGCGCCCACTCGGCGGGGTCGGGATGCAGCCGGAACGCGGTGATCACGTGCGTTTCGCTGGGCCCGTAGTGGTTCTCCAGCACACAGCCGGGGTTGGAGGCGAAGAAGGCGCGCAGCTGCGGGGTGGAGCGCAGCGCCTCGCCCGCGGTGATCACCAGCCGCAGCTCCGGGAGGCGCGCGTCGGCCTGCTCGGCCACCTCGGCCAGGTTCTGCAGCCCGGCGAAGGGGATGAAGAGCCGTTCGATGCGGTGCTCGCGCAGGTACGCCAGCAGCGCCTCGCCGTCGCGCCGCGTGTCCTCGTCCACCAGCACCAGCGTGCCGCCGGTCATCCAGCAGCTGAACATCTCGTGGAAGCTGGCGTCGAAGCTGAGCGACGAGAACTGCAGCGTGCGCGCGGCCGGCTCGCCGCCGAAGCGGCCGGTCTGCCACGCCAGCAGGTTACTCAGCGCGCGATGCGGGAGCGCGGCTCCCTTGGGCTTCCCCGTCGACCCAGATGTATACAGCACGTACAGCAGGTTCTCCGGATCGACCTCCACCCGCGGATCGTCGGCGGACCCGGCGTCGATCTCCGCGCGATCCGCGTCCAGCCGCACCACGGCGGCGCCAGTGCGCGGGAGGCGGGTGGCGGCGGAGGTGGTGGTGAGGAGGACGGCGGCGCCCGAATCCTCCAGCATGTACGCCACCCGGTCCGCCGGATACGCGGGGTCGAGGGGGACGTAGCTTCCGCCCGCCTTCAGCACGGCGAGGACGGAGACCACCATGTCGGCCGACCGCTCCATCGACACCGCCACGCGCGCGTCCGGCCGCACGCCGAGCGCGATCAGGCGATGCGCCAGGCGGTTGGCGCGCGCCTCCATCTGTGCATAGGTCACGCGCTCGCCGCGGTATTCGATGGCGATCGCGTCGGGCGTGCGCGCCGCCTGCCGCGCCACCACGGCGTGCACCGGCCGCTCCGGCGTGGCGATCTCGTACGCGTTGAAGGCGCGGAGGACCGTCTCTTCTTCTTCGTCGGACAAAACGGACAGCGACGAGAGCGGCGCGTCCGGGCGTTCGGCGCCCTGGCGAAGGAGCGCGTCCAGGTGCGCCGTGATCCGTTCGACCGTCGCCGCGTCGAAGAGGGCGGTGGCGTATTCGGCCAGGCCCTGCAGCGCGCCGTCGCCGGCCTCGCTCAGGATCAGCGTCAGGTCGAAGCGGCTGGTGCCGGTGTCGGCCGCGCGGCCGCGGATCTCCACCCCACCCAGCCGCGCGCCGCCGCCGGTGGGGGTGTTCTGCAGCGTCAGCATCACCTGGAAGAGCGGCGCGTGGGCCAGCGACCGCTCCACCTTCAGCTCGTCCACCAGCTTCTCGAAGGGCACGTCCTGGTGGGCGTACGCCTCCAGCGTGGTCTCGCGCACGCGCCGCAGCAGCGCGGAAAAGGCAGGGTCGCCGGAGAGGTCGGTCCGCAGCGCCAGCGTGTTGTCGAAGAAGCCGATCAGCCGCTCCAGCTCGGGACGCGTGCGGTTGGCGATCGGCGTTCCGACCACGATGTCCTCTTCCCCGCTCCACCGGTGCAGCACGGCGTCGAAGGCGGCGACGAGGACCATGAACAGCGTGGCGCCCTCGCGCCTGGCCAGCGTCCGCGCGGCGTCCACGGTCCGGGCCGGGAGATGGAAGGGCAGCAGCGCGCCGGCCGTGTCCTGCACCGGGGGGCGCGGCCGGTCGGTGGGCAGCTCGAGGACGGCGGGGATGCCGGCCAGTTTGCGCCGCCAGTAGTCCATCTGCCGCTCCAGCGCCTCGCCGCGCAGCCACCCGCGCTGCCACGCCGCGAAGTCCGCGTACTGCACCGGCAGCTCCGGCAGCGGTGAATCGTCCCCCGCGGCGAAGGCCTGGTAGAGCGCCGCCAGCTCGCCGAAGAAGATCCCCGCGGACCACGCGTCGGTGACCACGTGGTGGAAGACGAGCACCAGCGTGTGCTCCTCCGCGCCGTTCCGAAGCAGCGTCGCGCGGATCAGCGGGCCCGCCGCCAGGTCGAACGGCGTCCGTGCTTCCCGGGCGACGAGGCGTTCGGCCTCGTCGTCCCGTTCGTCTCCCGGGAGCGCCCTCAGGTCGGCGAGCGGGAGAGGGAAGGAAATAGAGGACAAAATGGACTGAACCGGCCGATCGTCCCGTACCGAGAAGACGGTCCGCAGCGATTCGTGGCGGCGGACGATCTCGCCCAGCGCGCGCTCCAATGCGGCGACGTCCAGCCGGCCGACCAGGTCCAGCGCGAGGGGGACGTTGTAGGCGGCGCTGCCGGGCTCCAGCTGGTCGATGAACCAGAGCCGCTCCTGCGCGAAGCTGAGCGGCAGCGGCTGGCTCCGGTCCGCGTGCGGGATGCCGCCGGCGGGCGCGCCCTCGCCTTCGCCGCGCAGCGCGGCGATGCGCGTGGCCTGGTCGCGCAGCACGGGCGCCTCGAACACCGCGCGCAGCGGCATCTCCACCCCGAACGCCTGGCGGACGCGCGACACCAGCTGCGTGGCGAGCAGCGAGTGGCCGCCGCGCTCGAAGAAGTCGTCGCCCGCGCCGATCGCGTCCGCGCCGAGGACCTCGGCCCAGAGCGCGGCCAGCATCTCCTCGTCGGGCGTGGACGGGGCCACGTGCCGCTCCGCCGCCGCGCCGAAATCGGGCGACGGCAGCGCGCGCCGGTCGATCTTCCCGTTCGGCGTCCGCGGCAGCGAATCGATCGCAACCACCAGCGAGGGAACGAGATACGCCGGGAGATCCCGGGCCAGCTCCGCGCGGATCGCCGACGCGTCGAACGCGCCACGGGGAACCACGAAGGCGACCAGGTGCATCGCTCCCTGCCCGTCCGGCCGCGCGACCACGGCGCCTTCGGCCACGCTGGGCAGGGTGCGCAGGGCGGCCTCCACCTCGCCGGGCTCCGCGCGGGCGCCGCGCACCTTCACCTGCTCGTCGGCGCGGCCCAGGAACTCGAGGGTGCCGTCGGGGCGCCAGCGCGCGCGGTCGCCGGTGCGGTACATCCGCGCGCCGGGGCGGGCGCTGAACGGGTCGGGGAGGAACGCCGCCGCCGTCATCGCCGGCCGCCGGTGGTAGCCGCGCGACTGCACCACGCCGCCCAGGTACAGCTCGCCCGGCGCGCCCACCGGCACGGGCCGCAGCGCTGCATCGAGCACGCGCGGCTCCCGCCCGGCCATTGGCGCGCCGACCGAGACGCGCGCCTCGTTCGTCCGCGCGTACCCCACCGGGAAGCGGTGCGCGGTGGAGGTGACGACGGTCTCGGTGGGGCCGTAGACGTTGATCAGCGCGGCATCGCCCGGGAGTGCGTCCCACGTGCGCGCGGCGTGGGGGTGCATGGCGTCGCCACCCACGATCATCAGCCGCACCTGCCGCTTCACCGCCTCGGCCGGCGCCGCGTCGCGCATCAGCTGGTGCCAGTACGGCGTCGGCGGGTTCACGACGGTGACGCCCAGTTCGCGGATGCGCTCCGGGAAGTCGGCCGGCGCCCACATCTCCGGGTCGCGTACGGCGAGGGAGGCGCCGCAGACGAGCGGGGTGATCAGCTGCTCCAGCGACGGATCGAATCCCTGCGCCGCGAAGCCGAGCATCCGGTCCGCGGGCGTCATCTCGTACAGGTCCACGGCTGACGCGAAGTGAGCGAACGCGGCGCCGTGCGGCACCAGCACGCCCTTCGGCGTCCCCGTCGAGCCCGACGTGTAGAAGAGGTACGCGGCCGAATCGGGATGGATCCCGGGGAGATCGGCGTCCGGCAGATCGGCGGGCACCGCGCCCCCTCCGGCCGCCTCGGGGCGTCCACCTCCCCCGTACCGGGAGAGGTCGGCGGACGCGGCGTCGGAGCGATCTGCATCCACCAGCGCGACCGGGATGTCCGTCTCCGGGAGCTGGTCGCGCAGCGCGGCGGTCGTGACGATCGCGCCCGCCTTCGAATCCTCCAGCAGCAGGGCGATGCGCTCGGCGGGAAGGCTGGGGTCGAGCGGGAGGTAGGCGCCGCCCGCGCGCATCGCCGCCAGCATCGCCAGCGGCAGCTCGGGCGACCATTCGAGGAAGACGCCGACGATCGATTCCGCGCCCACGCCCAGGGCGCGCAGCTCCATCGCCAGCGCGGCGGTGCGCGCGTCGAGTTCGGCGTACGGCATCGATCCGCCGCGCCAGGCGAGCGCAGGCGCGTCCCCCATCCGCCGCGCGACGGCCGCGAAGCGCGCGGGGATGGTTTCGCCGAGGACCGGATCGGGCGCGCCGGTGGCCCAGGCGGCGGTCTGCGCGATGTCGTCCTCGCCCGCCACGGTGAGCGCGGAGAGCGGCGCGCCGGCATCCCGCGACGCGCGCTCCAGCACCCAGCCGACGTGCGAGACCAGGGCGGCGGCGGTGTGAGGCTCGAAGAGCGCGGTGTCGTAGTCGCAGGCGAGGGTGAGCGCTTCGCTCAGCTCGTGCGCCTCGAAGGAGAGGTCGAACTTGCTGGCGGCCCAGCCGGCGTCCACCGGCTCGGCGCGCAGGCCCTCCAGCTCCAGTCCGTCGCCGCCGGCGTTCTGCAGCGCCACCATCACCTGGAAGACGGGGTGGCGGGCGGGGTCGCGGACGACGCGCAGCTCTTCGACGACGCGCTCGAAGGGGAGGTCCTGGTGCCCGAAGGCGTCGAGCTGCGTCCCGCGCTCGCGGCGCACCAGCTCGCGGAAGGGCGGATCGCCGGCGGTGGAGGTGCGCAGCGCCAGCGTGTTGACGAAGAACCCCACCAGCCCCTCGGTCTCCACCCGCCCGCGCCCGGCCGTCGGCGTGCCGATCACCACGTCGTCCGATCCGCTCCAGCGCGCCAGCACCGCCCGCACCGCCGCCAGCACCACGGCGAAGAGGGTGGCGTTCTCGGCGCGGGCCAGCTCGCGCAGCCGCACCACCGAGTCCGGGCTGAGGGCGATGCCGGCGCGGGCGCCCTGGTTCCCCTGCATCCGGGGCCGGGGATGGTCGGCCGGCAGCTCCAGCGCGGGCGGCGCGCCGGCCAGCGTGCCGCGCCAGAACGCCACCTCGCGCTGCAGCCGCGCGCCACTGAACCACTCGCGCTGCCAGGCGGCGAAGTCGGCGTACTGCAGCGCGGGCGGGGGCAGCGGGTCGGGCAGGCCGCGGACGAAGGCGCCGTAGAGCGCCGCCAGCTCGCGGGTGATCACCCCCATGCTCCACCCGTCGCCCACGACGTGGTGGAGGACGGCCAGCAGCACGTGGTCGTCGTCCGCCAGCCGCAGCAGCCGGGTGCGCAGCAGCGGCCCGGCCGCCAGGTCGAACCCGGTGGACGCGTCGTCGTGCGCGCGCCGCTCGGCCTCGGCCAGCCGCGCGTCGGGATCGAGCCCGGACAGGTCGTCCACCGCCAGCGGCACGGGCGCCCAGGGGTGGATCACCTGCACCGGCTCGCCGCCGCGCTCCTGGACGGTGGTGCGCAGCGAGGCGTGGCGGCGGCGCAACTCGTTCAGCGCCTGCTCCAGCGCGGGGACGTTGAGGCGGCCGCGCAGCCGCAGCGAGAACGGGATGTTCCAGGCGGGCGAGGCGGGGTCCAGCCGGTCCAGCAGCCACACCCGCGCCTGCGCGAACGAGAGCGGCGCGGTGCCGTCCGGATGCTCGCGCGGGGCCAGCGGCGGGGCGGCGGCGGCGCCCTCGCGGGCCAGCCGCAGCCGCATCTCCACCAGCCGGCGCTTCTCGTCCGAGAGCGCGGAGAGGCGATCGGCGAGCGTCATCCCGCCTCCCCGCCGGCCAGCGCGCGGGCCTCCTCGTCGCTCATCCCCTCCACCTCGGCCAGCAGCGCGGCCAGCTCCGCGTCGCGCGCCTGGTCGATCCACGCGGCCATCTCGTCCAGCCGCGGGTGGTCGAACAACGCGCGCAGCGGCAGCTCGACCGCGAAGTGCTGGTGCAGGCGCGAGGCGAGCTGCATGGCCAGCAGCGAGTGCCCGCCCACGGCGAAGAACGAGTCGTGGGCGCCCACCCGCTCCACCCCCAGCAGCTGCCGCCAGACGCCGGCCAACTCGCGCTCGGTGCGGGTGGACGGCTCCACGTACTCCTCGGCGGCCTGCCGGCCGTGACCGTCGGGGTCCGGCAGCGCCGCGCGGTCCACCTTGCCGTTGGCGGTGATCGGGAGCGCGTCCACGATCACCCACGCGGCGGGCACCATCCACTCGGGGAGACGGCCGGCCAGCCACGCGCGCAGCCCGGCCGGGTCCATCCCCTGCGCGGACGCGGGTTCGATCCACGCCACCAGCCCCCGCGTCCCCGCGGCGTCGACCCGCGTACCCACCGCCGCGTCGCGGACACCGGGGTGGGCGCGCAGGGCGGCCTCCACCTCGCCCGGCTCCACGCGGTAGCCGCGCACCTTCACCTGCGTGTCGATGCGGCCCAGGTACTCCAGGACGGCGGTGCGGGGGTGCGGGGGTGCGGGGGTGCGCCCGCTTTCGCGCGGGTCCGGCGCACATCCGCGCTCCCCCACCTCCGCTCCGCCGTTTTCACGCACCCCCGCACCCCCGCACCCCCGCACCTCGGGTTCCGTCCACCGCGCCCGGTCGCCCGTACGGTACAGGCGCGCGCCGGATGCGCCGGAGAAGGCGTCGGGGATGAAGCGTTCCGCGGTGAGCGCCGGCCGGCCCGCGTACCCGTGCGCCAGCGCGGCGCCGCCCAGGCACAGCTCGCCCGCGGCGCCCAGCGGCGCGGCGCGCCCGGCGTCGTCCAGCACCCACGCGCGCGTCCCGGCGACCGGCCGCCCGATCGGCACCGAGGCGCCGTCCGGAATCTCCTCCGGGGAATGGACGGCGTGGGTGGTGGCGTAGACCGCGGCCTCGGTGGGGCCGTAGCCGTTCACCAGCTCGGGGCACCCGGCGGCCAGCACGGCGCGGAACGCCTCCGCGTCCACCGCCTCGCCGCCCACGATCACCTGGCGCAGGGTACGGAGGGCGTCGGGGCGCGCGCGCGCCACCTGGTTGAAGAGCGCGGTGGCCAGGAACATCCGCGTCACCCCGCCCTCGCGCAGCGCGGTGGCGAAGGCGGCGGGGTCCAGCACGGTATCGCGGCCGATCACCGCCAGGGCGGCGCCGGCGGCCAGCGCGCCCCAGATCTCGTACGCACTGGGGTCGAACGAGGTGCTGGTCACCTGCGCCATCCGCTCGCCCGCCGCCGGGCCGACGAGGGCGTCCGCGGCCAGGCGCAGGACGGCGCGGTGCGGCACCACCGTCCCCTTCGGCCGCCCCGTGGAGCCGGAGGTGTAGATGAGGTACGCCCCCGCCTCCGCACCCACCGCGGCG
>Ga0070662_100000443_pt1 | contig 24459 bp, 21 predicted proteins | sample KBSC53metaG_FD_65648 | JGI IMG/M metagenome (GOLD analysis project Ga0070662, IMG submission 65648) | Corn rhizosphere microbial communities from Kellogg Biological Station, Michigan, USA - KBS C5-3 metaG | ecosystem: Host-associated > Plants > Roots > Rhizosphere > Soil ...
CGCGCCCCTCGCGCACCTCGCGCACGATGCAGCGCGCCACGTGGTCGCGGGTGAGCAGCTCGGGTGGGCGGCGCGCGGCCTTGTCGCCCTGCGTGTAGCGCCAACCCTCTTCTTCGTTGTCGGCCGTCTGCGCGCGGTAGTTCTCGGGGATGTCGTCGAACATGAAGCGGCGGCCGTCGCGGTTGGTCAAAATCCCGCCCTCGCCGCGCACCCCTTCCGTCACCAGGATGCCGCGCACGCTGGGCGGCCACACCATCCCCGTGGGGTGGAACTGGATGAACTCCATGTCCTGCAGGTCCGCCCCCGCGTGGTACGCGAGCGAGTGTCCGTCGCCCGTGTACTCCCAGCTGTTGCTGGTGATCCTGTACGCCCGCCCGATCCCCCCCGTCGCCAGGACGACGGCCTTCGCGCCGAAGACGCGGAAGCGGCCGCGCTCGCGGTCGTAGCCGAACGCGCCGGCCACGCGCTCGCCGTCCTTGAGCAGCGCGGTGACGGCCACTTCCATGTAGACGGTGATCCCCTGGTGCACCCCGCGGTCCTGCAGCACCCGGATCATCTCCAGCCCGGTGCGGTCGCCCACGTGGGCGAGACGCGGGTAGCGGTGCCCGCCGAAGTTGCGCTGCAGGATGCGCCCGTCGTCGGTGCGGTCGAAGAGCGCGCCCCACGCCTCCAGCTCGCGGACCCGCTCGGGCGCTTCCTTCGCGTGCAGCTCGGCCATCCGCCAGTTGTTGACGTACTGCCCGCCGCGCATGGTGTCGGCGAAGTGCACGCGCCAGCTGTCGCGGTCGTCCACGTTGGCCAGCGCGGCGGCAACCCCGCCTTCCGCCATCACCGTGTGCGCCTTGCCCAGGAGCGATTTGCAGACGAGGCCCACGTCGGCCCCGCGGGCGCTCGCCTCGATCGCGGCGCGCAGCCCCGCGCCGCCCGCGCCGATCACCAGCACGTCGTGCTCGTGCACCAGGTGCTCTGCCATGTCAGTCTAGAAAACCAGGCGGGGGTCGTGGATCACGCCCATGGAGCACAGGCGCACGTACATGTCGGCCAGGCAGACGAAGACCAGCGACGCCCACGCCCAGTTGCCGTGGAAGGCGTTGAACCAGCTCGACCTCTTCCACGCGCCGTGCCGCATCATCCCGCTGCGGCCGCAGTTGGTGCAGTCGCGCGAACCGCCGATCAGGTGGCGGAAGGAGTGGCACCCCAGCACGTAGCCGCTGATCAGCACCGCGTTGATCACCAGCAGGATGCTCCCCAGCCCCACCCCGAAGCGCCCGCCGAAGTCGAACGCCTTGGCGGTGTCGTACCACAGGAAGGCGATCACCACCAGCGCCAGGTACAGGAAGTAGCGGTGGAAGTTCTGCAGCACGAGCGGAAAGAAGGTTTCGCCGCGGTACCCCTTCCCCCACGGCTCGCCCACGGCGCAGGCGGGCGGGTCGAAGAAGAGCGAGCGGTAGTAGGTCTTGCGGTAGTAGTAGCAGGTGGTGCGGAAGCCGAACACCACCAGCATGATCAGGATCGCCGGCGACAGGCCGAAGGTGGGCAGGCTGGCCAGGCGGAACTCGTCGGGGCAGCTCGCGCCCAGGCACGGCGAGTAGAAGGGCGACAGGTAGGGCGGGGCGTAGTTGTGCACGCCGAACAGCACCGCCCAGGTGGCGTAGCCGCCGGCGCCCAGCAGCGTGGCCGCGGCGAAGAGGGGACTGGCCCACCAGTTGTCGCGCCGCAGGGTCTGCCCGAAGCGGGCGGGCGCGGGGGACTGCACCACGGGGAGGGTGGACGCCATCGCTTCCGGACTCCCGGTTCGTATGGATACGGGAACGGTCACCGGCCGGGGCGGGGCTCGTGCCCCGCGCGGCCGCGCGTGCGTACGGGCGGTACCTGTCGTCGAACGACAGACAGGATGAACCCCGGGCGTGCGCGCGGCAAGACCTTTGTTTCGCGGCGGGACGAAGCGGGAGACCCGCGCGTACCGCTGTCCGATCCCGCGCCGGGCGGGAAGGGCGGCCGCCGGCGGTGTCCCCGTCGCATGAGGGAGAGGGGCGCCGGCGGAGGACGGCCGGCGCGGGCGGGTCACCCGGGAAGCTGCACGATCCGCAGCCCCGCGGCGTGGTTGCTGTTCACGCAAACCGCGCGAAGCCCCCGCGCGGCCAAGGGACCGGCGTGCACCGCGACCTCGCCGCGGATCAGGCCGGCGCGCGCGGCCATGGCTTCGTCGACCCGCGCCCGGGGCAGCGCGTCACGAAAGGTGAACACGATCACGGCGCGCTTCCAGAGCGCCGGGCCGAACGCCTGCGTGACCAGCCTGATCCCGCGCCGCTCGTCGGCCGACAGGCGCGTGAAGTCGAGCCGGGTGACGAACCAGGCGTGATCGACCCGGTGCACGGCCGTTCGGATCATCTCCAGGTAGCGCTCGTCGTTCCCGGCTTCAGGAAGGTCGTCGCACAGCCCGGGCGTGTCGTACATGGCGTAGCGGGTCCCGTCGAACACGGCGTGATAACAATCCACGCGGGCGGTGGTGGGCATCCATTCACCCACGGCCGCCGCCCTCCGCCGCAGCAGGGCATTGATCAGGCTCGACTTCCCCACGCCGGTGCGCCCCAGCAGGAGGATCCGCGCCTCTCCCGTGATCATCCGGGCGGCGCCGGTTACTTCTTCAACCACGCCAGGAGGCCAGCGGCGGTACCCAGCACCCCGCCCACGGCCGCTCCCAGCGGCCCGAACAGCGCGCCGGCGGTGATTCCCAGCGCGGCCATCGCGGGGATGATCTCGGCGTCGATCCGTCTGCTGATGCGCATCCGCTGATTCTCGTCCAGCGTGATGCGCGGGGCGCCGCCGCGGGTGCCCGGGCCCGGCGCGTCCCCGGCGCCGACGGAGGGCGCCGGGCCGGTATCGCCGGTCTCGATCCGCGAGGCGGTGGCGAGGAGGAAGGGGAGCGCGCCCGAGCGCGAGATGCGCTCGAAGACGGTGGTGTACAGCTCGCCCAGCCAGGGGTGGCCGTCGGGGGTGGTATCCGCCTGGTTGTCGGCCGCCACGGCGGGGATCGTGGCGGCGCTCTTCTCGCCCGCGTGCTGCGCCACCTCGCCGCGGATCAGCTCGGCGCGGCGTTGCAACGCCTCGGCGTATCGCTCGGGGTGCACGTTGCCGGCGAAGGTGAACACCAGCACCGCGCGCGTCCACACCTTCGGGCCGAACGCCTGCGTGATCAGGGCGATCCCGCGCTTCTCGTCGCTCGACACGCGCGAGTCGTCGAGCCGGGTGACGAACCACATGCAGTCCACCTCGGGCACGCGCTCGCGGATCAGCTCCAGGTAGCGCTGGTCGTTTCCCGCCTCGGGAAGGTCGTCGCACAGGCCGGGGGTGTCGGCCACGGCGTACGAGATGCCGTCCACCTGCGATTCGTAGATCTCCACCTGCGCGGTCGTGGGCTCGTAGTCGCTCACCGGAGCGACGGGCTGGCCCATCAGCGAGTTGACCAGGCTCGACTTGCCCACGCCGGTGCGCCCCGCGAGCAGGAAACGGAAGGTGCGCCGCCGCGCGGACCGGAGCTGGCCGACGATCTCCATCAGCTTCGCGCGATCGCGGTCGATTCCGGCGCCCGTCCCGGCCGCCGGCACGTCTTGCCCTGGGGCGACGTCATGGATGGTCATGGCTCTTGATCCCGTTTGCGGGTGAACATCTCAGCTGAACCATCCCTTGACTCGCGACCACCCCGACTTGATCACGGCCTTCGCCTTCTCCACGCTGACCGACGCCAGGCGGCTGACGCCCTCCCAGGTGGCCGCCAGCGCCTCGCGGAACTCGCTGCGGGTCACCCGGATTGTGGTGCCGGCGCCCGAACCGGTGTAGGTCGCGGGCGGCGGCCTGTGCTTCTCGTCGTCCACGACCACGCGTCCCATCACCGCCAGCGAGAAGGGTTGCGCGCTCTTGCGCGACACGCGCTTGAGAACCTGGAGGTACAGGTGCCCCAGCCACTGCCGCTCGTCGGGCGTGTACTCGCGGGTGTTGTCCACCGGCACGGCGGGGATCGCCTCGGCCACCTCCTTCGGCGCATAGCGCGCGATCACGCCGCGGATCAGCCGGGTGCGGGTGTCCACCGCCTCGCGGAAGCGCTGGGGCGACACGTTGCCGGCAAAGGTGAACACGATCAGCGCGTGATCCCACACCTCCGGGCCCAGCGCGGTGGACAGCATCTGGATGCCACGGATCTCGTCGCTCGTCACGCGTGTCTCGTCGAGCCGCGAGACGAACCAGACGCAGTTGACCTCCTTGACCCTCTCCTGGATCAGGGCCAGGTACTCGTCGTCCTTCCCGGCCTCGGGCAGGTCGTCGCAGAGGCCCGGGGTATCGATGACGGTGCAGGCGATCCCCGCGATGCGCGCGTCGTACTCCTTCACCTCCACCGTGGTGGGCTCGTAGTGGCCCACCTTCGCGATGTCCTGCCCCAGTAGGTTGTTGATGGTGCTCGACTTCCCCATCCCGGTGCGGCCGGTGAGCAGGAACACCAGGCGGCGGGACAGGGCGTCGCGCACCTGCTGCTCCACCTGGCTCACCAGCGCCCGTTCTTCCTCGGGGGTGAGGTCGGTTTCGGTGGTCTCTTGGCCGATCGCCAGTGCTTCGAGCATGTCCATCCACTCCTCCTCCTGGGTCCGTGCTGCGGTGGCGGGCGGGGCGCGCGAGACGTTCGCCGCGGGGTGGACGGGGGTCCCTGGCGCCGGGCGTCCACCCGTTGGACGGATTCGATTCCCGTTTTTCCGGCGGGGCCCGGAGAACGCGGAGGCCGCGAAGCGGATGGCTTCGCGGCCTCCCCTTACGGACTCTGCGCCCGATCGCCGGCTCCCCTTGCCGGGCGTCCGGGAAGGGGATAGAAAAAGGATTCTTTTCACGCCGAGAAGGTGACCGCACCGACGAGCCGACAAGGAGACCGCGTGACGAATCTGGCCGATTCACGGAGCGAAGAGCCGTGGGTGCTGGGAATCAGCGCGTCGCACAACGGCAGTGCCTGCATCCTCCATGGCGACCGCATCGTGGCGGCCATCCAGGAGGAGCGCCTCTCGCGCACCAAGCGGGACCGCGTCTTCGGAGCCGAGGACAGCCTTGCCGTCGCCTACTGCCTGCAGGCGGCCGGCATCGGTCCGGGCGACCTGGACCTCGTGGTCCTCAGCGCCCAGGACAGCGTGACTCAACCGTGGTACGACCTGGCGTTCAACCGCCAGCTGGCGCTGGTGAGCGGAAAGGTTCCGTGGCTGACCATCCCGCACCACCTCGGCCACGCGGTCCACGCGTTCGCGACCTCCGGCTTCGAAGACGCGGCGATCCTGGTGGTGGACGGGCTGGGCTCGCCGTTCGACGATCTCTCGCCCGACGAGCAGTCCGTGATCGACGCTGAACAGCAGACCGCGGCATCCGACGGCAAGGGTGGATCGGAGATGATCTCGCTCTACCAGGCGTCGGGCACGACCGTGGCGGCGCTCGAGAAGCACATGGTCCTCGATCCGTGGTGGCTGGAGAGCCGGTCCGAGGGAATGCCCCGGTTTCGCAGCCTGGGGGGGATGTATTCCGCCGTGGCGAGCCAGATCTTCGGCAATTCGATGGAGGCCGGGAAAGTGATGGGGCTGGCGCCGTACGGCACGCCCACGTTCGCGCCCGGGGAGTTCTTCACCTTCGCGGACGGACGGTTCCTCTTCCACGACGGGGTTCCCGAGCGCTTCACTCACGACCGACGCTGGCCGGAGTGCGAGCTCGAGTACCGGAACCTGGCCCGCTCGGTCCAGGATGCCCTCGAGGTCGCCATGGACATCCTCTTCGGCAGGCTGTCGGGACTCTCGGAGAGCCGCAACCTGTGCTACTCCGGCGGGGTGGCGCTGAACTGCATCGTGAACGAGAAGCTCTTCCGTGGCTCCCCCTATCGCGACGTGTACATCCCTCCGGCCGCCGAGGACAGCGGCGTGGCGGTGGGCGCGGCGTACTACGGGCTGTGGCAGCTGACCAACCGCAACACGCACCGTGCCCTGCGGAAGGACGCGGTGGGTCGCATCTACTCCCGCGACGAGATCGACCGCGCGATCGAGGCAACGCCGGGCGTGAAGCTCACGGCCCGCGGAGCGGACGAGGTGCTCGGCGCGACCGTCTCCCGGCTTTGCGGCGGCGAATTCGCGGGATGGTTCCAGGGCGCGTCGGAGCTCGGGCCGCGTGCGCTCGGCGGGCGGAGCATCGTCGCCGATGCGCGGAATCCGGAGGCGAAGGACCTTCTGAACGGGCGGGTGAAGGCCCGCGAGGCCTTTCAGCCGTTCGCCCCCGCCATCCTGGAAGACCAGGCAGGTGAATGGTTCGAGGTGGAGGGCACCCGCACGTCCAGTCCCTTCATGCTGCGGGTGTGGCCGTTCAAGCCGGGGGCCGGGGAGCGGGTGCCGGCCGTGGTCCACGTGGACGGCACCGGACGGGTGGAGACGGTGCCTCGAGACCAGGACCATCCCTTCTACCCGCTCCTGGATCGGTTCTCGCGCGCCACGGGAGTGCCGATCCTGCTCAACACCTCGTTCAACGGCCGCGGCGAGCCGATCGTGGAGACGCCCGAGGACGCGCTGTGGTGCATGCTGGAAAACGGCCTGGATTTCGTCGTCCTGGAAGATCGCCTGGTGGAACGCGATGCCTCGACCCGCTCACTCCTGGACCTGGTGCCGGTTCTGCTCGCGGAACAGTACGTCCTGGACCTCCTGCTCCGCCCCGGGGGAGTCGCGGAAAACAGTCCGCCGGACACGGTCGTCAGCGCGCGAGTCCCGTCGCCGTGGGGGGTTCGCTGGGAGGGTTTGCCAGCTACGATCCACCCGCTGATTTCCGCGATCGACGGCGTGACGGACGGATGGGGGTTGCGCGAGAGGATCGGTGCGTCCACGGGGAGCGCGCCGGAACCGCGTGAACTGGTCCGGTCGCTCGGCCAGCTTCGCAGGTCGGGCCTCGTCGACCTCCGATCTCGTCCGGCAGGCACACCGGACCAGAACGAGACGCCCGAGGCTCCGTAACCGGCTACGACAGCGATCCGTCCCGCTTCCGTCAGCGCGGAAGGGCGGGCCAGCCGTGCACCACCGCGAGCCGCTGCGCCACCTGCATCGCGAAGCCGGGCCCGGTGCGCGCGTCGTTCACCAGCACCACGCACCCGGCGCCGGTGGACGGGAAGCCGATCATCAGCACGGCGCTGCCGGGGCTGTACGACAGGTTGTAGGTCACCGGCGCGCCGTTCACGTCGGCCACCAGGAAGCCGGCCGCCTGGCGCGCCGGGCCGAACATCCCCCGTCCCGCGTCGACCGTGGGGGTCACCAGTGCTCGCGCGGCCGATGGATCGAGCGGCGATCCGGCCCGTCCGGCGGACGCGTCCATCGCCGCCGCCAGGAAGCGGGCCAGGTCCGGCGCGGTGGTCCAGAGCGCGGTGGCCGAGTCGTGCGCCGGCCATCGGGCGGCGCGGAGATATCGCGGCGGGGTGGCGACGTTCGCCTCACGCGAAGGTGGCGCGAAGCTGCTGTGGATCAACCCGGTGCGTCGCAGGGACGATTCGCCGGCGATACCCGCGGCGGTGATGGTCCGCGACAGCTGTCCGGCGGGGAAGCGCGTCTCCGCCGTCACCCTGGCGGACGACGCGGCGGCGCCGAAGCCGGCGCGATGCTGACTGGTGCGCCAAGAACCTCCTAGATCTGCTTCCGACTCCAAGTGCCCGACACAACGTTACGGCTGGAGCGGCCGCGAGGTGAGCGTGTTCTCTGCGTCCGCGGGTGACCCTCTCTGCTGCAGCTGAGTTGCCATGCGGCGGGACTCGCTTGACGCGTCCGAGCGCACGTAGAGCGATATGTGGATCGAGCTTCGCCCGACCAGTGGTGTTCTGCGCCAGTCGGCCCAGCGTTCGACAAGCACTAGGCCTGCGTCGCTCGCCATCTTGTCCAGTTCTTCCACCGGGGTGTAGTACTGGGTGACGCGGTAGTTCCGCGCACCGAATATTGTGTCCACGAGACAGCAGCGGGTGGTTCCACGCGACCGCTTTGGAGGATTCACTAGATCAGGCGGCCCTGAGGCTGCTTCGATCAAGAAGGTACCCGCAGGGCTGAGGTGTTTCGCGACGTTCACGAAACACGTACGTTGGGACTTCTGCGGCAGGAGCAATATTGTGCTGTGAATGCAGATGACCAGCGGAAACAATCCGGGCAAATCCACCGTTGTGAAGTCGCCCGACACAACAGTTATCGAAGCTGGAAGCATCTTTCCGAACAGCAGGCGGAGCATCCTGGAGGAGATCTCGATCCCCGTCACAGACAGTCCCATATCTGCAAGCCGGATCGCGACCCGGCCCGTAGCGATGCCGAGTTCCAATACAGGTCCCCCGCTCGCCAGGCTTGCGAGCGCCGTGATCATCTGCTTCGGGGGGTGACGATAGATCTGATCGTAGAATTCGGCACAATGGTTTCCGTAGCCCGCTGGATCGTAACGATGGGTCGCCCGCGTCAGTCCCGCAGTCGGCTTTTGCAATGCATTCCTCCTTTCCTCGGGGGAAATCCCAGCGCGCTCCTTCTCGCCCTGCACCCGGAGCCCATAATGAGCAAACCCAGAGCATATGGCACGATCGCGATCCTCGTCGGAATACTCTTTATCACGGGATCGCGTCTGCTCATTCTATTCGAGTTTGTGGGGAAACATACGGTCATGGATGTGCTGAGAGATATTGGAATCGCAATATTCATCTTCGGCCTCTTCAACACCATGATCGAACTCCGCGAGTGGAAGGACTACTTTGGGGAGAGGATCAAGGAGATCGTCATCCAGCAGGCCTATGTCGATAAACTCGATAACGAAGTGCTCAGGGTCCTCGAAACGAATGTGCTCAAAGCGCTGCTGAAAAGCTCCTCACTCGGCGAAGAAGGCAGTCTGCACCAATTCGTCCGAGAACACATTCAAGGATTGTTGCCGCTCCCGTACCTCGAAAATGCACATGCCGAAGTCGTCTATGAATGCGATGAAACGGGGACGCTCCTGGTCACGGACAAGCTCAGCTATACCTGCCGCGAGGTAGATGGCGAAATCGCGCGAGGCATCAGCTGGAAAGGTGGAGAAGACTCCTTTCTGGAAGTAAAGGAAATACAGTTCACCGCAACTTATCCAGCGGGCCACGTCCCGGAGGAAGCGGAGCCCATTCCACTGGCCAAAGCTAACCCGGGCGATAGGGAGCTCGCACACAAACTCAAGGATGAACATGCGCTCGACGGGATGCGAATCGTGATGTTGGCGAAGTATCGAATCGACGAGCACAATCTGCAGTATTGGGAGTTGCGTCGTCCCGTCAAGGGAGTTGAAGTCACATTGAAGTTTCCAGAGACGTACGACGCTGTATTTGCCGGGTTTCTTCCACTCCGCGGCGTGCCGCCTACCGTTAGCCCCGGCTACTACCATTTCCGCTACGAGGGTTGGACCCTAAAGAATTGCGGTTTCGCCTGGCAGCTTCGTGAGAAGGCCGGCTCTCCCTGAACACAATTGTGCAACCAAGCTGCATCGCCAACTATCGGCGCCGGTTCGCCGGTTCGCCGGTTCGCCGGTTCGCCGGTTCGCCGGTGGGCTGGATGAGGATGGGTGGAGCGCGCGAACCGGCCCTCACCCGCGCGCCATCCGCCGCGGCGTCCACGAAGCCGACCGCGCCGTGCGCCAGCGTCAGCATCGGCCCCGCGTTCGGCCCGGTGCGCGCGCGCAGCACCATCGTCCCCTCCTCCTCGAAGCCGAGACGGTCCGCCCGCACCGCCACGTCCACGTCGAGCGACGTCATCTCCCACCCGGTGCCATCCACCACGACGGTACGCTCGTCGGCGGGCGAACCGGCCCCGATCGAAACGACGCAGAACAACGGTGCGAGGATGAATGTGATCCGCACGTTCGGCGATGGTGAAAGGACGATGGTTGTAGCCGCGAGTTCACTCGCAAACGATCCGCGGAATGTCTGCCGAGATCCCGCCGGGACGCGTCCGTCTCACGGCCTCGCCGGCGCCTGTGCGGGCGGCGGCGTCTGCGCGGACGGCGCCGGCTGCGGGTCGTTCTCCCACAGCACGTTGACGATCTTCCACTCGCCGTTCCAGCGGGCCAGGTGCATGTAGTCGATCCAGGTGGCGGCGCGCACGCGCACGCTGGCGGCGCCGTTGTAGATGTCCAGGATCCGCACGTCGCTGGTCCGCTGGGCCGCGGGGATGTCGCTCCCGCCGCCGCCGCGCGTGCCGTTGATCAGCGTGAGCGCGCTCATCTGGATCAGGCGGCTGCGGCCCGACCGCGGGTCGGTGCTCACGTTGCGCTTGGCCAGCTCGGGGTGCAGCGCGCGCTGCATGCGGGCGCCGTCGGCCGCGTACCAGCCGTCGATGTAGTCCAGCGCGGCGGCGCGGACGGCGGCCGAGTCGGCGGCGGTCTGCGCGCGCAGCGGGGCGGGGCGGGCGGCCGCGGAGAGGAGCGCGGCGGCGGCGGCGGCGGCGAGGCCGCGAAGGATCGAGATGGAAGCTCCGGGGCGAACGGGTGCGCGAGGGCGCCAGTGCGCGAGTGCGTACCAGCACGAACGGTGGTTCGGCATGATGCTAAACCACGGTTCGGGAGCTTCCCACGGCGGGGGGACGAGACGGCCGGGCGGGGGGACGACGCGGCCCGGCGCGGGGAGGATCAGCCGGCCAGGCGGCGGAGGGTGGCGCTGTAGGTTCGGCTGGACATCAGACGCGTGCCGTCGTCCATGATCACCACGAACTCGCCGTGGAACCACGGCTCCAGGCGGGCGATGCGGTCCACGTTCACCAGCGCCGAGCGGTGCACCTGCACGAAGCGGCGCGGGTCCAGCTGTCCGGCGAACGCCTTCAGCGTGCGGCGCAGCAGATAGGCGCCGGCGTGGGTGTGCAGCTTCACGTAGTTCCCCTCGGCTTCCACCCACGCCACCTCGGCGATCTTCACGAACTCCACCCCGCGCGCCGTGCGCACCGCCACCCGGTCCGGCCGTTCCCTCTCCAGCGACCGCATCAGCCCGGCCACGCCCGGCGCGGCGGCGTCCGTGCCGCGCTGGGCCAGCCGCGCCAGCACGTGCTCCATCGCCTCGCCGAAGCGGCGGCGGGTGAAGGGCTTGAGCAGGTAGTCCAGCGCGTGCACCTCGAAGGCCTGCAGCGCGTAGCGGTCGTAGGCGGTCACGAAGACGATCTCGGGGAGCGGCTCGTGCCCGTCCAGCGCGCGTACCACGCCGAAGCCGTCCAGCTCCGGCATCTGCACGTCCAGAAAGAGCAGGTCGGGGGAGAGGCCGGTGACCGCGTCCACCGCCTCCACCCCGTCGCCGCACTCGGCCACCAGCGCCACGGCGGGCCAGGCGGCCAGCAGCGTGCGCAGCCGCTCGCGGGCCAGCGCCTCGTCGTCCACCACCACGGCGCGCCAGCTCATCCGCGCTCCGCCGCGGTGCGGAAGGGGAGACGAATCGTGACGTCGGTGCCACGCTCGCCAGTGGTGCGCAGGGTGAGGGTGGCGGCGCCGCCGTAGAGCTGCTGCAGCCGGCGGCGCGTGTTGGAGAGGCCGACGCCCTCGCGCACCGCCGCGTCGCTGCCGCCCACCAGCCCCGGCCCGTCGTCGGCCACGGTGATGGTGCAACGGCCGCCGTCCGCCGAGGCGCGGATCCAGATGCGCCCGGCGCGGCGGTCGCGCGCGATGCCGTGCTCCACCGCGTTCTCCACGAGCGGCTGCAGCATCAGCGGCGGCACCAGCGCGTCGCGGGCGCGCGGCTCGATCTCCTCCGTCACCGTCAGCCGGTCGCCGAAGCGCACGCGCATGATCTGCACGTAGTGGCGGACGGTGGCCAATTCCTCGTCCAGCGGCACCTCGTGCACCCCGTCGCGCTCCAGCGTGGAGCGCAGCAGCGCCGAAAGCTCGGAGAGCATCTCGTCGGCCGCGTCCACGTCGCGGTGCATCAGCGTGCTCACGCCGTGCAGCGCGTTGAACAGGAAGTGCGGGCGAAGCTGGCCGGTGAGCGCGTGCAGCTGCGCCCGCGCCAGCAGCGTCTCCAGCTCGGCGGCCTGGCGTTCGCGCGCGCGCACGGAGCGGTAGTAGTGCAGCGCCAGCGCCATCCCCAGGACGGAGGCGAGGGCCAGGTACTCGAAGAAGAAGCCGTTCACCAGCTGCTCGCGCAGCGTGCGGGCCTCTCCACCCCAGATCATCCGCCGCAGCGGGAGATAGGCGGCGTACTTCGCCACCACCATCGCCGCCAGGGGGACGGAGTAGGCGGCGGCGCTGCGCCACCACCCCAGCTTTTCGGGGGGCCAGCGGCGCACCATCCACACGATCGGCGGCGTGAAGACGGCGCACGTGTACCAGTCGGCCAGCGTGCCCAGGATCAGCCGCGGCCAGTTCGCCGGCTCCCCCTCGTACAGCCGCCCCAGTCCGATCTGGCACGCCGCCAGCAGCCCCACCAGCGTCCACACCACCGCCACCGCCGCCACCACGCGCGCGCCGCCCTCCGCCGGCTCGCGCTGCGCGGCCGCGGGTGCGTCGGTGGATGCGGACGTGGGGATCGCGGAGTCCATCGGCGGCGGGGGGAGGGGCGCATGAATTCGCTGCAACAACCACACGAAGTCCGCCTTCGCGGACTACCGATTCTGGTCTCGGCCGCGGATCCGGTGCGCGGAGCGGGCGATGCAAGCGGATGCGGCGCACGAATCTACACGTGCGACGCGAGGCTTCACAACGCCAGGGGGACGAGGCGGCCCGGGGCAGGGACGACCCGGACGACAGACGGCCCCCGCAGGCCGTAGCGTCTGCCACGCGCGGCGTGGATCGCGGTACGAAGCAGCCCGCCGGGATCGTCACTCCGGCGGGCTCCGCCGTCGGTTGCGTTGACGGTTCCTGGCGCCGGTCTCCTCCTCCGGCCGCACGAGCTAATTGCATCCGCACGCATCACTTGGCGCCCAGCACTCGGCACTTCGATCTTCCCTCGCAAATAAAGTCCTTGACCGCCCCAACGTCCTATGCTAGAATTCCAGCACGGTGCTAGATTTCCAGCAACACGGGTCCTCCGGCGCCGCGGCAGTCCCAACCTCACCGCCCCACCACCCGGGGAGACCCCGCATGGGTCCCGAGCTCACCACCGGCCTCAGCCGCCGCGAGCGCCAGATCATGGACGTGCTCTACGCGATGGGGCAGGCCACGGTCGGCGAAGTGCTGGAACGTATCGCCGATCCGCCCAGCTACAGCGCCGTGCGCGCCACCATGCGCGTGCTGGAGGAGAAGGGCCACGTCCTCCACCACCAGGACGGCCCGCGCTATCTCTACAAACCCGCCGTACCGCAGGAAAGCGCCCGCAGCGCCGCGCTCACCCACCTGGTGCGCACCTTCTTCGGCGGCAGCGCCGAGGCGGCCGCCGCCGCGCTGCTGGGCATGACCAAGTCCCGCCTCACATCCTCCGACCTGCAGCGCCTTGCCACGCAGGTCGAAGCCGCCCGCGACGAGGGGAGATAGCCGATGCCCGCCACCATCGCACACCTGCTCGAGGCCGCCCCCCGCGTGCTTCCCGAGCTGTTCCTGAAGGCCACGCTGGTGCTCGCCACCGCCGGCCTCCTCTCCCGCGTGCTGCGCCGCGCGAGTGCCAGCGCCCGCCACCTGGTGTGGGCGGTCGCCATCGCCGGCGTGGTCGCGCTCGCGTTCAGCCCCATGCTGCCGCGCCGGGTCGCGATCCTTCCGGCGTTCGGCGCCGCGCCGGCCGCGGACCAGTGGAGCGCGACGCCGGCTCCGTCCCTCTCGAACACGCCCGCCGCGCAGCCCTCCGTCCCCGCACCGTCGCAGACGCAGGCGCCGGCCGCGGCGAGCGAGCGCCAGCCCACCCCGGCGCCCACGCCCGCCGCGGCGGCGCCCGCGTCGTCGTGGGCCCGGACGCCCGCGCCGGCCTCCGGTCCGATCGACTGGGTGCGCGTGCTGCTGGGGGTCTGGGCCGCGGGCGCCGCCGTCCTGCTGCTGCGGCTGCTGATCGGGATGGGGACGGTGATGTGGCTGGCGCGCGTGGGCGAGCGCGAGGCCGACGAGGGATGGGTGGTGCTGGCCGACCGCCTCACCCGCGCCTACTCGCTCCCCGCCATCCGCCTGATCCGCAGCCGGTGGACCGAGATGCCGATGACCTGGGGCGTGCTGCGCCCCATCGTCCTCCTCCCCGAGAACGCGGACGACTGGCCGCGGGAGCGGCGCGAGGCGGTGCTCACGCACGAGCTGGCGCACGTGGCCCGCAAGGACGTGCTCACGCTCGCGCTGGCGCAGGTGGCCGTGGCGCTGCACTGGTTCAACCCGCTGGCCTGGATCGCCCTGCGCGAGGTGCGCGCCGAGGCCGAGAAGTGCTGTGACGACTGGGTGCTGCGCGGCGGGATGCGCGCGTCGACCTACGCGGCGCACCTGCTGGAGATGGTGCGCGTGGTGGGCCGCGCCCGCGTACCCGCCGCGCTGGCGCTGCCCATGGCGCAGCGCTCCACCTTCGAGGGCCGGCTGCTCGCGATCCTGGAGCCCGGGGTGGAGCGCGGCCGCGTGCGCCGCGGCCAGGCCGCGCTCACCGCGCTGGGGATCGCCGCGCTGGTGGCCGTCCTGGGCGCCATGGGGCCCGCCCAGCCGCGCACCGCGCCCGCGTCCACCGCAGGCGGCGAATGGGAGGGTGACTCGCCCACGCTGCTCGCCAACACGCCGAACGCGCCCAACGGATCCAGCACCCCCAACGCGGCGAACGCCTGGCTGGGCGACCACGCGGCGCGCCCCGGCACCGCATCGGCGGAGAACGACGCGACCGCCGGCTCGGTGAACGCGGAGACCCGCGAGGCGCTCGCCCGCGTGGCGCCCGAGGTGGCCGCCCTGGTGAACGCCGCCATCCCCGCGGCGTCCGCGAACGCTTCCGCGCCGCGGAACGCGCAGCAGTCCGCGCAGGAGGGCGCCGCCGGCCGTACGCAGGCGTTGAACGCGCTGACCGGCGCGCTGAGGGACCCCAGCGCCGAGGTGCGCAGCAACGTGATCCAGGCGCTGGGAGAGATGCAGGACCCGCGCTCGGTGGCCGCGCTGATCAACGCGCTGCGCACCGACCAGGACGCCGGCGTGCGCAGGATCGCCGCGTGGGCGCTGGGGCAGATCGAAGACGCCGCCGCCGTCCCCGCGCTGCTGGAGGCGATGCAGGGCGACCGCTCGGTGGAGGTGCGCCGCACCGCCACCTGGGCGCTGGGGCAGATCGAGAGCCGCGACGCGGTGGACGGCCTGATCCGCGCCCTGCGCGACGCGGACGCCGAGGTGCGCAAGACCGCCGTCTGGGCGCTGGGGCAGATCGAGGACGCGCGCGCCGTCCCCGCCCTCACCGGCGCGCTGCGCGACGGCGACGCCGACACCCGCAGGCAGGCCGCGTGGGCGCTGGGGCAGATCGAGGCGAAGGACGCCATCCCCGCGCTGACCACCGCCATGCACGACAGCGACGCCGAGGTGCGCACCACGGCCGTCTGGGCGCTGGGGCAGATCGAGGCGCCCGAGGCGGTGCCCGCCCTCACCGGGCTGCTGCGCGACGCCAGCGCCGGCACGCGCAAGCAGGCCGCCTGGGCGCTGGGCCAGATCCAGTCCGAGAGCGCCGTGCCCGCGCTCGCGGGGGTGGTGCAGAACGACGCCGACGCCGAGGTGCGCCAGACCGCCGCCTGGGCGCTGGGGCAGATCGAGAAGGAGTCGGCGCTGGGCGCCCTGTCGGCCGCGCTGCGCGACCGCGCGGCCGGGGTGCGCGCGCAGGCCGCGTGGGCGATCGGGCAGATCGAGCCCGGCCGCGCCCCCGAGGCGCTGGTGGCCGCCGCGCGCGACAGCGACCGCTCCGTCCGTTCGATGGCCGTATGGGCGCTGGGCCAGCTCGAAGACGCGTCGGCCACCCCCGCGCTCCGCGCCGCGCTGCACGACAGCGACCCGCAGATCAAGCTGATGGCGCTGCGCGGCCTGTCGCGCACCGGCGACCCGTCGGCCGCGGACGCGCTGGCCGAGATGCTCAAGGACCCCGACCCGCAGGTGCGCGCCACCGCGGCGGCGGCCATGGCCGGGCGCGGCGGCTGGCCCGACCCGCGGCCCGAGCCCCGTCCCGAGCCGCGGCCCGAGCCCCGTCCCCGCCCCGAATTCTGAGCCGGGAGACGAGCCATGACACAGATCGAACGCTTCGCGCGGCGCCACCCGCTGGGTACCGCCGCGATGGCCGGGCTCGCCCTGCTGGTGCTCCCGGCCACCCTCCTCCCGCGCGGCTCGCGCCCCGCCGCGATCCCCACGACGGTGGCCACGCGCACCTCGCCGGCCGCGCAGGAGGGCGACGCGCGGGCGGTGCTGGCCGCGGCGCGCGGCACCAGCGCGGTGATGTGCGTGCTGGCCGTGCAGTCCGCCGGCAACGGCTGGGGATGGGGCGCGGGGGAGGACGAAGACGCCCCAGCGCTGGCCCGCGCCGGCGACGAGGTGCGCCGCGCGCTGGAGTGGATGGCCTCGCGCGAGGAGGCCACCGCGGCCGACGTGGCGGCGCTCCGCGACGGCCTGGGCGACCCCGACCCCTGCGTGCGGCGGATGGCTGCCCGTCTCCTCTCGCGCGACCACGTTCCCGGCGGCACCGACGCGCTGCTCGAGGCGCTGCGTTCGGGCGACGCCACCCGCCGCGACGCCGCCATCCTGGGCGTGGGCTGGTCGGGCGACAAGCGCGCGGTGGGCCCGCTCACCGGGATGCTGGACGACTCCGATCCCGAGGTGCGCGCCGGCGCCGCCTGGGCGCTGGGCCACGTGGAGAGCCACGAGTCCACCCAGCCGCTGATGCGCCTGACCGGTGACGGCGAGCCGAAGGTGCGCCGCGCCGCCGCCCGCGCCCTGGGCCGCATCGAGGACGCCGCCGCCATCCCCGCGCTGGCCCAGCTCCTCTCCCGCGACACCGACCCCAGCGTCCGCCGCGCCGCCGCCTGGGCGCTGGGGAAGATCGAGTAGATCCGGCCGCTGAACTCCGCGGGAGAAAAGAACGAGCCCGCCGTGATCACCCCGCGGCGGGCTCGTCCGTTTTCCGGTGGTGCCTTCCCGAACCGGGCTCGTCCCTCATGTAAACCCCGGTGATTCACCTGAACCGGCTTCGAGCAGCATGGAATGAACGAGCCCGTGTCGCCTCCCCTCGAGCGGCGGTAGGATGAGTGGCGGCCGCCGGTTACCGTGCCATCTGCCGGTAGAGTACGATGCTGGACGGGAGCCCGGGGTCACGGTAGAAACGGCAGCCTTCGCCGCGGGCCAATGCGGTGCCGTAGGGAACGTCGCGGATGGTGAGCGTCTGCAGCCGGTCGGCCTCGCGGTACGTGACGGTGGCCGCCAGTCCCGCGCGCGACTGCGGAGGACAGGCGGCGCGGTGCCGGTCCAGCACCGGGTAGTACAGGACCTCCGCGGTATACTCCTCCGTCCATTCGCCGGTTTCCCCGTCATGACCATGGTGGATGGGGCCGGCGCCGCTGCGTTGCAGGATGAACACGCGGTCTCCTCCCCGAGCGGCGGTCTCGGGCATCGGATCGCTCCCGCCGCCGCCCGCCGGGGCGAACGTGACCGTCCACCCCGTACCAGACCTGCGGATCGAGAAACCGCCGGACCCCGGCAGCCTTCTCCAGTCGCCCGTGAGGTCGGCCAGGGGGTTGTCGGCCAGACAGCGATGGAAAACGCAGTAGGTGATGCGCTCCACGACGTCGATGCGCTGGACGATGCCCTCGCCGGAGTCGACCGCCACCAGCAGCCCGGCGACGGTGCCGTCCACGATCAGCAGGCTGCCGCTCATCCCCTGGTGGATCACGTCTCCCGCGCGGCCGGCGGCGACGAAGATCCTCTCGTCACCGTAGTTGCGCACCGTCACCGGCAGCTGCGTCTGGCTGCCGTCGCCTTCCCGCATCCGCAGCACCGCGGGCCCGGCTCGAGCCAGCAGGCTCCCGAGGTCGGCCGGAGGCTCCCAGCCGGGGCATCCGAACGGGGGGTCCTGGCTCACCTCGAGGACGGCCAGGTCGAGGGCCGCGTATTCGTGCTCGGCGGTGGCCGTGGCCCGTAGGCCGCTTTCGCCGGTCAGGGGGATCGGCGAAATCGCGTTCTCCACCACGTGGAGCGGGGCCACCACGTAGCAGCGGTTGCCGTACGGTCGGAGGATCCCCTGGCCTTCGCCCGCCCCCTGGATCAGCACGTTCTGGGCGACGTTCTGGGCGCCGCCGCGCGCGGGAAGCGCCAGGCCGATGAGCACCAGCCCCGCGGCGCCCGCCGGCGCAGCGCCGTTTTTCCGCCTCCAACGCCCGCGGAGCTTCCCCAGCCCCACCATCACCATGACAAAGGACGCGTACAGGGCCTGGAGAGGCCCGTCATGCACCAGGCGGGCGCGGAGATTCACGCGCACCGAGTACGCCTGCCCTCCCGGGCGCTCCACGCGGCCGGAGCGCCCCACCACCCGGTACGCCGCCGCCAGCGCGGGGCGTTCGTCCACGACGATGAATCCAAACGCCGGAGACTCCACCCCTTCGACCGTGAACTGGTCGCCGGCGTCGAGGGTGACGCTACCGGCCTCGAACACCGTCCCGCTGGCGAGCCTTGCGAGGAACGGGGTCCGTTCGAGCAGCGACCGTCCCAGCAGGGCGGCCTTCCCGCCGCGGAGGAGCCCGGCGCCGCCCGGAGTTTCGAACCCCACGCTCCGCCCCGACCGCACCCGGCCGGTAAGGGGGAGGAGGAGTTCCTGTCCGGCGGCCGAGCGCCGCGCGAGATCGGGCACCTCGATCTCGAGCGGTGCGCGCACGGGTCCCAGCGGCTCGTCCGCCGCGTCGTACAGGACGGCCGCGGGATCGCCCGCGCGCGGCGCCTCCACGCGGATCAACAGCGGCCCCAGGGCGACCCGCTCGACCGTGACGTGCACCGAGTCGGCGAACTCCAGGCTCCCCGTGAACGGCCGCGCCGAATCGGCGTCCCCCTCGAAAAGCCACACCCGATCCAGCGGCCAGCGCGAAACGGGGGCGCCGTCGGTGAAGAATTCGACGTGCTCCGACTGCACGGTCACGTTGAAGGTGGCCGGAACGGGCGCGAGAAGAGCGATGGCCACCGCGCCCGCCGTCGCGGCGGCCGCGCCATACGCGGCCCAATTCCTCCACGGCATCAGCGCACCCCCAGCGGCAGCGGTACCGGGTCCAGCACCGCTCCAACCCTCCTGCGCCGGATGTTCACCGTCGGGTTGTGCCGGACCCGCGCCATCGGCACCGCGCACGCCCGGTTGAACGCGACCGCCGGCGTGCCCTCGATCTCGGGGCAGCCGACCACGCTCACCGCGCGCGACGTATCCGGGATCTGGAGGTCGGTGAGCCAGTGCGAGTTGACCAGCACGAACAGCGAATCGAACACGGGCCGTTCCCGCCAGCTCGCCACCAGGAAGGGGCCGCCGGGGACCACGCACGAAGTGGTTCCCCGCGCCAGGACCGCCAGCTGGCCGCTCCGGTAATGGCCGGCGAGTTCGGCGCGGTACCGGGTGGGGAACTGGAGGTGGACCGTACCAGGGGCGGCGGAGGCCAGGTCGTACTCCAGGGTTGCCGTGTAGCGGCCGTCCTGGGCGGTGATCTGCACGCAGAGCGCCGGGGGAACGGATTGCGGCAGGAGGACGGAGAAGCTGGCGCCGGCGGCGCTGGCGGCCGGGAGCGACTCCATGAGCCCCACCCTCACCCCACCCGAGACCGGCACGGTGGGAACCCAGCGCTCCCGCCAATCCGGACGCGGCGCGAGCGGCGCCCCCTGCCCGCGCGCGCCCCACGCGGCCAGCACCAGCATTCCCAACAGGGAGGTAACCGGGCGAAGGCAAGGGAACATGGGAATCCTCTCCCCCGGGAGACGGGACGGAGGATGCACGCGGCGCGGCGACCCTCCGATTGCAGGATAATGCCTCGAACGGACGGGTACAATCGGGTCGTGCGTCCGCCCCCTTCGCCGGGGAACCGCCCGGGGAGCGGGGAACGTCCGGGACGGTCACGCCAAGAGTTTGCTTGCCAGGACGGCGTTGGCGGCGTTGATTGGCGGATTGGGGGCTTGCCTGTTCCCCGGGGTTGCACCAGGAGGCCGCGACGCCAAGCCGCGCACCGGTGCGCCACCCGTTCCGGATTTCCGGCGATGTGTCTTCCGCCACGACGCGCGGCGTTGCTGCTGCTGCTGCTGGGCATGTGCGGGCTCCCCGGCCCGCTGGCCCGCGGCGGCCTCGCCGCGCAGTCGATGGTCTGCCACCGCGAGGCCCAGGCCGCGGCCATCGAAACGGGGAGCGGCTCCGCCCGCGCGCGCGTCGCGGAGTTGCGGCGCGCCGCCGCGGTGGCCACCGGGCGCCGCCAGGCCCTCTTCTTCTGCCTGATCGCCGAGGAGGTCCGGCGGCAGGGCGACCCCGCGGCGGCCCGCTACTACCGGATGGCCATCGTGGCCGACCCGGACCACGCGGAGTACCACTGGCTGTTCGGCGACTACCTGCGCACCTTCCGGGGGGCCCGCCAGCCCCTCTTCGGCGCGGCGCTGGCGCAGTACCGCGCCGCCCTCCGGAGCATTCCGCCGGATGGGCGGAGCTGCCCGCACAGCGAGCTGGCGTGTCATCTCCACCGCAGCCTGATCGCATTGTACGAGCGCGACGGCGTGCCCCTGGCGGGGCGCATCGGCCAGGGCGCGGGCCCCGTGGCGTTCGCAAGCACCGGCGCCAGCCTGGAACGGCGAACGGCCGACATCGGCGAGTTCGACGACGTGCGCGACTTCACCTCCGAAGCGCTCTTCGCCGCGTCGCGCGACCGGCTCGCGCGCCCGCTCACCGCGCAGGAACTCGAGCGCGTAGCCCGGAACAAGCGCGAGTTCGAGGTCACCAGCCGCATCCGGCTGCGGCTGGGGCGGCTTCCCACGGTGGACCTGCTGTACCAGCACCGCGGCGTGGGCAACGCCCAGATCACCAGCTTCTACGAGCCCGGCCGCACCAACCGCTTCGAGCTGGACGGCTTCGGCGCGGCGCTCGAGGCGCCGCTCGACGCCTATCCGGTGGCGGACCTGGACGTGCGGGCCGAGGTCCGCCGCTCCCGCAGGATGGGGCTGATCGAGTTCCAGCCCGGCGCGCGCGAGCGGGTGACCAGCGTGGCCGTCCGGGCGGCGGCGGCAAGGTTCGTGGGGGCCCACCGGGTGAGCGCCGAACTGGCCTGGGCCAGGGACTGGATCGACCAGCGGGTGAGTGAACCGCTGGCGCGGCACATCGAACTGGTGGCGCCCACCCTGCGCTTCGAGCGCTTTCACGGCGCTCCCTTCGAGCGCAGGATCGCGCCGCGTGGCTCGGAGGTGTACGCGGGCGCCGCGCTCGTCCGCGAGGCGTTCGGCGCCGTGGACGTCCGGAGGCGCGATTTCTTTGGCGGCGTGGCGCTGCGCGGCATCCACGGCCTGGCGGAGGGACAGAGCTTCGACGCCACGCTGCAGCCCACGCTGTTCGCGGCGGACCGCACCGTTCCCGGCGAGCCGCTGCGGCACGCGCAGCTGCGCACCTTCGGCACCCTCCTCTACCGCGTGCGCGACTACGAGAACGAGTCCGACGCACGCCGGCTTCCCACCCTCGTCTCCCTGAACCTGCTGCTGGCCGGAAGCCGGGACTTCACCGTGCGTGGGCCGGGCTACTTCCAGAGCCAGGTGGTGGGCGCGGGGCTGGACGCGAGGCTGGTGGTGCGGGGCCTGGGCGGTGGAACCACGGTGCTGGGATCCGCGCGCTACGACCTGCAGCAGTACCGGCGGCTTGACCGCTCGTTCGGCTCGTTTTCCGTGAACCTGGGCGTCGGGTTCTGATCCCGCCGCGAGAGCTTCCGGCCGCGCGCGCCGGTCCCGCACGCGCGTGTGCCTGCGTTCCGCCCGTGCCGCCGTCGTGGTCCCGGGACGCCGCCACCGCCTAGCTGCGCAGCCGCTCGATCCGGTCCCCGGCCGCCACCGCGGGCGACCAGAACCGTTCCGTTCGCGCGTCCCAGATGCGGGCGTCGGGAAAGCGCCGAACGGTCTGATACGCAACGATCGCCTCGGCGCTCTGACCGAGCTTCTCCTGCGCCTGGCCGCGTATGAACGCGCACGCGGCCACGTCGTTCAGCACCCCCCGGGCAAGGATCGAGGCCTTGGTGGCCGAATCCGGCTTCACGGACGGGGGCAGGGTCACGACTTCATCCCGGGTGAGCGCTTCCTGGTCCCGCACGGCCTGGAGCTCGAACATGTCGAGGCACTGGCTCGTCACGTTCAGGACCTCGCGGTAGTTCTCGGCGCTCAGCGCCGCCCAGGCGCAGGCGGCGTACTGCGTGTTGAGCGGAAGGGTTTGATCGACTCCGGTGCAGACGGGTGGAGGCTCCACCCCCCGAAGCGATCCCGTTCGTTCGCCGTCCACCGCCTGCGGCCCGCCAAGCAGCGTAAGTGCGATCAGTCCCGCGTACGAAACCGGTATTGCGGCCATCGCGCCCTCCTCTCGTGCTCGCCGTTGGGTGTACGTGCGCCGGACTCCCTCCCGCGCCACGATCACCGGTCGTATGAATGACCGGTTGAGCGCGCCGCGCAAGTATTTTGTCCATCGCATGCGGCGAACGGCGGTCCCCGCCGCGCGTGAAAAGCCTTGCACCTCGCGGCGGCCTCCGGCATCCATGCGACGACCGTTGATATCGGCGCCGCGGTGGCGCCGCGGGCGGGAAACGCGGAGGGGGATGGATGGACAGCGACGATGCGCTGGTCGGGCGGCTGCTGAGCCGGAGGGAGGCGATCGCGCTGCTGGCGGCGGCGGGGGGCGCCTGGGCCGGATGGGGCACCGCCGGCGCGCGGCCGCCCGCCCCGCCGGGGATGTGCGTCGCGCGGCCGCGGCTGGAGGAAGGGCCGTACTTCGTGGACGAGCGGCTGAACCGCGCCGACATCCGCTCGGACCCCGCGGACGGCTCCGTGCGCGCCGGGGTGCCGCTCCAGCTGGCCATCCACGTATCGCGGATGGCCTCCACCGCGTGCACGCCGCTGGCCGGGGTGCTGGTGGACGTCTGGCACTGCGACGCGGACGGGATCTACTCCGACGTGCGAGACCCGTCGTTCGACACCACGGGAAAGAAGTTCCTGCGCGGCAGCCAGCGCACCGACGCGGCCGGCACCGCGCGCTTCACCACCATCTACCCGGGGTGGTACCACGGCCGTACCGTGCACATCCACTTCAAGCTGCGCGGGCCGGCGACCGATGGGCGGAGCTTCGACTTCACCTCGCAGCTCTTCTTCGACGACGCGTTCACCGACCGCGTGTTCGCGCAGCCGCCGTACGCGTCGCGCGGGCCGCGCACCGTTCGCAACGAGCGCGACGGCATCTACCGCGAGGGCGGCTCGCAGCTCGTGCTGGCCGTCACCCCGGACGGACCGGGCTACGCCGCGGCCTTCAACATCGGCCTGCAGGGCGTCTGACCGTCGGGCCGGGAACGATTCGCGCCCGCCGCACCGTTCGTGCGGCGGGCGCGGGTCGTGGCGAAGGATCGCTCAGCTCTGCTGCGGCGGAAGGAAGGTGGCCAGGTAGAACATCGCGCCCTGCACGTCGCGCAGCAGGGCGAAGCGGCCGATGCCGGGGATGTCCAGGGGGCCGTACATCACCTCGGCGCCGAGCGGCTTCGCCTTTTCCGCACCCGCGTCGGTATCCTCCACCACGAAGTAGGGCAGCCAGCACGGCGGCATCCCCGCGTTGTGCTCGCCGGTCTGGTACATTCCGCCGATCATCCCCGAGGGTCCGCCGAAGACGGTGTACTCCGTCCCGGTGTTGTTCATCGTCTGCGTCGTCCAGCCGAACAGGCCCTGGTAGAACGCGGATGCCTTGGCGGAGTCGGCGGTGGCCAGCTCGAACCACCCCGGCGAGCCCGGCTCGCCGCGCACGCCGAAGCCGGTGTGGCTGGCGGCCTTCCACAGCGCGAACAGGGCGCCCGTGGGGTCCTGCACCAGCGCCATCCGCCCCACCTCCATCACGTCGAACGGCTCGGCCATCAGAGTGGCGCCCAGCTCCTTCGCCTTCGACGCGCTGGCGTCCGCATCCTCCACCGCCACGTAGCAGAGCCAGGCGGACGGCAGCCCCATCGTCTTCTGGTTGGGGTCCATCCCGTACGAGGCGGCCACGTCCTTCCCGTCCAGCCGGTACATGGTGTACACGTCGCCCTCGGCCGGCCCATACCGGTTGTCGTTGGCCTCCCAGCCGAACAGCGCCGTGTAGAACCGCCGCGCCGCCTGCGGGTCGTGCGCCCCCAGGTCCACCCAGCAGAAGGTGCCGGGTGCGTGCGTGGGCGTGGTGGACATCAGGGCCTCCGGCGGTGCGGGGTGGATGCGGATGGGAGGACCGCAAGCTAAAAGTAAACGAACGAAGCGTCCAGGGATTCGTCCCGTCGGGGGGGAACGGGCGAATGAATTCGCTGCAACAACCACACGAAGTCCGCCTTCGCGGACTAC
>Ga0070662_100000451_pt1 | contig 24246 bp, 17 predicted proteins | sample KBSC53metaG_FD_65648 | JGI IMG/M metagenome (GOLD analysis project Ga0070662, IMG submission 65648) | Corn rhizosphere microbial communities from Kellogg Biological Station, Michigan, USA - KBS C5-3 metaG | ecosystem: Host-associated > Plants > Roots > Rhizosphere > Soil ...
CCGCAGAGACGCACGGAGGATCGGGAGGGCTCGATTCCCCCTGATGACGCAGTTGACGAAGCCTTCAGGCGCAGATGACGGGGTGAACGACGGAAGCGGGTGTTCCCGCGAAAAATTTCGATACTCAGCGCATTCCGAGCCTGCAGCCACTCGTCGACGAGTTCTGGTGCGATCAGGTTGCAACCAAATCGACGAAGAACCCGAAAACCCCGGATCTTCGCGGTGTGAAGCTTCGTCCGCTCCTGTCGAGCCGCACATCTGGCAGCGGGTGAGGCAACTTCCTGCCGCCGCTTGCTTTGCGCCGTGAGACTAATGGACGCCCTTGACGTGAGGTTTCGGCTTCGTTAGCTTCAGGTCGCTTTGGTCACTTGGGAATCTCGGGTGGGGGAGATCAATGGCTTCGGCACACGACGTGGCGGCGTACATCCTGGCCCGGCGCGGGCGGATGACGGCGATGAAGCTCCAGAAGCTCGTCTACTACTCCCAGGCGTGGTCGGTGGTGTGGGACGAGCGCGCGCTCTTCCCCGAGCGCATCGAGGCGTGGGCGAACGGGCCCGTGGTGCGCGAACTGTACGACGTGCACCGTGGCTCGTTCGAGGTGAGCGAATGGCCGCGGGGCGATGCGGGGCGTCTGACCAGAGCCGAGCGCTCCACCGTCGACATCGTGCTCGACTTCTACGGCGACAAGTCGGCCCAGTGGCTGAGCGACCTCACCCACCGCGAGCAGCCCTGGCTCCAGGCGCGCCGCGGGCTCCCCGACGGCGAGCGCGGCAACCACGAGATCACGCTCAGCTCGCTCGAGGAGTACTACAGCAGCCTTCCGCCCGCCGAGTAGCCGTGCGGCCGCGCCACCGTACGCCGTCGTTCGCGGAGAGCCTGGCCCCGCGCGACGAGCGAAAGCCGCGCCTCACGCCGGAGCGCGACCGCGACTGGACGCCGGCCTGGCTGGTCACCCGGGTCGACTTCGACGGGCCCTGGTGCTGGAAGCGGATGGACATGGCCACGCTGCACCGGGTGCACGAGCGGCTTTCGGCGTTCGAGCGGATGACGTTCGGCGAGATCCACGGGAAGCAGAACCATCCGATCCCGGTCGAGCGGCTGGGGAAGGCGGCGCGGGAGCGGCTGGTGGAACTGGGGATCGACGAGTACGACGAGGTGCTGTCGCTGCGCGTGACCAAGGCCGAGCGGGTGTGGGGCCTGAAGGCGCCCAACGGGATCTACCTGCTCTGGTGGGACCCGGCGCACACCGTGTATCCGATGAACATCAAGGACAACTGAACGCCGGGGGGGTCGGGCGGCACGCGGGGGATGGCTTCCATGCCGTCCCCCTTCGTACATTCAGCGGCGTGGACGAACCACGCCGGCACCGGCGCACGGACCCGTGACGTCGGCGGCGGGTACGTCGTCCCACTGGCGGATGGCGCGCAGGTTGCAGCCGTGCCGGTGGTTGCGTGCGCTTCGGGCGTGGGAGTCCACGGGCCGGGCGCGCGTTTTCGTATCTCCATGAACACACCCGCTGGACCCCGCATGACCCTGACCTTCGGCGCGCGCACCGCCGCGCTCTTCGCTGCCGTGCTGGCGCTGGGCGCCTGCGCCGGCCGCGCCGCACCTGTCACCGCCCCCGAGCCGGTGGCGGCCGAGCCGCCGGTGGACCCGCTGCGTCCGCCGGTACGCCCCGACAAGCGCTACGTGGTGGTGGACGTGCGGCAGAATGAGCTGCGCTTCATGGACGGCCCGCGCGTGCTCTGGCGCGCGCCGGTGGGCACCGGCACGGGCTTTCGCCTCTCCACCCCCGGGCAGCGCTGGCAGTTCACCACGCCCACGGGCACCCGCTACGTCCAGTTCAAGCAGCTGAACCCCGCGTGGATCCGCCCGGACTGGTGGTACCACGAAAACCGGCTCCCCGTCCCCCCGCCCGAATCGCCGGCGCGCAAGGAAGAGGGCGGGCTGGGCGCCGCCGCCGTGTACCTGGGCGACGAGATCGCCATCCACGGCACCGACAAGCCCGAGCTGCTGGGCAAGCGCGTGAGCCACGGCTGCATCCGCCTGTCCAACGCCAACGCGCTGCGCCTCTTCCACGACGTGCAGGTGGGCACGCCGGTGGTGATCGAGGGCGAGGCCGAGGTGCTGGGCGAGCAGCCCGACAGCGTGGCCCGCTTCACCCGCCGCACGCCGTCGCGCGGGCCGCGGGTCTACCGCAACCCGCTCGACCGGCTGGCGACCACGGCGCTGCTCGCCCGGCTGGACCGCGAGCTGGCGTCGGCCAACGACAGCGCGTGGACGCTCACCGCCAGCTCGCTGCTGGAGCGCGGGCTCAAGGACGACGCGCCGGCGCTGCGCGGCGTGCTGGCGCGCGCCGGGCAGGCGCAGGGCGAGGCGCGGCGCCACGAGTACGCGGCGTTCCTGGCCGACGCCTTCTCGCGCGGCGCGCTGCGCACCGTGGTGTCGCTCGACCGCATCGCCCCCGAGGCGCGCGAGCGGGCGGTGGCCGACATCGTGGAGGCCACCATGGCGCTGTACCACGGCCCGCCCGAGCACGCGTCCGCCCCCTGGCCCACGCACCGGGTGCCGGTGTCGATGCTGGGCCCCAGCGGGCAGGCCGGGTGGCGCGCGCTGCAGGCGGCCGAGGCCGCCTACCGCGGCCGCATCGGCCTGGCCGCGGGGGCGCGATGAACGCAGGCGGCGGGAACGGCCTGCTGGGCACGCAGGACCTGCATTGCCACACCGACATGTCCGACGGGCACCTGACGCTGCGGCAGGTGGTGGAGGTGGCCCGCGAGCGCGGCGTGCAGGTGGGGATCGCCGACCACGTCTCGTCGCGCACCCCGGGAATGATGGTCGCGACGCTGGACGAGGTGCGCGCGTACCAGGACGCGCTCGAGCACGAGCCCGTCTTCCGATCCGCCGAGTTCTGCTGGTGCGACGAGATGTGGCGCGAGCTGCCGGACGAGGTGATGGAGCGCTTCGACTACCGGATCGGCTCCAACCACGGCTTCTGGCTCCCCGACGGGTCCACCGCCTCGCCCTGGTGGGAGAGCCTGCCGGCGCCGTGGGACCGCGAGCCGCAGCGGCTGATGGAGATCATGGTGGCCAACCTGTGCGACCTGGTGCGCGCCATGCCGATCCACATCGTGGCCCACAGCACCTTCATGCCGCCCGCGTTCGCCGCGCTGGAGCGCGACGTGCACGCGTGGTGGACCCAAGAGCGCGAGGACCGCTACGTGGACGCGCTGCGCGAGAGCGGCGTGGCGCTGGAGATCAGCAACCGCTACCGCCTCCCGCACGACCGGCTGCTGGTGAAGGCGCGCGAGGCCGGGGTCCGCTTCTCGCTGGGAAGCGACGGGCACGCCCGCCACCAGGTGGCCGCCCTGGAGTGGGCGGCCGCCACGGCGCGGCGGGTGGGGGTGACCGAGCGGGAACTGTTCGTGCCCGAGCGGCGGCGGTAGACGGTACGAGGTACGAGGTACGGAAGTGCGGGGGATTCAGCGCGGACGAATCCGGGCGCGTGGCCCGATTCATGGGGATTTCGGACTGACGGGGAGAGGGAGGGGCACATGCAGCGTGACGACGAGCCGCGCGGGCTGGGGGGCGAGTACGATCCGGCGATCCGCCCGGGCGAGCGCGGGCCGATGTGGGACGACCGGGACGCCGGCTCGCCGGCTCCGAAGCGGCCGGTGGACGATTCGTGGGCCGACGACGACGCGAGCCGGGTGGCCCGCGTGCGGCGCGACCCGTCGGCGATCCGCACCGAAGACACCGAGCCGTACATCGGCCTGCAGTACGTGGCGCGGCTCTTCAAGGTGGTGGCGATGGTGGTGATCGTGGCGCTCACCGCCGAGATCGTGGCCGCCGTGGTGATGGAGGGGCTCGACGCGCTCCTCCCGCTCTTCCTGGAGCTGCTGCAGGGTGCGGTGCTGGCCGCGGTGCTCTGGGGCGCCAGCGACCTGACCCTGCTCTTCATCGACGTGGGCCACGACGTGCGCGCCGCCCGCGTGCTGCTGGGCCGCATGTCGGCGCGCGCCGGCGGCAACTACGAGGCCGGCGCCCCCGATGCCCCGGCTCCCGAGCGGCGCACCCGCCCGCGCGGCGGCGAGGATTTCGTTCCGTAGCGGCGGCACTGGCGCGGACGCGTCATCCGCGGCCAGAATGATGCACCCCGGAGCCCATGCTCCGGGGTGCACCGCTTTTGTGGATCGAGGATGGAGCTGGGGGACGCGCGGTTGAAGTCCGCGACGGCGCGCTAAGGCGGACTGTGTGCCGTTGTAGCCGCGACTTCCGTCGCAAGCTTCCGCGAGAGGACCAACGGACTGCCCGGACGATGTCAGCGCGTCGAGGGTACGAAATGATGAGGCGATGAGCGAGGCCGAGGAAGCAGTCGTTGCGATCCCCGAATCCGTCCGGGCGGCGCTGGACGGGATCGTGGTGGTGCTGTGGCAGACGCAGGACCACGTGAACATCGCGGGCACCATCCGCGCGATGAAGAACTTCGGGCTCACCCGCCTGCGCCTGGTGAGCCCGGCGCTGTGGGACCCGTGGCGCATCGAGGGGATCGCGCACGACACGCACGACGTGGTGGAGCGCACCGAGCTGCACATGACCCTCGAGAGCGCGCTGGCCGACTGCAGCTACGTGGTGGGGATGACGGCGCGCGAGCGGCGGGCCAAGCGTTCGGTCGCGCGCCCGCGCGAGATCGCCCCCGAGCTGCTGGCGCGCGGGACCGAGGCGGCGGAGCGGGGGAGCGGGCCCGTCGCCCTCCTCTTCGGGCGCGAGGACAAGGGGCTGTCGAACGAGGCGCTGGACCTCTGCCACCGCACCTGCATCATCCCCACCAACCCCGCGCACGCGTCGCTGAACCTGGCGCAGGCGGTGCTGCTGATGGCGTACGAGCTGTGGATGGCCGCCGCCGGCCGGGAGCAGGGCTTCAAGCCGCCGCGCCGTGACGCGCCGCCGCCCACCGTGGAGCTGCTGGAGGTGCTGTTCGCCGACGCCGAGAAGGCGCTGTGGGCGATCGACTTCTTCAAGACGCGCAACACCGAGAGCGTGATGCGGACCCTGCGCGAGCTGGTGCGCCGCGCCGAGGTGGACATGCGCGAGGCCGGCTTCCTGCGCGCCATGGCCATCGAGGTGGTGAAGTACCTCAAGCGCGCCGGCGCCTACCAGGAGCGTGGGCCGGGCGTGCCGGCCCCGGAGGGCGACGGCGACGAGGCTGCGTAAACGGAAGCAACAACCGGCAAGATCACGCGGAGCAAGCAGAGAAGCAGAGGCAGCAGGGGAAGCCGGTTGGAACTGGTTGTTCTCTGCTGCCTCTGCCTCCCTGCTTTCGCTGCGTGAAGTCTTTTGCCGTCCGTGGAATTCCGTGCCTTTCGTAGAGCGCTCCGATGGCGTGGATCAGCGGAACTCGCCGGCGTGATCTGCGGCCCACTGGCGGAAGGTGCGCGCCGGCCTGCCGGTGAGCTCGGCGACGGTTGCGGTCACGTACGCCGGGAGCCCCACGGACGCCTTCCACGCGTCGAGCAGCATGTCGGCGACGGCGGGCGGCGCGCGGCCGGCCAGGGTGGCGCGGAACGCGTCGGGCGTCATCTCCTCGTAGCTCAGCCGGCGGCCGATCACGTCTCCGATGGTGCTCACCTGCTGGGCGTGGGTGAGCGACTCGGGGCCGGTGAGCACGTACTCGCGGCCGGCGTGGCGCGGATCGGTCAGGGCCAGCGCGGCGGCGTCGGCCAGGTCGCGCTCGTCGAGCGGCGCGGAAGCGGCCGCTGCGTACGGCCAGCGCACCACGTCGCCCGCCCGCACCTGCGCCGCCCACCAGGCCACCACGTTCGAGGCGAACATCCCTGGCCGCACGATGGTGGACTCAAGCCCCGACGCCGCGATCTCGCGCTCGATGCCGGCGTGGAGCGCCGCCATCGGGTTGGGCTGCTGGAAGAACGGATGCGGCGTCTGGTGCGGCGAGGAGAGGAAGACGAGGCGCCGCGCGTGCCGGGCGATCCGCGCGATCACCGCCGGGACGGTGGCCGGCGGCGCGGTCCACACCAGGAACACGGTCTCCACGCCCCGCAGCGCCCCGTCGAGCGATTCCGGCACCGTCAGGTCTCCCGCGACGGTTTCCACGCCGTCGGGGAGGCCGGCCGCCGCGGGATTGCGGCTGAGCGCGCGCGTGGGCACTCCGGCCGCCAGCAGCCGCGACACCACCGGCCGGCCGACGTTGCCGGTCGCCCCGATGACGAGGACGCGGCTCTCGGGGTTCACGGATCCTCGTCTGGGAAAGATGGGGGAAGGCGCCCGATGTGGGCCGTGGATCGGGGGCGGATCACGACGGGCGACGGGCGAGCGGGTAGTCTGCGGGCGCGGCGGGCGTTGCCGCAACCGCGATGCGAGCCATCGGGGGCGCCATCGGGGGAAGGGAGGGTGTCGCGCCGGGGACGCATCCTCGCGGATCGCGCCGCCGCTTCGTTCTCAGCCGTGCGGTTGCCCTGGCGCGTACGACTCCACGTAGGCCGCCAGCGCCCGCCGCATCTCCCGCGCGACGGCCTCCAGCGAGCCGGCGGCGGCAAGGACGCGCTCGCTGCGCATCCCGCTCACGATGGCGAGCATGGCCGCCGCGGCGCGGTTCACCGTGGCGGCATCCATCGCGGCGTGGCGCAGGCGCAGCATCCAGGCAGCGTGAGCCTCCACCATCTCGGACAGGCGGCTCCGCTGGTCGCCGAACCGCTTCAGGTTGGCGGGCTCGCGCAGGATGCGGGTGAGGTCCGGGTGGCGGTGCACGTACGCGTCGATCGGCTCCAGGAAGGCGCGCACCGCCTCGTCGGCCGACCCCACCGCCGCCTGCGCCGTCCGCGCCTCGCGCTCGGCCTCGAGCGATGCGCGCAACGCTTCCACGTGCCGCTCCACCAGCGCGATCAGCACGCTCTCGCGGTCGGGGAAGAAGTGGTACATCGAACCCTTCGACGCCCCCGCCCGCGCGCTGATGGCGCCCACGGTCACGCCCTCGGTCCCCACCTCCTCCACCAGGGTGGCCGCGGCGTCCAGGATCTCGTCGATGCGCTTCTGGCCGCGCTGCTGGCGCGGCACCCGGGTGACGGCGCTGGACGAAGATCGTGCGTTGGTGGGCATCGTCATCATCACCCCGAAAAAATTCCTCTCCACCCCCGTCCAACGACGCGTCACGGAGGTTGACCGGCTGGACCACGTCGTCTAAATTAAGAGAAGTAGACCGCATAGTCCAGTATTCCGTGCAAGCAGGTTGATGACGGTATAGATGAGCATCGCCGAACACGCCGCCGAGCCCCAGCTCCGGCCCACGCAGCCCGCGCCCGCCGCGCGGACCGGGGACGACGGCGACCCGCACAAGTACCTGATCGCGTTCGCCGTGGTGGTGGCGGCGCTGATGCAGGTGATCGACAGCTCCATCGTGAACGTGGCGCTCCCCGACATGATGGGGAACCTGGGTGCCAGCCTGGACGAGATCGCCTGGGTCACCACCGGCTACATCCTGGCCAGCGTGATCGTGATCCCGCTCACCGGGTGGCTGGGCGATTTCTTCGGGCGCAAACGCTACTTCGTGGGGTCGATCCTCCTCTTCACCCTTTCGTCGTTCTTCTGCGGCGAGGCGGGGTCGCTGGGGGCGCTGATCTTCTGGCGCATCGCGCAGGGGGTGGGCGGCGGGGCGCTGATGGTGGTGAGCCAGGCGGTGCTGCTGGAAGCCTTCCCCAAGCGCCAGGCCGGCACCGCGATGGCGCTGTTCGGGCTGGGGGTGATGGTGGGCCCCACGGTGGGCCCCACGCTGGGCGGCTGGCTGACGGACAACTACGGCTGGCCCTGGATCTTCTTCATCAACCTGCCGGTGGGCGCGCTGGCGGCGTTCCTGATCGCCAGCTACGTGCACGACAGCCCCGACCAGAAGCGCCCCGGCTCGGTGGACGCGCTGGGAATCGCGCTGCTGGCGGTGAGCGTGGGCTCGCTGCAGTACCTGCTGGAGCACGGCCAGCGCGAGGACTGGTTCGACTCGCGCCTGATCACCACCCTCGCCGTGATCGGCGTGGTGGGCGGCGCGGCGCTGGTGTGGCGCGAGCTGACCACGCGCCACCCGGTGATCGACTTCCGCGTGCTGCGCCACCGGCCGATGTGGGTGGGCACGGTGCTGGGGATCGTGATGGGGGTGGGGCTCTACGCCTCGGTCTTCACCCTCCCCGTGTTCCTGCAGGGGATGCTGCACATGACCGCGCAGCAGACGGGGATCGTGATGCTTCCCGGCGCGCTGGCCACGGCGGTGTCGATGGCGTTCGCCGGGCGGCTGACGGAGAAGATGGACGCGCGCATCCTGGTGGCGCTGGGCGCCGGGCTGTTCGCGGTGGCCATGCTCCAGCTCTCGCGCATCACCGGCCAGAGCGGCTCGACCGACTTCTTCTGGCCGCTGATCCTGCGCGGTCTCGGCCTGGGGCTGATGTTCGTGCCGCTCACCACCCTCACGCTGGCGGCGCTCGAGCCGGCCGAGCTGGCGCAGGGGGCGGGGCTGTACAACTTCTTCCGCCAGCTGGGCGGCTCGTTCGGCATCGCGGGGATCGCCACGCTGCTGGCGCGCTACACGGCGCAGTTCAAGGCGATCCTGGCCGAGCACCTGGTCAACACCGACCCCAACGTGCTGGGCCGGCTCAACCAGCTCACGCAGGCGATGATCGCCCGCGGCGCCGACGCCGGCACCGCCCGGCAGCGCGCCTACATGATCCTGGACCGCACCCTGGGCGCGCAGGCCAGCGTGATCGCGTACGGCAGGATCTACGTGCTGGCCGCGGCGATCATCGTGGCGCTGATCCCGCTGCTCTTCCTGGTGGGCCGCGCCCGCCCCGGCGCCGACGCCGCGCACCTGGCGATGGAGTAGGCGTCCTCCGGCGGATCAGGGATAATCGAACAGGCTCGACCCGATCGGGCGGCGGGAGCTGCGCGTGATCTGCGGGTCGGGGTCCACGGCGGTGCGGCCCACGGCCTGGCCGGTGCCGATGGAGATCTGCAGGCCGCGCGGGCGGAACTCGGGCGCCAGCGGGAAGGCCACGTCCACCCGGTAGGTGCGCCGCGACGCCGGGGGGAAGGCGAAGCGCAGCCCGGCGCCGCCCGCCAGCAGCACCGCCGAGTTGCGGCCGAAGGGGTCGTTCCCCGCCCAGGTCTTCCCCGCGTCCAGGAACACCGCGCTCCCCAGGTCGAAGAGCCGCGGAAAGGGCCAGGCCAGGAACGCCCGGTGCTCCACCGTCATCACCACGCGCCGCTGCCCGGCGAACACCTGCCGCGGATAGCCGCGCAGCCCCGAGCGCGCGCCCAGGGTGAGCTGGAACGGCACCCGGGTGTGCCACCCGCCCGACGCGCGCGCCGCGAACACCACCGTGTGCCGCGCCTCGGCGCTCGGGTGCCAGTAGCTCCACACGTCGGCCTGGGCGAACGAGTCGCGCCAGTTGAGCGCCCCGCCGGGGGCGCGGTAGTCGCGCTTGGTCTCCATCACCAGCCGTAAGCCCCCCAGCACCCCGCCCGGCAGGTCGCCGCTCGCGTTCAGCCCGAAGTCCAGCGACAGGTCGTCGTCGGTGCTGCCGAAGGTGGCCAGGGTGCGGCCCACCGCGGCCTCCACGTCGGCCCCCAGCTCCACGTCCTCGGCCCCGTGCACCGCGTCCAGCCCGCGGCGGCGGTCGAAGGTCACGCGCCGCAGCCCGCCCAGCGCCACCAGCCGCGTGGCCTTCACCTCGGCCAGCCCCGGCACCACGCCGCCGCCGGGCAGCTCCTGCGCGGGCATCCCCTCGTCGCGCGCGGGGCTCACCGTGTCTTGCGGAAAGTTCCAGCGCTCGCCGGCCACCGCCACGCCCAGGAGGACGAGGTTGCCGCGCCGGCCGAAGCGCCGCACCACTCCCGCGTCCCAGCTGGTGCGCTCCACGGGAAAGAGGAGCCGCTCCAGACCGGCGCCGGGCTCGGGCTGCACGAAGTACTGGAAGTTGCGCTCGTCGCGCACCACCGCCTCGCGGAAGGCCCAGCGCGAGGTTTCGCCGCGGAACGGCCACGAGATCCGCTCGGCCGCCGAAACGCCGATCGGGGTCCGGGCCAGCGACGCCTCGGCGTCCAGGTGCGTGCCGAAGAGCTGCGGCGTGCCCACGCGGCCGCCGTACACGCGCTCGCCCTGCTGCTCGCGCACGAACGCGGCGACCCGCATCCCGCGGCCCAGCAGGTTGTCCTCGCGCAGTTCCACCCCCGACACCTCGCCCGAGCCGGCCGACGCCTCGATGCGCGTGCTCCACTCGTCGCGCGTCTCCACGATCACGTCGTAGCTGCCGTTGGGCTGGCGCACGGAAAAGACGTCGGCGTCGGCCAGGTAGCCGGTGGCGCGCAGGATCCGCTCGGAATCCTCCAGCAGGTAGGGCCGGTAGCAGTCGCCCTCGCGAAAGAGCAGCTCGCGGCGGATCACCGACTCGCGGGTGCGCCAGTGCAGCCGGTTGGCCAGCCGGTACAGCCCGGTGAAGCGACGGTCGAGCGAGGGGTCGCCCACCACGAACACCGAGTTGTTGTCCACGAAGATGTTGCCGATGCGCGGGCACCCCGGCGCCGTGTCGGGCGCGGCCGCCGCGGACGCGGACGAATCGCCGGGCACGGGCTGCTGGGCGCGCAGCAGACAGGGCGCGCACGCGGCGAGCGCGGCGGCCAGCAGGGCGGGGCGGGGCGACGGCGATCGGCGCTGGGGCAAGGCGTGGCCTGGAGCGACGGAACGGACGGCCGCCCGACTCTCGCGGGCGCCGTCCGGATGTACCCGGGCACGGGGCTGAAGCGTTCCGTGGCGTGGGGAGCAATCTTCGCGCCCCCTGCTCCAGACGCAAACGGCGGGGCCGTCCGGGTGACGGCCCCGCCATTTTGCGCGCGTCCGGAGGACGCGCGATTCCGTGCCGGAGAGCTCAGTCCGCCGCGGCCGCCAGCGGGGCCTCGCCCGCGAGCTCCACCTCGGGAAGTGCCACAGCAGCCCGTCGAAGCTCCGCCAGCGCGCGCTGCGCCCGCTCCAGATCACCCGGTGCGCCCATTTCACGGAACAGCTCGCAGGCCCGCTCCAGATAGGCTACGGCTTCCTCGGCTCCCCCGTTTTCGGCACGGAGCGCGGCGTAGTCCACCAGCACTTCCGCCTCCAGGTACGGGTACTGCTTTTCGCGCGCGATCTCCAGCGCCTTCTCGAACTGGGTAAATCCGTCCTCGTCTCCCCTGGACCGGGCGATGTTCCCTCGCCCGTGATACATGCGCGCGATGGTGTACGGCGAGCCCGACGCGATCGCGAGCTCTTCAGCCTTGCGGCCCCATTCCTCCGCGGGCGTAACATGGCCTTCGTGCAGCCACCACTCGGCGAAGTCGGTGGCGATCACGGAACGGGTGGAGGCCGAGGTGGGAAGAGCAAGCGCAGCCTCGTAGGCCCGGCGAGCCTCGTCCCACCGCTCCTCCGCCTCGCGCAGATGTGCGTGGTGCGCGTGGCACACGGCCAGGTCCACGGGCGAGTACACCGCGTCCCAGGTGCGGAAGGCGCTCTCAAACCAGCGTTCCGATTCTTCCAGGCGCTGCGTACGCGTGGTAAGGTTCCCCAGGTTGTTGTAGATGTGGCCGCGTTCCAGCAGAAGCTCGCCAGCTCCCGCGTTGTCCGTCAGCGCCAGCGCGTCGTGATAGTGGCGTTCCGCGTCGCTCCAGCGCCCCTGCCACATCCGCATGTTCCCCAGCCCCGTGCGGGCGATCACCTCGCCGTGCAGGTTCCCTGAGTCGCGAGCGAGCTCGGCGCTACGCTCGTAGTAGGAGAGCGCTTCCTGGAACTCTCCCAGGTTGCCGGAAACACGGGCGATCCGCCGGAGGGCGAGGATCTGCGCACTCTTGTCGAGCAGCGGAAGCGACACGGTGAGGGCGGCGCGATAGCAGTTGCGCGCGCCTACGGCGCGGCCCAGTTCCTCCAGCTTTTCGCCCAGGACGATCAGGTCGCGCGCGGCCTGGTCCACCTGTCCCGCGAAGAAGCTCTGGAAGAATGCACCCATGCCGTCGTGAAGCACGTCCACGAATGAATGCAGCGAGGCGCGCGCCTCTTCCAGGGCGTGCTCGGCCGCGTCGGCGTCCACCAGCCGTTTGTCGATGGTGGTGATCGCGCTGGAACCGTCCCACTCCTTGCCGGGGTCGCGTACGGCGGATGCCACGAGCTGCAGCCGCAGCACCTCGAACTCGTCGAGGGCGGGCAGCAGCGCGAGGATCTGCTCGAGCGTTGCGTCGGCGTGCGACACGTAGACTACCGGTGCGCGAAAGTCTGTGAGTAGACGAACGGGATCAGCCGCCCGACGTGAGCATCGAACCGCCGCGCGCGGTGGTCGTGCCGTACTCCGAGAAGTGCGGGACCTGCACCATCACCTGCGAGCCGTCGGCGCTCACGGCGCCGCCCACGTCGACCCAGGCGTTGTCCCACCACACCACGTGCGCGTTGGTGGGGTCGCTCTCGATGCTGGTGCCGCGGAAGGGGAAGCCGATGGTGATCGGCTGCGCGAACGGCACGTTGTGCGGCCCGAACTCGGCCACCACGCGCTCCGAGCCGTTGGGGTCCACCGGCAGCCGGATGGTGAACATCGTCACCTTGTCCACCGCGCCCCTGGGCACGATGATCGTGAAGCCCTGGAAGTCGACCCGGCCGCCCTCGGGCCCGATCCACGCCTTGGCCCACGCGATGGTGATCTGCGGCTTGACCCGGAACCTGGCGATGATGTCCAGGTTGTTGACCGACGAGAACGTGCCGTCGCTGGTCACCTGCGTGGTGGTTCCCTTGCCGGCGCTGATCCCCGGCGCGTCGGGGCGCGCCTCCACCGGCGTGCCGGCGTCGGAGCAGCCCGCCGTCAGCGAAACCACCGTTGCCGCAACCGCCACCAGCACGTTCCGAAACTTGGAGCTCATCGAAGACCTCCGCGGGTGGAAAAAGAGGCGGGACGCACGGGAAAGGGCACGGTGCGTACCAGCGGGCGCGAACGCGCCAGTTCGTCGGCAAGTACCGACAAGTTAACAACTTAGACGCGGTTTTGCAACCGCGGCGGGTTCTGGGCTGCCACGCCGGAGTGCACCAGAAGTGTGCTCAGTGCACGTGGATGGTGCGACCGTGCCGCTCCGGGCGGCATCGATTCTCCGTTCGGCCGAACGGGTGCGCAAGTGTGGAAGTGCGCGAGTGCGTGGCTGGCCACGCACTCGTGCGCCCGATCCACACCGGTCTCTCTGCCCGGGATTTCCAGGGAGGCGGGAGGATTCCACTCCCCGCGGTCGGCCGTGGCCCGGACTGAACGCCACGGACTCGGCACTCGCCCGCCGTTCACTCCGCACACTCGTGCCCCCCGGCGCAACACTCCGGGGGCGCGCCGTCAGTGCTCGATCCCGTACTCGGCGATCTTGCGGCGCAGGGTGTTGCGGTGGATGCCCAGGCGCTCGGAGGCCACGGTCAGGTTGTCCTGGGTTTCGCGCAACGCCCGCCGGATCATCCGCTTCTCCATCTCCTCCAGCGTCACCAGCGGCATCTCGCCGGGGTCCTCGAGCGAGGCGCGGCTGGCGGGCGGGTGCAGGATGTCGGGGGGGAGGTGGTGCGGGAGCAGCACCTCGCCGTCGCTCATCACTACCGCGCGCTCCATGGCGTTGCGCAGCTGACGCACGTTGCCGGGCCAGGGATGGAGGCGAAGGACGCCGAACACCTCCTCGGCGATGGCGCGGATCGGGCGGGCGTGCTCGCGGGCGTAGTGGGCCACGAAGTGGCTGGCCAGCAGGTCGATGTCGCTGCCGCGCTCGCGCATGGGCGGAAGGGTGAGGGCGACCACCGCCAGGCGGTAGTACAGGTCCTCGCGGAAGCGGCCCTCGGCCACGGCGCCGTGCAGGTCGCGGTTGGTGGCCGCCACGATGCGCACGTCGATCGGCACCGCGCTGCTCCCGCCCACCCGCTCGATCTCGCGCTCCTGCAGCGCGCGCAGGATCTTGCTCTGCAGCGCCAGCGACATGTCGCCGATCTCGTCCAGGAAGAGCGTGCCCCCGCTGGCCCGCTCGAAGCGCCCGATGCGCCGGCCGATGGCGCCGGTGAAGGCGCCCTTCTCGTGGCCGAAGAGCTCGCTCTCCAGCAGGTTCTCGGGGATGGCGGCGCAGTTGATGGGGACGAAGGGCCCGCGCGAGCGGCGCGAGCGCGAGTGCAGCACGCGGGCGACCATCTCCTTCCCCGTGCCGCTTTCTCCCAGCACCAGCACGGTGGCGTCGCTGGCGGCGGCGCGCGCGACCGACTTGTAGACGGCCATCATCCCCTGGCTGGCGCCCACGATGGTACTCTCGTCGGGGACGTCGGTGGGGAGCGGGCGAAGGCGGCGGACTTCCTCGATCCCCAGCAGGATTTCGCGCACGCGGCCGCGCGGCACCGGCTTGGGGAGCACGTCGTGGGCGCCCTGGCGGATCGCCTCCATCGCCAGGTCCATCGACGGGTTCTCGGCGAGCAGCACAACCGGCGTGGGGCCGCCGTCCTGGTGCAGGCGCCCCAGCAGCTCCATGCCGGCGCCGGAAAAGTCGGCGTCCAGCAGGATCAGGTCCCACTGCGAATGCGCGATCAGCCGCAGCCCTTCGCTCAGGGTCTGCGCGCTGTGCAGCTCGGTGCCGTTCAGCTCCGGTTCGAGCGTTCGTCCGAGGCCGCGGTCGGCGTCGAGGAGAAGAACCCTCAAATGGCTGGTCTCCCGCGAATGAGGCTATAACCGGATATTATAGTGTTTGCGTCACGATTTGCGCAAAGGTACGGTCCGCGACTGAAAACAAACGCATTCCGATCCCTGTGCGCCGTCGCCCGCGCCGCACCTAGAACGAACTGGCGCCTGTACTTGCGATAGCGGCACCGCGCGCACCCCTCGCCGCCACAGGTCGGAACACTCCGGACGGTTTGTGCCATCCCGGCGGTGCACTGGAATGGTGCAGGTGCTCTGGACCCCCGACCGGTGTTCCCGATCGGGAACGTGGCTGCGGATTCTCGGCCCGTCGGTTTCCCTCCAGGGGCCGAATCGGGAATGGGGCCACACGGAAGAACGGAGCAACGGAGAACTGCGTCCATGCCCCGGCACCTCCCCCTGCCGCTCCCGTCCGACGTCCGATGCGGATCGACGTGGGGCTTCCGAGAATCAGGGGAACAGGGGGTAGCTGGCAGTTCCTCCGTTGCTCCATTCTCCTCCGCTCCTCCGTGTGACCTCCAGCAGACCCGGGGCAGCACCTGAGCTCGCGATCGCACCGAGATCCCGCCCTTGCCGCCCCTGCGCTCTCGTGGTGGAAAGGCGGGAAACATCCGTCCAGGCAGGCGGAAGGGGGATGGGACGAGCCGTTCCCGACCTACCCCCAATCGCGGAGGCCCGGGGCGAACCGTTCGCCCCGGGCCTCGCGCGGTCGGACCGGCCGGCTGCCTACAGCGTGCTCTTGTAGAGCAGGCGGTTGGGCGTGCCGGTCACGTTGCCGGTGATCACGCCGGTGGTGGAGTTGTTGATGATCCACGTCACGATGGTGCTGGACGCGGCATCGCCGAAGGTGCCCTTGTACAGCGCGGCCACGCCGGCCACGTGCGGGCTGGCCATGCTGGTGCCGCTGATGGTGTTGGTGCCGCTGTTGATCCAGGTGCTGGTGATGCTGCTCCCCGGCGCATAGCCCTCCACGCAGCTCCCCCAGTTGCTGTAGCTGGCCTTGGCGTCGCTGCTGGTGCTGGCGGCGGTGGTGAACACGCCGCTGGCGCTGGCCGGCGACACGTTGCAGGCGTTCTGGTTCTCGTTCCCCGCGGCCACGGCCAGGAACACGCCCGAGTTGACCAGGTTGGTGGCCGCCGTGTTCAGCGACGAGTTCAGGCCGCCGCCCAGCGACATGTTGGCCACCGCCGGGTGGATGGCGTTGGTGCGCACCCAGTCGATGCCGGCGATGATCGCCGAATACGAGCCCGAGCCGCTGCAGTCGAGCACGCGCACGCCGCGCAGCAGCGCGCCCTTGGCGATGCCGTAGGTGGTGGAGCCGATGGTGCCCGCCACGTGGGTGCCGTGGCCGTTGCAGTCGGCGCCGCTGCCGCCCGCGTAGTCATACACGGCGCTGGCGCGCGTGCCGAACTGCGGGTGGTTGGCCTGGATCCCCGTGTCGATGATGTACGCGCGGACGTTGCTGGCGGTGGTGGTGTAGGTGTAGGTGCCGCTCAGCGGGCGGTTGCGCTGGTCGATGCGGTCCAGCCCCCAGGTGGCGCCCGACTGCGTGGTGGTGATCGACGCCACGCCGTCCTGCTCGATGTAGTCCACGTTGGGGTTGTGCTGCAGCGCGTTGACCTGCCCGGCGTTCAGCGTGCCCGCGAAGCCGTTGAGCGCCGCGGTGTACACGAAGCGCGGGCTGACGCCGGCGACCGCCGCCACCGAGTGCGGGTCGGCGCCTTCCTTCACCACCACGATGTAGCTCCCGTCGATCCCGCCGCTCTGCGCCAGGCGCACGGGCGCGGTGGCCTGGCGGCCGTTGGCGGCGGTGGGGTTCTGGTCCGAGCAGGCGGCCAGCGCGAGCGCGGCGCCGGCGAACAGAACGGTGCGAACTGCTTTCATACCACGTCCTCCAGTTGGTGGGGTGTGGATGACGCCGGCCGGAACGGCCCGGCCGGCGGCGTGGGGCGGCGCTCTCAGAGCGACGCCTTGTACAGCAGCCGGTTCGGCGTGCCGGCGGGCACGTTCTTCACCACGCCGGCCGTCGCGTTGTTCTTGATCCAGCTGTCGATGGTGCCGCTGGAGGCATCGCCGAAGGTGGCCTTGTAGAGCGCCGCCACCCCCGCCGCGTGCGGCGCCGCCATGCTCCCGCCGGTGAGCGTGGCCGTCCCCGAGTTGATCCAGGTGGAGGTGATGGAGCCGCCGGGTGCGTAGAGGTCGATGCAGCTCCCCCAGTTGCCGGTGCCGAGCCGCGTGTCGTCGCGGTTGGTGCCGGCCACCGCCATCACCGCCGTGGCGCTGGCGGGAGAGACGTTGCACGCGTCCTGGTTCTCGTTCCCCGACGCCACGCTCACGAAGATCCCCGCGTTCCAGAGGTTGGTGACCGCCGCGTTGAGCGTGGACGAGAACGAGCCGCCCAGCGACAGGTTGGCCACCGCGGGCTTCACCGCGTTGGCGCGCACCCAGTCGATCCCGGCCACGATGGCGCTCATGGTTCCGCTGCCGTTGCAGTCGAGCACGCGCACGCCGCGCAGGTACACGCCGTCGGCCACGCCGTAGGTGGCGGCGCCCACGATGCCGCCCACGTGCGTGCCGTGGCCGTTGCAGTCGGCGCCGCTGCCGCCCGCGTAGTCGTACACGTTCTGCGCGCGGGTGCCGAAGAGCGGATGGCTGGCCTGCAGCCCCGTGTCGACGATGTAGGCCCGGACGCCGGCGCCGTGCGAGTTGCGGTGGTAGATGCCGTCCAGCGGCAGGAAACGCTGGTCGATGCGGTCCAGGTTCCAGGGGTCCGCGGTGGCGTGGTAGACGGCGTCCTGCTCGAGGTAGGCGACGTTCGGGTCGTGCCGCAGCGCGTTCAGCTGCCCCGCCGTGAGCGTCGCGGCGAAGCCGTTCACCGCCGCGCTGTAGACGCGGCTCGGCGAGACCGCCGCCGCCGCGGCCACGCCGGGGGCGTCGGCGCCGTCCGCCAGCACCACCAGGTACGCGTTCGCGATCCCGCCGGCGGTGGCCAGGCGCACGGGCGCGGTGTGGGGCGTGCGCGCGGCCGTGGGCGAGCCGTCGGCGCAGGCGGCCGCGCCGGCGAGCAGCGCGAGAAGAGACGTGGTGCGGAGTGGGCGCATCGGTCTTGCTGGCGTGTGAGGGGCCCGAATCTTTCTTAAACCGACAACATATGGAGGTGATCCCGCGCCGTTCGCGGCGTCCCGTTCCGCGGCTTTTCCGGTCCGCCGCCCGCCCTGGGTTGTCGAGTGAGTGGATTGAATACAGGCATGCCGCGCGCCATTTGGGCGAGATTCATCAACCGGTTGCCATGTAACGACATACTCCTTTGGGGACAAACCAGATCGTGCACTGCTTTGGTGCGGAGTGCACCGGGAAGGTGCGCGTGCCGACCGGGTGGGCCAGGGGTGAGCGGCGGAACACCACAAGGGTCCCACGGTCCGTGTGACCCCGTCCCAGCCTGGCCGATGAACGAGAAACCGCCCGGCGCGCGGGGGGCGCGCCGGGCGGCTCCGTCAGCAGCGGGCCGGGGGGCCCGGTGCGTGGACTAGGGGTGCTTCAGCCACAGGCTGTACGAGCCGCTGCCGCTGTACGAGCGCACTTCCCACTCGTAGTAGCCGGCGGTGCCGCTGTACGAGACCGTCTCGTTGTTGCTGCTGGTGGTGCCGCTGGCCACCACCACCCAGCTGCTGCCGTTCCACTTGTACAGGTACAGGTCGAAGTCGGTGCCCGTGGGGCCCTGCAGCCACCCCTGGTGCGAGCCCGAGACCGAGCTGTAGTAGTAGGTGTTGTTCGGCTGGTAGCTCGAGCCGCCGCTGGTGACCGAGCCGGTGTACAGCGTGCAGCCGGTGCAGGGGGCGCCGCCGCCGCCGCCCGAGGGCGGGGTGAGCAGCGAGTACAGCAGGCGGTTGGGCGAGCCGGTGCCCGCGCTGGTCACCACCCCGGTGGTGGCCGTGCTGGTGATGGCGCTGGTGACGGTGGCCACGCTGGCGCTGGGGTTGCCCTGCAGGTACAGCGCGGCCACGCCCGCCACGTGCGGCGACGCCATCGAGGTGCCGCTGATGGTGTTGGTGGCCGTGGTGGAGCCGATCCACGACGAGGTGATGTTGTTGCCCGGCGCGAACACGTCCAGGCAGGTGCCCCAGTTGCTGAACGAGGCGCGCGCGTCGGTGCTGGTGGTGGCGCCCACCGTGATCGCGCTGGCGGCGCTGGCCGGCGAGGTGTTGCAGGCGTCCTGGTTCTCGTTGCCCGCGGCCACGGCCAGCACCACGCCCGCGTTGGTCAGGCGCGTCACCGCGTCGTTCACCGCCTGGCTGAAGCCGCCGCCCAGCGACATGTTGGCCACCGCCGGAAGCACGCGGTTGCTCGACACCCAGTCCATGCCGGCGATCACGCCCGAGTTGGTGCCGCTCCCCGAGCAGTCCAGCACGCGCACGGCGATCAGCGTGACGCCCTTGGCCACGCCGTAGGTGCTGCCGCCCACCGTGCCCGACACGTGCGTGCCGTGCCCGTTGCAGTCGATGCCGTTCTGACCGTCGCCCACCTCGTCCACGCCCACCGAGGCGCGGCCGCCGAACTGGGTGTGGCTGGTCAGGATGCCGGTGTCGATGATGTACGCCCGCACGCCCGCGCCGGTGGGGGTGTATGTGTAGTTGCCGTCCAGCGGCAGGGCGCGCTGGTCGATGCGGTCCAGCCCCCAGGTGGCGCCGCTCTGCGTGGTGGTGGCGTGCACCACCTGGTCCTGCTCGATGTACGCCACGTTCGGGTTGTGCTGCAGCGCGTTCAGCTGGCCCTGGCTGAGCTCGGCGCTGAAGCCGTTGAGCGCCGAGGTGTACACGTGCTCGGGCTGCGCGTCGACGTCGGCGGCCAGGGTGCGCGGGCCCACGCCCGGCTTGAGCACCACGATGTACTTCCCGTCGATGCCGTTGCCGGGGGTGGTGACCACCGGCGCCGAGGGCGTGGTGGTGCCGCCGCCGCGCACGGCGGTCGGCTGCTGGTCGGAGCAGGCAGCCGCGGCAACGGCCAGCATTGCCAGGGCAAGGGGTGTAGCTCTGCGCATGAACGGTCCTCCCAGGGGGTTGGGTCGTACGCGTGCGGCCTAGTTGCCGCGCGCGGGCCGCCGTGTGGGTGTGGGCACGCCGGACGGAGTCCTTCGCGCAAAAACGCGCCGCGTGCCCGGGCCGTGTGTGGCGCGGGTTGCGGCAAACCGGACGGGCGCCGGCCCGTCGCGGTGCGGCCCTGCGGTGCGTTTGAGCGGCTCCCGTAGCAGGGCACGCACCGGGCCCATGCTGCGACATTCCGCAACCTGTTATGGAATCAGCACCTTGCGGTTTCGAACGCTTGTATACGGCCGCGAGAATGTGGTGCGGCTGCACCGAACGGGTGCACCGGACCGGTGCGGCGGGGTGACCTCCACGCTCCGCGAAGCGGCGACGGACCCTCCGGCGGGAGGAAACGGTGCACGAGCGTGACGGGAGGAACTGGACGACGCTCGACCGCGTCTGGCTCCTTTAGCGCCAATTATTCGTGACGAACGCGGACCGGCGATCGGGTCACGCGGAGGAACGGAGAAGAACGGAGGAATGGAGAACTACGTTCCGCGCCGGATTTCACTCCTGGCCGGTTCCGTTGCATCGATTCCCGGTTGTTTCCCTCCTTTCTTCTAGCGTTTCGACGAAGAAAAACGCCGCCGCGCGGCCGGAGAGGCTTCCCGGCCGCGCGGGTTCGTCGCCTCGGGGATCAGTAGTGGGTGTAGAGCAGCTTGTTGGGGGTGCCGTAGGTGGAGCTGTAGCTGTGCATGGCCAGCGCGCCGGTGGTGGCGATGGCGCTGAGGGCGTTCCACACCGTGGCCGGGGTGGCGGTGGTGTTGCCCTGCAGGTACAGCGCGGCCACGCCCGCCACGTGCGGGGTGGCCATGCTGGTGCCCGTGTCGTAGGCGGTGGCCGTGTCGCTGCCGATCCACGCGGAACGCACGCTCACGCCGGGGGCCAGGATGTCCACGCAGGTGCCGTAGTTGGAGAAGGTCGCCTCCTTGTCGGTGCTGGTGGTGGCGCCCACGGTGATGGCGGTGGGCGCGCCGGCCGGGGCCTGCAGGCAGGCGTCCTGCGGGGTGCCGGCGAAGTTGCCGTTCCCCGCCGCCGCCACCACGGTGAAGCCGCGGTAGGTGAGCCGCGCCACCATGTCGCGGACCGACTGCACGTCGCCGTAGCCCAGGCTCATGTTCACCACGGCGGGTTTCGAACCGTTGGCGTAGATCCACTGCATCCCGTCCAGCACCATCGCGGTGGTGCCGTTGCCGCCGCAGTCCACCACGCGGCCGGCTCGGATCGACACGTTCTTGGCCACGCCGAAGCCCTTGCCGCCGATGGTGCCGGCCACGTGCGTGCCGTGCCCGTGGCAGTCCTCGGCGTTGCCGTGCCCGTCGCCCACGAAGTCGCCGCCGGCGCCGTTGGCGATGTAGTCGGCGCGGCCCAGGCCGAACACGCCGTCGAACTGGTCGTGCGTCTTGCGGACGCCGGTGTCGAGCACGTAGGCGGTCACCCCCGTGCCGGTGCGGCTGTAGTTGTAGGTGCTGCCCAGCGGCAGCGCGTGCTGGTCGATGCGGTCCAGCCCCCATACCGGAAAGATCTGCGTGGTGAACAGCTGCGCCGGCGCGTCGGCCTCCACGTAGGCCACGGCGGGGTTGTGCCGCAGCGCGTTGAGCTGCCCCTGGTTGAGGGTGGCGGCAAAGCCCTGCAGCGCGGCGGTGTACACCCGGTGCGGGTGGATGCCCAGCAGCGCCGCCACCGCGCGCGGGTTCTCGCCGTCCTTCAGCACCACGATGTACGGGTCGGCGGCGGAGGAGCGCGCCGCCACCGGCTCGTGGGTGGGTGACAGCGGGCCGGCCACGTCGGCGCAGGCCGCCGCGGCGGCGAGCAGGGGAACGAGCGCGAGGGTTCGCTTCATGGGTAGGGGCTCCGGTGGGGGGGCGATCAGACTCCGGCGGCGCCGAAAGGTTCGGTGCAGCCGGAGAGGGTGAGCGGATTCTGCCACGGCAGGTGTGGGGCCGGACTGTATGGGACAGCTCAATCCGTTGTATCGATTGACGATGCGTCCATCGCTCCGTTCCCTGTGGCGTGCCGGTGGTGGGGCGTGGCGCGGCCGAACGGGGCACGGCTGCCGCAGATCTTCCGCCGGACGACAGCCAATCGTCGCAAACGCTCGCCCCCGATCGCTCGCGAAGTGATCCGGATGGGCGGCCGCAACCCGGGGAGGGGGCCGGGCGGACCCCAAAGATTTCGCCGAATGGCGCCGACTTGCGTGAGGGATGCGCGCCCGGCGCGGTTGGGCACGGCGGTATCGTGCCCTACCGCGCGCGCAGCCCGGCCCGGAGCGCAGCGGAGGGACACGCCCGAACCCCGCCGTTCGCTTGACACCCCCCACCCCCGGGGGTACGCTGTCGGGCTCCGACCCACCCTCGGAATCCAGCGGCGGTGCGCCGGGAGCGCGGATCGATCCGCCCGGACGCCCGGCATTTGTCACTCGTTCGTACCAATCGCGGAAAAACCATGTCCGACCGCCGGCAGGATGCGCTCGACTACCACAGCCAGGGCCGCCGCGGCAAGATCGCCGTGGTGCCCACCAAGCCCGCCAGCACGCAGCGCGACCTGTCGCTGGCCTATTCGCCGGGGGTGGCCGAGCCCTGCCGCGAGATCGCGCGCGACCCCGAGGACGTGTTCAAGTACACGGCGCGCGGCAACCTGGTGGCGGTGGTCTCCAACGGCACCGCCGTGCTGGGCTTGGGCAACATCGGCCCGCTGGCGGCCAAGCCGGTGATGGAGGGGAAGGGCGTGCTCTTCAAGCGCTTCGCCGACATCGACGTCTTCGACCTGGAAGTGGGATCGACGAACGCGGACGACGTGATCCGCTTCTGCGAGCTGCTGGAGCCCACCGTGGGCGGGATCAACCTGGAAGACATCGCGGCGCCCGAGTGCTTCTACATCGAGGAGACGCTCAAGGCGCGGCTGCAGATCCCCGTCTTCCACGACGACCAGCACGGCACCGCGGTGATCAGCGGCGCGGCGCTGCTGAACGCGCTGGAGCTGGTGAAGAAGGACATCGCGCGGGTGAAGGTCGTCTTCAGCGGCGCCGGCGCGGCGGCGATCGCCACGGCGCTGCACTACGTGGCGCTGGGGGTGCGCCGCGAGAACATCTGGATGTGCGACCGCGCCGGGCTGGTGACGGCGGACCGGCCGCCCGAGCAGACCGACCCGTACAAGGCCCGCTTCGCCCAGGATTCCACGCTGCGCAGCCTGGCCGAGGTGATGGTGGACGCGGACGTGTTCGTGGGCCTCTCCGTCGCGGGCGCGGTGACCAGGGAGATGGTGCGGGTGATGGCGCCCAACCCGATCGTCTTCGCCCTGGCGAACCCCGACCCCGAGATCATGCCGGAAGAGGTCGCCGAGGCGCGGCCCGACGCGATGGTGGCCACCGGGAGGACGGACTATCCCAACCAGGTGAACAACGTCCTGGGCTTCCCCTTCATCTTCCGCGGCGCGCTGGACGTGCGCGCCCGGGCGATCAACGACGAGATGAAGATGGCGGCCACCCGCGCCCTGGCCGAGCTGGCGCGGCTGGACGTGCCCGAGGCGGTGGAGCGCGCGTACGGCGACGAGCGGCTGCGCTTCGGGCCGGACTACCTGATCCCCAAGCCGTTCGACCCGCGCATCATGCTCTGGGTGGCCCCCGCGGTGGCGAAGGCGGCGATGGAGACCGGCGTGGCCCGGCGCGAGCTGGACCTGGAGGCGTACCGCCACGAGCTGGACGCGCGCCTGGGCCGCGGGCGCGAGGTGATGCGCGACATCATGCGCCGCGCCCGCCTCGACCCCCGCACCATCGTCTACCCCGAGGGCGAGCACGAGCGGATCATCCGCGCGGCGGCGCTGGTGGCGGCCGAAGGGTTCGCGTACCCGGTGCTGGTGGGCCGCCCGGAGCGGATCCAGTCGACCGCGTCGGCGCTGGGGGTGTCGCTGGAGGGGATCCGCATCGTGGACCGGCTGGCCGACGAGGAGCGGCTGGAGCGCTACGCGCAGACGCTGTGGAACCGCCGCCAGCGCAAGGGGATGACGCTGGCCGACGCGCGCGGCCAGGTGCGGCGCGCCATCACCTTCGGGATGATGATGGTGCGCGAGGGCGAGGCCGACGGGCTGGTGGCCGGCCAGGACCTGCACTACCCCGAGACGATCCGCCCCGCGCTGGAGACGATCGGCACGGCGCCGGGGGTGCGGCACGTGGCGGGGCTGTACATGCTGGTGCTGGAGCAGGAGATGCTCTTCTTCGCCGACACCACCGTGAACATCGAGCCCGACGCCGAGACGCTGGCCGAGATCGCCACCCTGAGCGCCGCGTTCGTGCGCCGGCTGGGGCTGGTGCCGCGGGTGGCGATGCTCTCGTTCAGCAACTTCGGCAGCGTGCGCCACCCGCAGAGCGACAAGGTGCGCCGCGCGGTGGAGCTGGTGCGCAGCATCGAGCCGGGGCTGGAGATCGACGGCGAGATGCAGGCCGACATCGCGGTGATGGACGAGCT
>Ga0070662_100000454_pt1 | contig 24209 bp, 17 predicted proteins | sample KBSC53metaG_FD_65648 | JGI IMG/M metagenome (GOLD analysis project Ga0070662, IMG submission 65648) | Corn rhizosphere microbial communities from Kellogg Biological Station, Michigan, USA - KBS C5-3 metaG | ecosystem: Host-associated > Plants > Roots > Rhizosphere > Soil ...
ACCGGATTTGCCTGATGGGAAGCAACTTGGTGTTGCCGGGCCGTTCGTAGGAATTAGCGGAAAAATGATGCTAATAGCGGGTGGGTCGAACTTTCCGGGGAAAAAGCCATGGAAGGGCGGGAAAAAGGTAAATAAAAGTGACATTTATGCCTTAAAAAAACTACCCGGCGGTAAATTTAAATGTACGCTTTTAAAAGACCAATTACCTGACGGCATTGCCTATGGTTCCAGCGTAAGTACTGAAAAAGGCGTAATTTGTATTGGCGGTGAAACCGATAAGGCCAGTTGCAGCAAAACTGTATTTAGGATGCAATTCGACGCGGAGACAAATAAGGTAAACTGCTTTGCTTTACCCTCGTTCCCATTACCTATCGTTAATAGCTGTGCGGCCCTTATTCATCAAACTGTTTTTGTATTTGGCGGTGAAAGTAATGGCCTGCCGGTAAGCTCTTCATTTAAACTCGATTTGGATAATTGCCAGGCGGGATGGAAAAGCATTCCCGCCTTACCTATAGCTATGTCGCACGCTGTAGCGGTCACACAGTCAAACGGGCACTATCCCTGTATTTATGTGATTGGCGGACGTAGCGCCACGGCCTCGGGCATTAGCGATTTACATAAAAATACATTTTGTTACGACCCGGGACAGCAAAAATGGCAAAGGTTAGCTGATATAAGCGACGGCAAAGTAGCCACAAATATGTCGGCGGCAACGGCGGTTGCAGAGAATAGTAACCATATCATATTAATGGGTGGGGATAAAGGGGATATCTTCCATAAAATAGAACGCTATAATGCAGCGATCAGCAAATCAGCTAATGAAAAGGAAAAGCAGGCGCTGTCAGCTGAAAAGCTACAATTACTAACACACCATCCCGGCTTTAGCAGGGATGTGTATCTGTACAATACGTCGACTGATAAATGGCAGAAGTTGGGCGAGTTGCCATTTTATGGGCAAGTTACAACAACCGCGATGATATGGGGTAATGATATATTCATCCCGGGTGGGGAGATCATGCCCGGAACACGCACAGCCGCGATCGTTAGGGGGGTAATAAACAAATGAGTAAGGTGATGAATATAAACCCCGAAAAAGCGGATCATAAGCCCTATGCCTGGGTCGTAGTGGCATTACTTTGGGGTGTTGCGCTGTTAAATTACATGGACCGGCAAATGCTATCGACCATGAAGCCCGCCATGCAGGCAGACATTGCGGAATTAAAGTCGGCAACCAACTTTGGTTACCTGATGTCAATTTTTCTGTGGATATATGCACTGATGAGCCCAGTTTCAGGTGTTATCGCTGATCGCATTAACCGTAAATGGCTCATTGTGTTGAGTTTGTTCGTTTGGTCGGGCGTAACGTTTACTATGGGCTATGCAAAGACCTTTGAGCAGTTGTATTGGCTAAGGGCGCTGATGGGTGTAAGCGAAGCCTTGTATATCCCGGCAGCACTTTCTTTGATTGCAGATTACCATTCGGGCAAAACCAGGTCGCTCGCCATCGGCATACACATGACGGGGCTCTATATCGGGCAGGCATTAGGTGGATTTGGCGCTACCGCAGCAGCCAGGTTTTCATGGCAGGCGACTTTTCACGATTTCGGTTTCGTCGGCATACTGTACGCTGCTGTCCTGATCGTGTTTCTGAAGGAAAAAACAGATCGGAAGACAGCACTCGCCTCCCCGCGACACAAATCAGGGCCAGGACTCATCCAAAACCTCACTTCGTTGCTTACCAATCCGGCGTTTTGGGTAATACTGCTTGTTTTCGCCATACCCAGCCTGCCCGGGTGGGCTGCAAAAAACTGGTTGCCAACTCTTTTTTCACAAAATCTGAATATTCCAATGGCAAAAGCAGGTCCGATTTCCACCATCACCATTGCGTTGTCATCCTTAGTTGGCGTAATAGCAGGCGGCGCACTATCGGACTGGTGGGTGCAGCGTAATATCCGGGCAAGGGTATATACAAGCGCCATCGGACTGTCGTTAACGATACCTGCCTTGCTTTTGCTGGGTTTCGGTCATACGCTGTTGACCGTTATTGGCGCAGCTATCTGTTTTGGACTCGGATATGGCCTGTTCGATGCCAATAACATGCCCTTGCTGTGCCAGTTTGTTTCTTCAGGTTCAAGAGCTGCCGCTTATGGCTTAATGAATATGATCGGCGTGCTATGCGGAGCGCTGATAACAGGTTTGCTTGGGAAATCTTCAGACTCGGGAAATTTAGGCAGCAGCTTTGCGATGCTGGCGGGCGTGGTTTTGGTCACCCTAGTTATTCAATTTTTGTTCCTAAAGCCAAAAGCGGATGAAAATGACTGATAGGAGTAAAATGTTTAAGTATTGGCTCACGTTTATTGGTCTGCTCTTGACTTTACCTGTAAGTGCCCAGGTCGATAAGATCAAGATAGCCTGTATCGGAAATTCGGTGACATACGGGTTGGGACTCACCGACCGCGGGCAAAACTGCTACCCTGCAAGGTTACAGACATGGTTGGGTGACAAATATGACGTAAAAAATTTGGGGCATAGCGGGGCTACTTTGCTTAGAAAGGGGCACAACCCCTATTTCAAAACCGATGAATATGCCTCCGCGATTGCCTTTAAACCGGATATAGCGATCATACATCTTGGGCTAAATGATACTGATCCACGCGACTGGCCAGATCATCGCCAGGATTTTGCATCAGATTATTCCTGGCTGATCGGCCAGGTGCGAAAAGCAAATCCCGCAGTGAAAATATATATCTGCCGCCTCACGCCAATATTCAGTGGCCACCCGCGTTTCAAATCCGGAACCCGCGATTGGTATGATCAGATACAGGAGTTGATACCGCAAATTGCAAAGGCCAATAAGACCGGCCTTATCGACCTGCATACCCCGCTATATGATCGTCCCGATTTGTTTGCCGATAATATTCATCCCAATAACGAGGGGGCCGATATAATCGCGCGAACTGTTTATAGAACTCTTACCCTAAATTTTGGGGGCTTAAAATTGGCGAGCGTATTTGCCGAGGATATGGTCATGCAGCGCGGGCAACTTATGCCTGTTTATGGTACAGCAAATGGCCGAAGTAAGGTCGAGGTTTATTTTGGACATCATAAACTAATAACCGCGGCCGATAATCATGGTAATTGGAAAGTTGCATTTCCGCCGATGCCCGCTGGCGGTCCTTATCAAATTGAGGTGCGAAGCGGTGATACGTCCATTATGCTCAACAATGTGTTGGTAGGAGATGTCTGGTTATGCTCCGGGCAATCCAATATGGCATTTCCACTGATCAGGTCCGTTGATGCAAAAAGGGAGTTGCATAATGCTGCAAATAATAAGCTGTTGAGGCTATGCCAATTGAAAGTGGTCGCCGAAACCGATCGCGTAAAATGGGATACCGCCGTTTTGAACAAGATCAACCGGCTGCATTATTTCGAAGGAAGCTGGCAGAAAACCGATTCGGCCTCAGCGGCAGGTTTTTCAGCGGTAGCCTGGTACTTTGGCAAAAAAATATGCAACGAAGAACACGTGCCTGTCGGCCTGATACAGGTAGCCGTAGGCGGATCACCGATCGAATCATGGATCGACCGGTATACACTGGAGCATGACAACCTGCTTGTCGATGAACTCAGCAACTGGCGGAAGTCAGATTTTTTGATGCAGTTTTGCCGCGACCGCGCAGATACCAATTTAATGCTGGCAACTTCGGCTAAACAGCGCCATCCGTATCAGCCCTGTTATAATTATGAAGCGGGTATAAGCCAGTTTACAGGGTTTCCGGTTAAAGGTGTGATATGGTACCAGGGTGAAAGCAATGCCCATAACCCGGAGCTATATCAATACACCTTTCCATTACTGGTCAACAGCTGGCGTCAGCATTGGGGATATCAATTGCCATTTTATTTTGTTCAATTATCCGGCATTGATCGGCCGTCCTGGCCTGCTTTCCGGAATATGGAACGTCTGCTTCAAAAGCAGGTGCCTGATTGCCATTTCGTAGTTAGCATGGATGCAGGCGACTCGCTTAATGTGCATTATACAAATAAGAAACCGGTCGGAGAACGTTTGGCCCTGCAGGCATTGCATTATACTTACCATAAAACAATCGTTTCGGATAGCCCGGATGCTTTAAATGCCGTGAAGACGGGCAACAAGATAGCACTGGCTTTTTCAATAGGGCAGGTATTGACGACCTCAGATAAAAAAGCGCTCAGAGGTTTTGAATTGCTGAATGATAAAGGCGAGCGCATTAGCGCCGATGGGATAATTAAAAACAATCGCGTCATATTAACCATGCCGGCTGGTGAGAATATTAAATCGGTATGGTATGCGATGCAACCTTTTACTAGGGCGAATTTAGTGAACCAGGCAGGCTTACCGGCTTCCTCTTTTACTATCGATTTGCCCGATAAATCTTTTAGAAATTAATAATGAGTTATACAAATAACGACCTGGTACAACTTGAAAAATTTTACCGGGAGCAACTACTGAACGACACCGTGCCTTTTTGGTTCCCGCGTTCCATAGACCGGGATTATGGCGGATACTTATTTATGCGTGATCGCGATGGTAGCCTGATCGATGATGACAAGGCCGTATGGATACAAGGCCGTGCTGCCTGGCTGCTTGCAACACTTTACAATACGGTTGAGCAACGCCCCGGGTGGCTGGAGGGCGCGAAAGCGGGCATCGACTTTATCAATCAATATTGCTTCGATACAGACGGCCGCATGTTTTTCCATATGGCCCGCGATGGCAGGCCCCTACGCAAAAGAAGGTACTTCTTTTCTGAAACATTTGCTGTAATAGCGATGGCTGCTTATGCCAAAGCCACCGGTGATGAGAAAATTGCTAATAGTGCCAGGGACCTTTTTGGAAAATGTATCGAATATACATCCGACCCATCACAATTTCCTTCAAAATTTACGGACACGCGCCCGGCCAAAGGAATAGGCGTACCAATGATCATGATCAATACCGCGCAGCAGCTGCGTGAAACGATAGGCGACCTGCGCTGCGACGAATGGATCGGTAAATGGATAAAGGAGATTGAAACGGATTTTGTGAAAGATAATATTGCTTGCGTAATGGAACAGGTTGCGCCTGATGGCAGCATCATTGATCATGTTGACGGACGTACCCTGAATCCCGGCCACGCAATTGAAGGCGCATGGTTTATCTTAAACGAAGCCAGGTATCGTAATAACGACCCCGAACTGATCCGTTTGGGCTGCAGAATGCTGGATTATATGTGGGAACGAGGCTGGGATAAAGAACACGGAGGGATATTGTACTTTCAGGACGTCTATGGAAAGCCTGTGCAGGAATATTGGCAGGATATGAAATTCTGGTGGCCGCACAACGAGGCGATCATCGCTACACTGTTAGCTTACACTATTACCGGCGACCCGAAATATGCGAAATGGCATAAAATGGTACACGATTATGCGTACAGCCGGTTTCATGATAAGCAGCACGGCGAGTGGTTCGGTTACCTGCACCGGGACGGCAGCCTGGCGCAATCTGCCAAAGGCAATCTCTTTAAAGGACCTTTTCACCTCCCCCGTCAGGAATGGTTCTGCATGCAAATACTTCAGAACATCTAAATAAATAACAAATATGAAAAAAATATTCACCATTCTTCTGGTCCTACCGTTATGGACTTTAGCACAAGAAACTAAGACCGCAGTTTTTACTTCCGGTACCGACAATTATAAAAGCTTTCGCATACCGGCAATTATTAGGGCGCCAAATGGCGATCTGCTCGCTTTTGCCGAAGGGCGGGTCCATGGTTCAAATGATTTCGGCAATATTCAAATTGTAGAAAAACGCAGCAGCGATAACGGCAAAACCTGGAGCACTTTGCAGGTGGTTGCAGCAAATGATACATTGCAGGCCGACAATGCCGCCCCTGTAGTAGATATGACCGACCCGGCGTACCCTAAAGGAAGAGTTTTTCTGTTCTATAATACAGGAAATGTGTCGGAATCAAAGCTTCGCAAGGGATTAGGCGTTCGTAAAGTATGGTACAAAACCTCGGTTGATAATGGCCGTACCTGGTCAGCGCCGGTAAACATTACATTGCAGGTGCATAAGCCTATGCAGCCGCAATACAACAAAGCTTATAATTTCAGCGAAGACTGGCGCAGCTATGCCAATACCCCCGGACATGCAATACAATTCACGCACGGTAGATACAAGGGCAGGATTTATGTAGCAGCAAATCACTCGGCGGGCGAACCAAAACCACACTATGCCGATGGGCAGGCATTTGGCTACTATACCGATGACCACGGCAAAACTTTCAAAATAAGCGATGACGTGAACGTGCCGGGCAGCAACGAGGTAATGGCAGTTGAATTAACCGGAAACAAGCTGATGCTGAACGCCCGGAACCAGTTGGGGAATATAAAATGCAGGATAATCGCCGTCAGCAGCAATGGCGGCCAGAAGTGGGACACTACTTATTTTGATCATAATTTGCCCGACCCGGTCTGCCAGGGAAGCATATTGAGTTTGGGTAAGAACACTATCGCGGTTTGCAACGACGCCGATACAATCCACAGGAACAATCTGACGGTGCGGGTAAGTTTTGATGCGGGGAAAACCTGGAGCATAAGTAAAAACATTGCGAAGGCCCCCGAAGGTTTTAAGGGTGACTTTTCGGCATATTCAGATATAGTAGCCATTCCCGGTAAACGGATCGGCGTATTATATGAACGGAACAATTATCAGGAAATAATTTTCACTACGGTCAGCCGGTAATAATGCAGAAAAATATATGCCTTGGGTTGTTGCTGTCAATCCTGGGGGTGCCGCTGTCTGCGCAGGTGCGGCTGCCGGTTTATCCTGATTCAATATTTTCAACGTATTATCGGCAGCGCGTTACTCATTTCCGGACGCTTCCCAAAACCAAGGATGATATTATCTTCCTGGGAAACAGCATCACCGATGGGGGAGAATGGAATGAGCTTTTTAGTAATAGCCGTATTAAAAACCGTGGTATAAGCGGTGATATTACGGCAGGCGTTATTCACCGGATGGATGAGGTGACAGACCGCAGGCCCGCGAAAGTATTTTTGCTTATCGGAACCAATGATTTGGCCCGCGGTATAAGCCCGGACAGTCTGGTCAAAAACATTATGTTGATCGCTGACTATATACGCCAGCAGAGCCCGGCTACGCAACTGTTTGTTCAAAGCGTATTGCCGGTCAATGCAGTCTACAATAAGTTCGCAACACATACGAACAAATCGGCGGAGATAAACCAGGTAAACGCTGCGCTGCTGCAAAAAGCTGAAGGGCACCACTACTTATATATCAATATCCACGATGCGTTTTGTGATGCTGAAGGTAAAATGAACGCACGCTTAACCAACGATGGGCTCCATCTTAAGGGCCAGGGGTATCTCCTTTGGAAGCATCTGATTTACCCCTCGGTATGTGGATTGCCGTCCAAACCGTCGTTGATACCTATGCCCCGGGATGCTAAATGGGAGAAGGGTTTATTCCCGGCCTATCTATGCCATAGTATCCAGATAAAATCCGAAAAGCTGCGGTCTGAAGCAAAGTATTTGCAGGAGGCTTTAAGCGCGAAAGGGATTAATACGCAAATTAATACTTCCGATGATAGCGGCCTTACTATTCAACTGGCATTAAGCAAGCTCGGTTCGTCCCACTTGTCTGAGGAGGCTTACCATCTTTTGGCGGACCAGCAAAAAGTGACCATAACGGCCAATACGTCGCATGGTATATTCAACGGCATCCAAACCCTACTACAGTTACTACGCGATAATACGATGATCGATGCCTGCGACATTACCGACTGGCCGGCATTTGCCTGGCGGGGCTATATGGTTGATGTCGGCCGAAATTTTCAATCGGTTGGACTGCTGAAACAACAGATCGATAAAATGGCTTTATATAAGCTGAATGTTTTCCATCTACACCTGACTGAAGATATTGCCTGGCGTTTGTACATTAAACAATATCCACAGTTAACGGCTTCGCAAAATATGCTGCGCGACAAAGGCGCTTACTATGGTGAAAATGATATTAAGGAATTAATGGCATATTGCAAAGAAAGACATATCGAATTTGTGCCCGAAATAGATATGCCTGGGCATAGTGCGGCTTTTAAGCGTTGTTTTAATGTTGATATGCAAAGTGCTGGCGGCATATCCATTCTGAAAAATATTCTAAAAGAGGTGCTGGATACCTACCATCTTAACTATTTGCATATTGGTGGTGATGAGGTAAAGATTACCAATTTAAATTTCCTGTCCGAAATGATCAAGTTTGTTCAGAAATACCACGTGCAAACCATAGGTTGGAGCCCCGGCGGGATTCTGCCTAAAGGAACAATGCGCCAGCTATGGTCCGCGAAAGAAACATTGGATAAAGATACCCGATACATCGATTCGCGCCACTTGTATCTGAATCATATGGATCCACTGGAAAGTGTAGTAACGATATTTAACCGTCAGTTGGATAATCAGTCGCAGGGTGATGCGGCGCATATCGGCGCCGAAATATGTTTATGGAATGATCGTGCTGTCAATAATGAGCAGGACCTGCTGCGCATGAATCCGGTTTACCCGGCAATGCTGGCCTTTTCCGAGCGAAGTTGGTGCGGCGGTGGTGAACAAGGCTGGACAGCGGTGATAGGGACACCTGGTTCAAAGAAAACCAAAGCGTTTACTGAATTCGAGACCAGGCTTTTGGAACAGCAAAAGGAAAATTTTGAAGGATTGCCTTTTCCATACCAGCGACAGGCGGATATAGTTTGGGGCCTATATGGCCCTTATGAAAACAACGGTAATCTTTCGGAACTGTTTATGCCCGAAGCAGACGGCCATGAAAAGTTGACACCTGCATTGAAAGTTGTCGGAGGCACTATCGTATTAAGGCATTGGTGGTACCCGTTAGTATCGGGAATTCTTCACGACCCAAAAGAAAATACAACTTGGTATGCAACGACGCAAATTTGGAGTGATCAGGATACAACCCGGGGTTTTTGGATTGGGTTTAATAATTTTTCACGGTCATATGCGACTGACTCGCCTCTTGCCGGCCATTGGGATAACAGGCAAAGCAATGTTCGGGTTAACGGTATTCGGGTTGCTGTGCCCTTATGGAAGCACGCAGGTGAAAAAGGTAATCTCGAAATACCGTTGGTCGACGAAGGATACGAATATTGTAAGCCAATTTTTATTCCGCTCAGCAAGGGGTATAATACCGTTTTGATAAAGTTACCGGCAGGTCACTTTACCGGCAAAGACTGGAATAACCCCGTGAAATGGATGTTTACCTTTGTGCCAGCCGAAATAGCATTTCCGTAATGGTATGCTGAAGCTACTTTAACGGCACCTGATTCCGGTTCCGAAACGCTTGTAAATGTTGTGCCGGGACGGGCGGCGGTATTTTAACTCGGATTCCATGGGAAGATTTTCAATAAAATACTCCCTGGGAAACCTATCATATCTTTATTTGATTTCCGGGTCAGGATGTTTAAAAAATATAACCCCAAATAATATTGCAAAAACCGAGTAAACACCCGCCAAGGGCAGAATAAAATAAAGATGTGGGTTTGAAATGGCTTTTAACAAAGCCAACGCGCCTATAACAAAATGAGTTAAATTGGCTAGTGCTATAGGTTTATTATAAATGCCGCCAATAATCGCACCTTTAGCCATCCAATTAAGCATCGCAAATGAAAAATACAAGGCACCCAATATTTGTAATAATAGCTGACCGCTTTTTTCAGCACTGATACCAATGAAAGCCGAAGCTTCTTTTGGAAGAAACGTAAAAATTATACCGATTGCCGCCAGGAAAATAGCGCTTAGCATCATAATTAATTTGGTGTTCATTTGTCTTATAATAATTAGTTGGCTAAGATATCTTTTTTTAAGCTCGAACTACCGGCTATCTGGCCAAACCTTTTCAATCAAATATTTCTGATTCTGATGTACTTTACCGGTCGGTATACGCTCAACCATTACATGCTGCCGAAGGATCGGTCGCATGGCAGGCCAGAAATTTCGACCCGGCAAGAGATAACGTTTGGCCAATTCCACCTCAGGATATTCAGATAAGTCAGGGAAAGCTAAAACAAAATGCGGGCTGGTAGCCGAATACAAACAAAAAACCGGGCTCGCCCGGTTTTTTTACGATATATTGAAATGAAAAAATTACCAGGATCATTGCTATCGCAATATTACTGAGAACTGCATGGAAGTTGGCCTTTGCATAGGTTAAAACTTATACCCTAGCAGATGCCCATTCTCAAAATGATTATAAAAATAATATTCTTTTCTACCGGGCTTGAAAAGGGCTTCGGTTCTATTGAGGCAGATGTATACGCAGTCATCGGGAAACCGATGGTGACGCATGACAAAGATGAGATCTAATCATTATGATCTTAGATGTGCTTCGTGGGAAGCATCAGCGTTTACCTGTATTTTTATCTTTTATCAGCTAAAGGAATCTGTCCGCCCTGATTTTTCCCCGCCTTCGGCGCAAATGGCCCGCCGTTTTTGCTACTATCAGGTCACTGAATGCTACCATCAACAACGATACGCCAATGATGACCGTACCAAGATAAAAAAGGCCATGAATAACCGGCGTTTTTGAACCTGCAGCGGCTGACAGGCCGCTATGTGTTAAAAAGTAAGCCCCTAGGCTGACGCCAAAGAACATGCCGAAGTTCCTCGTCAGGGCGACCACTGCAGCTGCGCGGCTGCGAATACCAATCATAGCCTGCCCCAGGATCAGGCTATGATTGGCAGGAAGAAACAATCCCATTCCCAAGCCCGACAGGGCGAGTGGCGCAAGCAGGCCGTGCCAGCCCGTCCGTATCATGGTCCCGGCTAAGAATGCTGCAAATAAACAGGTCAACCCCAGCAACATCAGCCGGTCTTGGCCAAACCGGTCAGCTAACCGCCCGCCAAATGGGGCAGTCACTGCAGTTAAAACCGGCCTAAATGCGAGGAGAAGTCCCATGGAAGCGAGCGGCGTCAGGCGGTTCTCCAGAAGGTAAAACGGTAACAGGAGGATAATACTGTACAGGCAAGTATAAATAAGCAGGGCGGCAAGGGAGGCAATGGTGACCTGGATGTTAAACAGGCTGCGCAGCGGTGCAAATGGCCTGCGGGAAATAGCGGCGGCAAACAATAAGAATGATGCCAGTAAGGGGCCCCAATTACCAATTAAATGCCAGTCACCATGGGCATGGTCCAATGCAGTCTCCATTCCAGCGAGGCTGAGCAAGAGCACAATGCTGCCACCGACGTTGGGTGAATTGGTGGTTTTAAAATGTTCGTCTGCGGGCAGGCAGGCGGCAGCCAGGAGCAGGAGCAGCCCAAAGCCGGTCGAAACGACGACAAAGATACTGTGCCATCCAAAATAGCTGGTTAGCCAGCCGGAGAGTACAGTACCGCCCACCAGTCCGGTATAGGCAGCCGTACTCAGGAGGCCGAGGTGGTAACTTCGGCTCAATACAGGGCTGTGTTTGACCACGAGGGCGGTGCCATTGGCGCTGGTTAGTACAATGCCAGCTGCTTCAATGATACGGCTGGTGCAAAGTTGGATAGGGCTGGTACTCGCCGCGCAAAAGGCAGTCCCGGTGAGCGCAAGGAAAAGGCCGGCCAGGAACAGCTTCCGGTAACCGTAAAAGTCCCCAAGCTCTCCTGCATGGGGTAGCAGGGCGGTAATACCAATCAGGTAGACGCTGACGGGCCATTGCGCAGCGGATGGGCCGATATGAAGGCTACGGCTGATCGCAGGAAGAACCGTTACAACGGCGCTGCTCTCGAAAGTCGTCAGAAGGAAGGCGGTCCCCGTGACGATCAGCAGCAGCGAGTATGGTCTTCCGGCTTGCATAGTTCAGGCGAGTCCATAAATGTCGATGCGGGCGTCATAGGTCGGTACGAAGATCTTCCCGCCACTGACGACCGGCACATTGAACTTGGGATGCATGAATGTAAGGCCCCAGTCCGATGAGTTCCAGAGTAGCCGGAGCTGTTTGCTCCCGTCGGGGAATGTTGCGAAATTATCCGCGTCATAACAGTAGAGGAGCCCTGGGGTATGCTGTTTATTGGCGTCGCCTACTGGGACCAGGGCCCAGACCAAGCCGGTGCCTGGTTGTTTGCCGTTGCAGGACAGGGAGATCATACCACCGGGCATACCGCCGTTGGTTGCCGCCGGAGCCTGAGGGGAAGCAGTCTCCGCGCTACAAGCTAAGTAGGTGATCTTGCCGGAAGGGGCGATTGTCCAGGCGCGGAGGTTACCATTCTCTCCCCAGTTGAAGAGCATTTTCCCATGGACAGGGCTGTCGTAAACTACAGGGGTGGAATGCTGATGATGCGTCAGGCCGTTGAAAAGGAAGTTAAGTTTAGTAACGTCGTCCGGTGCCGGGCTGACTTGGAAGCCGGGGAAAAAGGTGAACCAGAGGGGGGCGGTTTTTAGCTTGGCATAATTGGCGGCGGGGTGGCGGAAATCCTGGTTGCTGGTCTTACCCATACGGTTCATATCGGTTACGTATAGGATGCCGTCTTTCCCTGCGCCCGCGATGACCCCGAATTCTTCGATGCAAACCGGCGCGCCGGAGCCGAGGTCCATATCGTCGGCACCGTTCTTGTTGCTGGGGGCCAGGTCGCCGCCCTCTTTAATATGGGACAAGGTAGGGTCATTGCCTATACGGCCGGCGTCGGAGAACGGCGACCACCAGTCGGTGACCTGGATGGACCCGGGCTTGCCGTTTTTTGGCGGGGTGTAACGGAGCTTGAGGATACATTCGCCCCATTCGGTCTTTCCATCAAAGGCGCCGTTGCCGGTCATACAGTACAGGAAGCCCTTGGAATCCGCGGAGAGGCCCTGGCCCGCCTGCCAAATGCCGCCGCCTGAGAAGCGGGCAGCCGTAGCAAAAGCGGCACTGATCGCGAACCCGCTGACGTCGACGGCAATGACCCAGCCCCGGGCCTTTCCATCGTTTTCTGAGACAGATCCGCAACCAATGAAAATGGTTTTCAGGCCCCGGATCTTGGTCAGCAGGAGCGCACTGCGCTGTTTGCGGGCGATGGACTGGAAGCGCTGCGGGGGCAGACCCTGTCCCGGTTCGTAAGTGGCACCTTCCAGGCTCAATGGTGGAAGGGTTTGGTGCCCGTCGCGAATGTCCAGGGCGTGCAGGGAATGAGTTGCCCTGGCGACCGTACCGTCGGGGCTCGACCAACTGACGCAATAAAGGGTTTGGGTGTCCGGGTCGATCACCGGGGTAGAGAGGACGCCCCAGTGATCGTTAATCAGGTAGAGGTCGATCTTGCGGCTGCCCTGAATAGGCGTACCAATGCTGCTTTGCCATATGAGTGCCCCGCTTTGGATATCATAGGCATAGATAATGTTGGCCATGGTTGCTTGCAGGAGCAGGTCATGGCTGTTGCCATTGCTTGTTTGCACTCCCGAAACGATCAGGGGTTGTGCCTCGCAGGCCCGGAGATCACCGGGCAAGGGTAGGCTCATTAGCCGGCGTATACCCTGCCGGGTGACGTTGGCGACATTAAGCTGGCTTTCTTTGGGGTTGGTGCAGGATCTGGCGTTATCGTAAGAACGGGTAAGGACGGGTGTGGTCATGGCTTTGGAGTTTATAGGCGTTGAACTTTGTGTATCAGGCAATAGCCGCGCTTATCAACTCGGTGATGCCAAAGACGCCCTGGCGGCTCAGCTTTTCAAGTGGTTGCCACTCTGGCTGCTGCGCCAGGTAGGAATGTCCGTCGCCCAGCATCAGGCCGACAAAGACCTCGCCGACGATACGTCCCCCAACCGGGCCCAGCCGAATGGGGGTGTCGTTGTCAACAAAAGCTTGCTGCGCCTCGGCCAGTATATAATACCATAAAGGGGCGTTCCCTTTAAAGGCGGGGTGGATACTGACCAGTTCGGGGTTCGCTTTTTTTCCGTCGGAGCCGATTTTGTTGCCGTCTTTTGTAGCCTTGCCTACCAGCAATTTTTCGTCAGGGATCACCGGGATCCCCATTTTCCGGGCAACGTTTTGCCCGGAAGGAAGGCCCATTCTTTTGCCGCGCATCAGGTTGCGCAGGGCCAGGTTATGCGGATTGCCGGCAACGGTTGGCGGCAGGTTGAGCAGGGGGTTGACCAGCGAAGTGTCAATCTTGTAGGCTGGCTGGATCCGTTCCGGACTGAAGGGGTTAGGCTTGTTCCCGAAATCAAAGAACAAACGCCAGTCGATGGCAAAATCGGACGGGAACTCGCGGAAGCCGAGCAGGCTGTTGGCCAGGTCGGGGCGGCCTGTGGCCGGATCGATCCGGAAGATAGGTACCCGGCCGTCGTCCGGGGACATTTTGTTGGTGTTCAGGCGATAGACGGGCCGGACCATCGAATGGCCGAAACGGTAGGCCGCCACGGAAAACTCAACGGGCATGAATGGTTCGTTCCGCCATTTATAAAACCTGAGCTGCGGGTGATCGGTCCCCGCATGGTTTTGTTTATCCAGCTGCGGAAGGATCTGTTGAAGGGTCTCTTTTCCGATGATGGTGGGCAGAAAGTCATGCAGCACCATCCATTGGTAATGCCAGCGGACCTGTTGCTGCACAAAGGAAAAACTGTGGTCGGGGTATTCGTCTGCAAGCCGGTTGTGGAAGCGGAGGAAAATGGCCTGCAACTGGGAGACAATAACGTTTTCATCATTGCGGGGGTCGCCGATAATCGCCCTTTTGTCACCCGCAGGTGGATTATTACGCTGGAGGTCCTGTACGTGTCCGTCAAAGGGGCTTCCGTTTAGCGGCCGCCCCAGCAGGAATTTCCGGCCGGTCTCATCATAAAGGTAAGGCTGATCGTCCGGGCCCCGGCCGTAGAGGTTGTCCAGGTCAAATCTTGGCGTACGGTAGTCCACCAGGGCATCCGGGTCGTTGTGCTGCTGGAGGCTGCTGGCTGGGTCGAAGGTAAGGTCGTGATCGATGAACTGGCCGAGGTAGGTGTAGCCGGCGCTGATGCCGGTATTTTCCTCGTCATCCCTCGGGTTGTCTGTTTCCGGGGTCTGGGCGCCGGTATCGGTCGAGACCATGGCTGTAGCCAATGCTTCCAGCGCCTCATCCGGGAAATGTGCCTTAGGCAGTGTCCGGAACATCCGGCCGAATTTTCCTTCAAATGAATCCGAGGCCCTGGTAGCATCCAGACCTCTGAGTATCCCATGTTGTTTAACTGGTTTGGTTTGCATGATGATTGTTTTTAATTGGACATGTGTGCTGCATATTAGTAAAGGTGATACCGGCGTTCTTTACCGGGCCGATACCGGCGGTAGATACTGTAGTTAAATGATTTAATGTATTGACTAACAGTTAATTAAAATTAGTCCAGGGTTCCAGGATATTCAAGCGTGTTTTAACGCAATCCACAGGGTGTTTTCACGGTTTTTCTCCACAATGGTGAATAAAGCCTGTACTGCGCGACCTGCGGTTGGTGAATGATACAGAACGGGAAATCATTACGCCGAGCAAGAGTAAAAACTACAAGAAGGAAAAGCGGCAAATGGCCAAACAGGTGCCGCGCGCTAAACGGGGCGCTGAAAAAGCAAAATAGCATTGTGGGAAAGCGTTCAGTTCCACATAGCGGAAGCCAAAATAATGAGCAACCTGTTTCATTCTGAATGAGGCCGCAACTTCATTTTGCAGCTCTGTCTGTGATCGAAGCTGGATCTTATGTTGCTTAATAGGTAACAGGCGCGTGAAATTTAGTAATTCAACGATATGGGCTCAGACAGTATTTTAACGGTAAAAACGAAGGTGATTTAACTGTCATATTTACAGGGTTTTTACGCTTGAATTCATTGACGTGGCTGTTTAGCTTGGTTTTGATTTCCATCTGGCCAAAATCGGTTATCCTAAACACTTTTTACCTTAAATCTAACCATAAAGCAAAAAATCATGAAAGATCAACACGAACTTACTCCGCGGAATCGTGGAGGCCAAATTGTACAACTTAGTACTGAGCAGGACTGCATAAAGTATTTAGGTCAAGATGGATTAGAAAAAATAAATAGTAACATGCCAGGCAAGCAAAAAGTGCAGGACTTTTTGCCATTTTTTATAGAGTATTTAGATACAGACGTCGTAACAATTAATACAGACGTGGTCTACTCGGGGTTACCGCAAGTCATTAAGTGTGATACCATTGTATTTGACGGCGGAAGCATTACTTCTTACGTACAGTTAACGATTAACGCCAGTACCACCGAGTTAAAAAGCCCGAGTAGCAAAAATATGTATCAAATACTGGTAGCAGGGGCGTCTGGCCCGGTAGGCAAAAATGGTCAAAGCGGCGCAACCGGAGCCACCGGTAAAAACGGGCAATCACATTCCGGTTCATCTGGCGACCCGGGACAACCTGGCGGGATAGGTTCGAATGGTACACCGGGTGGTTTGGGACAAAATGGCGCATCTACCCCTGTTGCTACCCTGAGTCTCGGATCAATCCAACTAGATGGCACCGACCTTTTTACCGTTTTTGCCCAAGGAGGGGCCGGGGGAGCTGGCGGCGCGGGTGGAACCGGAGGCACTGGCGGAACGGGCGGAAATGGTGGGAACGCCAGCAGTACTGATTGTAGTCAGTATAATAATGGAGGTGACGGCGGAGATGGCGGAACGGGAGGAAATGGCGGGCAAGGCGGAAATGGTGGAAATGGCAGTACATCAAACGCTACAATGAAAATTACGGTAGCCACTAAGGCGGATATGGATAATCTATCGACCAGCGCAATCGCTGGCAGCGGGGGGGCATTGGGGCCTGGTGGAGCTCAGGGTAGTGGTGGTTCAGGAGGAAGTGGTGGTTCAGGCACAAAACACGGATATTATGGCAGTAACGGGTCTAGCGGTCAAAATGGAAGTCAAGGTGGCAATGGTACGGCGGGATCTAATGGGAGTGTACCGCCGATCTCCGCTAACCCTGCTTAATCATTTCCGCACGATGCCAATAATTTGCTCAGCTATCCCACCAGAAAGATAACATGAAAAATCAGACAGCCCTGGATTTCCGCATTAGTGTAGAATACAGGCGTATTTCGTCGGTCGAAGAGGCTAAAAACTTTTTCGGCCCTATTTCTGTCAAAGAACGTGCCTGGCGTGGCGATGTTTATTTCAATGCCTTACTTAAATCCGCGCGTTCACGCTTAGGCATAGGGGAACATGATCGGGCGGAGGCTTATATTTTCGGGAATGGCAATTATCCTATCCGGGATGAACAGGCTCATCTGAATCATTTTCCTGTATCGGTAAAAGTGATGAAAGTAGATGCTCTTTTCATTGCTCCTGGTGAGGTTGTTGATCTGACTGCTTATGCCGATGAGTTTCCCTGGCCAATTGGTGAGGAGGAGATTTATTTGCATCTGACAATAAACCGATTGGTGCTAAGTGCCCAAAGTAAGCTCCTGGTAAAAGGCAATGTTTTTATCCTGAATTGCTTAAAAGCAATCGGAAATAATATGGGTGAAGATCAGGCTATTATTGAGCTAGGCAGTTCCAATTCGGTACAACATAGCGTTGCATCGCGTCTCATCCCAATAAAAAGGGTTGAAAATAGGGGCAGTAATGGCATAGATGGCGAACCAATGATGCGAGAGTCTACACCATTGGGTGTACGTATCATCGAAGGCTCTGATTCTTGCAAAGGAAAAAAAGGAGGCGAAGGAAGTAGCGGTATTGATGGCACTATAGGGGCGAATGGCGCTATGCTTTTTCTATCAGATCTTCGGTTTAATGAATTAGAGGGTTTTCTGGAGCAAAGCATTAAACTGAAGGCGGGTGCTGCTCATGGTTTCCCCGGAGGTGACGGGAGTGATGGTGGAGACGGCGGGGATGGTGGAAACGGGGCATCCGGGGAAGTAACGCCATTTGGAATTATCCAGGGTTTTTGCGGGGGGGCTGGCGGTCGTGGTGGCGATGGTGGTAATGGCGGAAGAGGAGGACATGGGGGACTGGCTTGTGACGTTTTTGTATCGGTTCCAGATCAAAAATCCTTTGTATTTCAGGTGGAGACTTTTGCCTCCATTGGAGGCAAAGGCGGGAGTGGTGGCAAAGGAGGAAAAGGTGGTCTGGCAGGTACAAATGGTCAATTGTGTGTGGCCGAAAACATCCAATCGATATCAATCGGCGGAGAGGATGGTATGGATGGATCGAGTGGCTGCGACGGTAAAACGAGATGCGCGCCGAACGTTAATATATATGAGCAACCTGAAACAATAAAACAACAATTAAAAATGATCTTATCATGAACGACTATTTTACCAAACAAGAAGTGTACGATATCCTTGATGAATCCCAAAACAACATAGGGACAGATGTCGTAACGTATAGGATACTTAAATTGGTTGAAACGAAGAACCTAACGGTATCCAACACCTATTCCGTGGTTGTAAAGCACCGTATCCAGGTACGTGGATCGGACTGGCAGCTGGGCGGTGGTTACCAAACATCCGGATTTAATAATTATCCAATGATGGTAAGTGTTAACTCCGGTATAAAAGGGATAAGCGACACCAGTGCTAAGATCAGTCTCAAAAAGATCTTTCCAAAAACAATTAATGCGAGCGTTGAGCAAAGCACTAATCAATCTACAGGGTCTTCAAATTCACAAATGAACCAAAACACAACCGGTTCCAGTTCGTCAAACATCAATACCTTTGGCGTCGACGTTTCGTTTGGTTTTTTCGGTGAGTTACCTGTTGGCTCAATAGGGTTTCAATATTCACATGGCTGGGAGAACTCCCGTTCACAATCAGCCACTGTAGGTCAGGCCAGTTCGACTGACATGCAGGCCACATCCGGAAATCAAATGAGTGTTAAAGATTGGTCTGCCTATGCATCCATACAAAATTTAGATCAATCGAGTCAAAATTTCTTAGGTGAATATATTCAATGGAATTGGGGGCAAACCTACCCCTGGAACATATTTGACTACAATGAAACGGTTTCGGGATCTAATATATTAATGCCTGATGATGTTGTGGCCCGGCTCCTGTATTATGGTGCTTCGGATACTGCAGCAACAGAACAGAATATCCTGCTACCGCCGAGTGATCTTTCTCTTTTCGGGCTGGATTTCACCATGGCAGCAGAATGGCATATCACTTTTCCTGATCTTTTAACGTCCATTGAAACGGTGCAATTTCAGCATGATGTAACCGTAATAAATGGATCGCATTCAATGACCGTACCTACTGGTGGAGGTCAAGCTGCACTTATAACCTCATTGACAAGTGGGTATCTCAATACGATGACACAAAAAGCGGCAATGGATATCGGTGAATTTGCACTGGTACCATTGCTGGAAGGTCAGCGCAGTGGCATGGGTATCGGTTTTCAAAGCAACCTTTTTGACATACCACCTACAAGTGCTGCGACTGAATTTAAAATACGGTCCAGGGGAAATGATTTATTGGTTACGGGTCAAGGATTTGGCTCGGTAATGTCCGCAGAATTCCAGAAGGGGTATTCCGGAACCGGCGCAACTTTAAATATAGGGTTTAAGGTTGTTGACGTGAGTTCGCGGTATGCTTTAATCCTGAAACATTGGATAGGATCCGGCAGTGGAAATGTTGTTTTAGTTTGCAGCATCAACGGCAATCAGACGGTGATCAACGTAGCCGACCAGGAAGGCCAGGGATCTGCCAATAATCTTAGTCAACTGGAGCTAAGGAATTATGACCTCAAATCTCCTAATTTTCACGATTACCTGGTCCTGGGATGGAACGAGATTACAATTCAAATATCGCCGTCTAATCCTGCTGTTGCCTCAGCATACATCATCTCAGCATTGTCATTGGAAGCATAAACGATTATTTGCCTTGGGCAAGAACGACCTAAAGACATAAGCAAATGTTACCGGAATATGATCAAAAGGGCGGGCTTAAGCCCCGTCCAATAAAACGTTCTGCAAGTCAGGAAAGATTAACACGTTCCAGCAGCGTGGATAGGTTCGATGCGCCGCTGGATCATGCTAAAAGGAAAAGGGCAAGGGAAGAAGATGTTAAACTCACCACGGGCGCCATGAAAGATTTTAGCGTCATAGGGGTTTTTTCACGTGAAGCCTTTGAGAATTTTGGCAAAGCCTGGAAGGCGGTAATGAGTTCGGATGCCCTGGGGCGACCTACGAAAGCTTCTAAACGGAGTGCCAAGCCAACCGAACTTTCTGACAGGCTTGGCCGCCTATCCTCCAGCACCGTCACTACGGGTTTTGAAGATCAAGTTCAGGCGTTATTTGAAAACAGAACTGTTCCGCACGTGATCGCGGTGATCGAAGGGAAAAAAGAGCAGGCCTCTTTTTCCCTCAAAACCCGTGTCGAAGACAAACCTGTTGGCCTTAGTTATACCCGAATGACTTTCAGCCAAGGGTTAAATGCGAAGGGTTCAATCGATGATAAACAAAGTATGAGCTTCTATGTTAGGGACGATTTGAAGTCGGCTTATAGTTTTTCCGAAGTAAGCGTCAAACATGGAGATGAAGCCATACGCAGTGTGGCTATAGATTACAAAACTAAAGACGGTAAAATGTACAGATCGCTTGTTGTCCATATTCCCAATCAATTTGTAGGGACGGAAGCGAAAGAATCGACTACCCATCAGGCTTTTGAAGCGTACGCTAAGAGTGCCGCGACACAAAAAAATCCCGTTGTGGTTACAAGCTATATAGGGGATACAAACTTTCAAAGACCTTATTTCAAAGACTCCGTCCCTTCAATGGCAGGCCACTTGTCAAATGGTGACACCCTAAATCCACGGAGCAGTGGAGCAAAAAAAGATACTCATTTTATGCAAGTTGTTACATTGGGTGAAGATCAGAGCGGACATGGTGTTATGCAACCGGCAACATCGAATTATGTGTTTTTGAAGTCGGATGACGTAAATAGAGAAGCCACGGATCATCCCAGCATGATTGCCATAACGGCCCATGCCAGTGAAATATCGGGGAGAGATCCGGCTGTGTTGCCTGATTACTACCGAACAATTTAAGTTGCTGTTTAAAGTGCTGATCGGCTTTGCAGGCAATGTACCATATAGATTTCGATCCTTTCCATTTCTTGTCGCATTAGGATAAGTAAAATCGCAAGAAAGAAACGACTTTGCTATTTAGGTGAAATATCAAATGCTTGCTGTGTTTTATAACTGGCAATGACCGGCTTCATGTTGAGCAACTTTAATCGAAGCCCTCGTTGAAAAACTCAGGCAGCGTCATATCGAAGGCCCGGACGATCTTAAGCAGGCTGAGGAAGGTCAGGTTTTCACCGCGTTCATACCCCCCATACTGTGAACGCGAAAAATCGTGCTGGTAAGCGAACAGCTCATAGCTGGTATACCCCTTTTGTTCACGCAGGAATTTGATCCTGGCGCCCAGTTTCTTCATCATTTCACCGGCCAGATCTTCAGGAATATCGCTCTTCCTTGTTTTCCTCATGCCGTAAAATAAATCAATCAGCCACATTTATGGTACCGCTTAAAAAGAACCTATTTAAAAGAACCATTTATAACAGGCTTTTAGATTGTTTTTGTAACTTTATAAAGATTACGAATCAGTTATAAATAAACATATCATTATAGTGCAGGAAAATCAGGAATTGTTGTGCCGCCCGATAGTCCATCTGGATTTCAGCAGCGATTTTAAGGCAAGGAGCAGGGAGTTGGGTTTTGATACCCTGGAGGCGATTGTCCGCATGCCGCCTGTGGAATTGATCTCCATGGAGGGATTTAGTTATACCTGGCTGGGTGAGCTGACCGGCTTTATGCAAAAAAATAAATTGCTGCACCTAATGCAGCCCATGCCGGGAAGTACTTCCTGGTAACCCGGGCGCTCATGCGTTTGAGCAGGTCGAGCACATTTGCGGCGGTTACCTGCGTGATGGCATAATATTCTTTACTCAGGCTGCCCGGAGAAATATGTAATTGTTTTTTTGAATGGAAATGCTTCGCTGTAAATTTCAGGATATCGGTTATATTATCCATGGCATAGAAGCCTTCTTCAAAAAGGAGGCGGGTCAGGCAGGCTAGGCTAGCGACAGAGAAATTAAGTGGTATTTTTTCAGATGACGGCGTGGAGGAAGGGGCGATCACGCCCTGGTACCGGGTAGGAGCAAGCGCCATTTCTTCTTCCAGCCAGTTGCCGATCATCGTATGGATCGATGGCCAGGAAGGGTCGAAACAAAAGGGAACGAGCGGGTGTAGATAAACGAGTTGGCGCTGGGCGCTGGAAAAGATGTCGAGGCAGGCGCCGGGTGAGGCGGCCTGGCTGGCTTTATTTTTCAGACTTTGCTGAAAACATGCTAAAAAACCAAGGTGATTAAAATTGAGACGGATCAGCGCGGATTGCAGCAACTGGTCATCCGGCCGGGGTTGTCCTTCAAAAAATGCGGTAAGTTCCTGCAGAAAATAGCGGTAATAGCTGAGCTGGCCGAAACGGAGGTATGGAGGCTGGCTGGCTGAAGAAAAGATATCCAGGTAGTCGAGCAGGCATTCTTTAAAAAGCGGGTTGCCGCTAAATGACCTGACCAGGTGGGCCAATTTTTCGGTGCCGGGACCAAGCTCGGGGTGCATCGCGGCCAGGTACCCTTTAGGAATAATGATGTCCGGATCTGTATAAGCAGTATGGAACCGCTGGATATGATCCAGCATACTGAACAGCTGTAGACGCAAAAAACGGGCGCTGTTTGCCCCTGGATTATTTTCAAGAAGATCAGCGGGGCAGCGAAGCGCGACTTTTCCGGCAAGCTGCGCGATACCGGACTGGTGATACCGGATATAGCGCTTGACGGTGTCTTCTGGGACAGAAGAAAAGACAGCTTCATCCAGCGCATGCAATATGCGCAGGCACTCCTCCGCTACGGCTTGCTCATCAAAAGCATAGTTGTCTTCAGCCGTTTCGCTGCCAGCGTTGAGCGAATCGGAAAAAGTACTTAGCCGCTGAAGTTGATGTTGCAACAAGTTCGTAAATGTTCAAATAAACGGACCGCCGGCCGGCCGGTCCTGGTGTCAAGTCCTGTGGTCGAAACCAAATCCCTTATTTGCGCTGGGTTGTGGTCGTTACAGTGGTCATACTGGTTGTGGTGTCCGTGCCTGCCGTCGTCGTGGTTTCCGTAAATGAGCCTGGCGCAGCGTTAAAACGGCAAATTGTTCTGGTGCTTTTTTTAAGATGCTTTACTGATAAAGTTTTCATATTTTTAAAAATTTACAGTAAATTATCCCTTAGGAGCAAGCTGGCACAGTTTATTTCGTGAACGACATCTTGCTATACGCCAACAACAGTTTATGAGTTTTTTATTGCCATTTCCAGTTATCCGGTTGCAAAAAAAAATGCGTTTTTTGATCCATTGTACGGCATGGATTCTTTTTATGACCTACGAGCTGGCAACGATTTTTTTCCTGGATGGTACGGTAAAAGGACTGGCGGCAACTTTGCCCTACTATATCTTGTACATTTCATTGTTCTATGTGCATGCTGAGGTAGTGCTGCCTTATGTTTTCTCCGGACCCCGCCCTTATGTCCGCGGCATCCTTTCGGTCGTGGCGGAAATTGTCATGGCTTTACTGATCAAATACGTGCTGGATTTGGCTAAAGGCTACCGGCTGGATTATCACAGCCGTATACAGCTGACACGCTATTTGTTCCTTGCTACCTGGCGCGACCTTTATTTTATGGCTTTTGGCACGGCGTACTGGATGGTCAGAAGCTTATTCCGTTACCGGGACCGGATAGCAGAGACAGAAAAATTACAGTTAGTTGCACTTAAAGAGAAGGCGGAAGTAGAAAGGGACCTGGCGGAGGCGCGCTATGCTTTTTTGCAGCAGCAGGCCAGCCCGCATTTTTTATTCAACACGCTTAATTTTGTCTATAACAGTGTCTACCATGTTTCGCCGGAGGCCTCAAAAATGCTGTTGCACCTGGCAGACCTGATGCGTTATTCGCTTCACGAGGGGGATGAGCCGGCGTCGCTGGCGGACGAATTGGAGCAGGTGAGGAACCTGGTCGAAATGAACCGCCTGAGATACGGTCAGCAATTTTACCTGGAATATAACGAGAACGGGAAGTTCGCCGGGCTTTCGGTCATCCCGCTGGTATTACTTACTTTTACAGAAAACGTTTTTAAACACGGGAACCTGAGGGAACCGCTGCATCCCGGCAAAATTGAAATTGTGGTGAAAGAAGGGGGATTGCTTGAAAT
>Ga0070662_100000455_pt1 | contig 24207 bp, 22 predicted proteins | sample KBSC53metaG_FD_65648 | JGI IMG/M metagenome (GOLD analysis project Ga0070662, IMG submission 65648) | Corn rhizosphere microbial communities from Kellogg Biological Station, Michigan, USA - KBS C5-3 metaG | ecosystem: Host-associated > Plants > Roots > Rhizosphere > Soil ...
GAAGTGAAAACCCGCTGCGCGGATGGTACTGCCGGGGCCACCCGGTGGGAGAGTACGGCGCCGCCGGCCTTTTCTTGCAAACGCCCGCCTCGATCTACAACGATCGAGGCGGGCGTTTGTCGTTGCCGTCGATTCCGAATCCGCCTGTCCCGCGCGTTTCCCGGCGCTGAACTCCAGCACCCGATCCCGAAATCCAGCGGCTATCCAGGCTCAGCCGATGGGTCACACGGAGGAACGGAGAAGACCGGAGGAACGGAGGGACGGAAACTGCAATGAAGTTTCCGTCCCTCCGTCCTTCCGTGAGACCCCATCAGCAGAGCCGGTACGCCCACTGAATTACCGGCTTGGATCCGGTATGACCCCATTCAGCGATGCCTGTTCGACGATCGTATTTGCGGACCCCGCAGTTCATGAGTCCTCGTCGCCGGCGACGAGGACGCGGTTGCGGCCGGCGGCTTTCGCGGCGTACATGGCCGTGTCGGCGCGCTGCAGGAGGGCGCGGGCGGAGGCGTAGGGGGTGTCGCCGGGCGCGCGCGGGTGGTACTCGGCCACGCCCAGCGAGGCGCTCACGGCGCCGGCCAGGTGCAGCGCGGGGACGGCGTCGCCGTAGTCCTGGTCGATGAAGACCGAGTGCTCGATGGCGGTGCGGATCTCCTCGGCGGCGAGCTCGCCCCGGCGCAGGTCGGCGGCGGGGAGGCAGGCCACGAACTCGTCGCCGCCGTAGCGGGCCAGGAGCGCGCCCGGGTCGGTGACCAGCCGGCGCAGCAGGAAGCCGATCTCGCGCAGCACCTGGCTGCCGGCCAGGTGGCCGTGGCTGTCGTTGACGCCCTTGAAGTGGTCGAGGTCGAAGAAGATGAGCGCCAGCGGCTCGTCCGCCGCGTCCGCCTCGGAGATCATCTCGACCAGGCGCTGGTAGAGCCAGCGGTCGTTGGCCAGGCCGGTGAGGTCGTCGCGGCGGGCGAGCTCGGCGGCGCGCTTGGCGTCGAGCGCGTTCTGCAGCGTGGACGAGGTGTAGCCGGCGAAGATCTCGAGGAGCGCCAGGTCGCGCGGGTCGAAGCGCTCGCCCTGCAGCCGGTCCACCAGCTCGATCACCCCGCACACGGTGCTGCCGATGGCGATGGGCGCCGCCACCACCGAGTGCGTGGCCTGCCCCGTGGCGCGGTCCACCTCGGGCGAGAAGCTGGGGTCGGCCGGGGCGTCGGCGGCCAGGTGCGGGCGGCCGCTGACGTACACCTTCCCCGCGATCCCGCGGCCGGCGGGCAGGCGCGTGCCGGGGAGCCGGTCGGCCGCGGGGCCGAAAGCGGTGACGAACCAGAGGTCGTTGTGCGCGCGGTCGGCCACCTTGCGCAGCGGGTCGTCGAGGAGGATGGAGCCGGCCCGCGCGGGGACCAGCGCCCGCGCCCGCTCCAGGATCTGGGTGAGCTGCGCGCCCAGGTCCACGTCGTAGGGGATCGCCGCGCCGGCGCGGGTGCGCAGGAGGAAGCGCTCCATCCCCGCCCCGTCGAGGGAGTGGAAGGCCGGGGCGGCGGGCGGTGCCGGGGTGTGCGGGGCGGTGTCGGTCAAAACGCGGTGTGGCGTCAGGTGTAGGCCATGGCGGGGTGGCCGAGGTACTTGCGCGGCAGCGCCATCTGCCCGATGTGGTAGCCCTCGTGGTCGATCCCCGCCAGGCAGTCGAGGAACCGCCGCGTGTGCAGCCTGAATCCCGCGGCGATGGGCCCGGCGACGGGGTGCATCGGGCGTTTCCGTTCGCGGGGATGGGGCGTGTCTGTGCGGGGGGATCGCAGGGTAAGATAACGCGGCGAAGCGGCGGAGGGAAAATCATTTTACGACGTCGGCAAGTCACCTGATCTGCGGCGGTGAGCATGAGGCCGGCCGCACGGATGGGCTCGTGTGGCCGGCCGTGCATGGAAGTTCCGCGGAATGCTTTGTTTCACGCAGAGGCAGCAGGCTCAGAGGCAGCAGAGAACTCCAAACGGGGCGCCGGGGATCGCTCGAACGTGTGCGAGGCTGCGTAACCCGTTGTCATTCGTCCGCATAGTCGTGGAACAGGCGTTTTCCGCGCGAATCGGTGCAAAGAAAACTATGGCGCTCGCGACCCAGGTGTGGCATATTAGCCCCACGTTGTGGATGCCGCGCCCCGGAGCGGCTGAGGCATCCATCACCCCAACCGTTCACCGGGGGACATTCCTCGTCCCTTTACCGTGGAACGCGCGCCCCACCCGCGCCCCTGGAGCCAACGCACATGAGCGAAGCCGCCGAAGCCGAGGTCCCGATCGACGTGCTGATCGTGGATGACGAGGAGCTGCTGGTGAAGAGCTGCGGTCAGATCCTGAGCAGCGAGGGCTACAACGTGGTCACCGAGGGGCGCGGCCGGAACGCGCTGGAGGTGGTGCGCCGCCAGCGCCCCGACATCGTGCTGACCGACCTGATGCTTCCCGACATGGACGGGCTGGCGTTGCTGAAGGAGATCAAGAAGCTGGCGCCCGAGACGCTGGTGGTGATGATCACCGGCTTCGCCACGGTGGACAGCAGCGTGGAGGCGATCCGCGCCGGCGCGTACGACTACATCCCCAAGCCGTTCACCGCCACGCAGTTGCGCATCCTGATCGGCCGCGCGGCGCAGCAGGTTCGGCTGGTGCAGGACAACGCGTCGCTCCGGGACCAGCTGAAGAAGCAGTACGCCTTCGAGAACATCATCGGCAACAGCGGCGGGATCCAGCGCGTGTTCGACGTGGTGAGCCGCGTGGCGCCCACCGACGCCAGCGTGTTCATCTCGGGCGAGAGCGGTACCGGCAAGGAGCTGATCGCGCGGGCGATCCACGCCAACAGCCGGCGCAGCGCCCGTCCGTTCATGGCCATCAACTGCGCCGCGCTCCCCGACCACCTGCTGGAGAGCGAGCTGTTCGGCCACGAGAAGGGCGCCTTCACCGGGGCCGACCAGCAGCGCCGTGGCCTGCTGGAGGTGGCCAGCGGCGGCACCTTCTTCATGGACGAGATCAGCGAGATGAGCATGGAGCTGCAGGCCAAGCTCCTGCGCGTGATCCAGGAGCGGAAGATCCGGCGCGTGGGCGGCGAGGCCGAGATCGCCATCGACGTGCGCTGGGTGAGCGCCACCAACCGCGACCCCGACCAGGCGGTGCGCGACGGGATGCTGCGGCAGGACCTGCTCTACCGCCTGAACGTGGTGCCGGTGAAGCTGCCGCCGCTGCGCCACCGCCGCGAGGACATCCCCGCGCTGGCGCAGCACTTCCTGAAGCGCTACGCGCAGGACTACGGCCGCGACAACCTGCGCTTCCACCCCGACGCGGTGCGGCTGCTGCAGGACTACGAGTGGCCCGGCAACGTGCGCGAGCTGCAGAACGTGGTGGAGCGGATCGTGTCGATGTGCCTCCCCGGCCAGGAGATCACCGCCGAAGACATCCCCGAGGAGCTGTCGGTGCGGCGCGCGGTGAACGGGAAGGGCGCGGCCATCACCTTCTCGGCCGACCTCCCCTTCCACGACGCCAAGACCGACGCGATCACGGTGTTCGAGAAGGAGTACCTGAAGGACCTGCTGAAGCGCCACAACGGCAACATCTCGCAGGCCGCCCGCACCGCGGGGATCGACCGCAAGACGATCCACCGCATGCTTGCCAAGTACGAGCTGGAGGCGCGCGACTGACGCGTCCGGCCGCGCCGTACCGCAGGGTCACACGGAGAGAACGGAAACCGCGGCCTGGGGATCGGGCGGACGATGCGCAGTCCTCCGGTCCCCGGCTCCCGCCCCGCCCCCGGCGTTCCCCCGCTCTCCGCTCCTGCCCCGTTCGTTCGTGCGTTCCTCCGTGTGACCCGCGCGGGTGAGGTGCTCGATCGGCAATGGTGAGGTGGATTCGATCGGCCCCTCTCGCGGATGTCGCGGGAGGGGCCGGTGTCTGTTTGTGGCCGCTGCATCCGTCCGCAAATCAGAGATCTTTGCGGCCGCGGCGGGCCCCCCCTCCCCCGGCCCCCCGGCCCCTCCCCCGCGCTTCGCGGGGGGAGGGGAGCACTGCGCGTGCTTCGGACGCGCTGTCCGGATGGCTGACGCGGGTAGGATAATCGGATCAGGTGCTGGCGATGGCGGGTTCCTCCACCTGCTGGCCTGTGGCGAAGGAGGCGATGGCGGCGAGGATCGCCGGGTCCCTGAGTGCGCCGCGGTGGCCCAGGCCGCGCGCGGTGGCGAAGCGGGCGCCGGGCCAGGCGCGGGCGATGGCGCGGCCCTGCGCGCAGGGGACGGTGGCGTCGTCCGCGTCGTGGATCACCAGGCCCGGCACCGTCAGTTCCGCCGCGGCGCGGACCACGTCGATGCGGGACAGGTCGCCGCCGGCGCGGATGCGGATGCGCTCGCGCATCTCGGCGCGGCTCTCGCGGGCCAGCCCCAGCGCGTGGCCGACCGGGTCCGCGAACGACATCGGGTCGCCGACGGGGTTCACCAGCACCATCCGCCGCGCCAGCAGCCCCTCGCGCGCCGCCAGCACCGCCGCCGCGCCGCCGAACGAGTGCGCCACCACCGCCTGGAAGGGGATGAAGCCGTCGTCCGGGCCGAAGGTGAGCTCGCAGGCGATGGCGTGGATCGTCCGCACCAGGTCGGGGAGCGCAGTGCGCCGGCCGCTGGACTGTCCGTGTGCCGGAAGGTCGACCAGCACCGCGCGGTATCCCGCCGCGACCAGCCGCGGCACCAGCTCGGCCCAGTCGGCCGCGCACCCGCCCCAGCCGTGGACCAGCAGGACGGCGGGGCCGCGGCCGTAGCTCCATCCCACCACCGCCTTCCCGCCGACGTGGACGCGGAGCTTCTCGGGCGCCACTCCCCCCAGCACGCCGGGAGCGGTGCGGGCGCGGCGGTGCGGGGTGAAGAAGATGCGGGCGGCGTGGCGGCCGGCCAGCCGCGGCGAGACGCGGGCGAGCGCCGCGAACCAAGCGCGAACGAGGCGGTCCTTCCAATTAAGAGAACGACCGGTCGTGCTTTTAGCTGTGATGGAGACGGTGGCGGTCGTGGACATCGCTTCCTCCGCGGTCAGGGTGTGGTGGGGCGCGCCGTGTTCAGCAGCGATTCGAACGCGGCCTGGGCGTGGGCAAAGGCGAGCGGGTCGCGCAGGAGCCGGCGGTCGTGCGCCGCGCCGCGCATGTTCGCCTCGAACTGGAAGGCGAAGAGCGCGGGATCGACGTCCGCGCGGAAGTGTCCGGCGGTGATGGCCCCCTTCGCGAACGCCACCAGCGCCGCTCGCCAGTCGCGCTCCGCCTGCACCAGCACGTCGCGCAGCGGCCCGGGCTGGTCGTCCAGCTCGATGGACGCCTGCATCATCAGGCAACCGCCGGGCATGTCGTCGCGGTCGTGCTGCCAGGCGAGCCAGCGGTCGAATGCCTTGCGCAGGCGCGGCTCTCCGCGGGGCTCCGCGGCCGCGGGCTCGTAGACGAAGCGGCGGAACGAAGCGATGGCGGCTTCCAGCACGCTGCGCTGCAGCTCTTCCTTGGAGCGGAAGTGAGCGAACAGCCCGCTCTTGGACATGCCGATCCCGTCGGCCAGCCGCCCGAGCGTGAGCCCGTTCAGCCCGTCCACGCTGGCGAGCTCCACCGCCCGCCCGATGATCCGCTCTCGCGTGAGTGTTCCCTTGCCCATGCATCTACGATACGACCGATCGTGCTATTCTGGCAAGGGTGATGATCGCCGGCCGGGGAGACCGGCGACTGAAAAGGCAGCAACAACGACGAAAAGCCTCGCAAAACTAGCGAGGCTTCAACGGCAACCACCAACCGCGATCCGGCTAGGGTTCGAGCGGGAGCGGCGGGGTGAAGGTGCCGCCGCTGGCCACGTGGGTGCGCGGCGCGGGGCGGTCCACCAGGCGGGGAGCGGGACGCGCGGTGACGCCCAGCACGGCGCGGGTGAAGTCGCGCTCGATCGGCTCGGGGGCGGCCAGGCCCTGGTTCATCAGCACCACCACGGCCAGCCGCTCCTCGGGGTACCACGCCACCTGGCTGCGGAAGCCGGCCACGGCGCCGTCGTGGTGCAGGTAGGGGCCGGCGTCGGTGGTGTCCACCATCATTCCGAAGCCGTAGGCCATGCGCATGCTGGCGTCGGGTGCGGCGCCGGGGGTGGTCATCTCGCGGTAACTCTCGGGCTGCAGGACGCGGCCCTCGCCCAGCGCCACCTCCCACCTGGCCAGGTCCGCCGCGGTGCTGCAGAGCGAGCCGGCGGCGTAGAGCACCGACGGGTCCCACGGGGCGGTGTGCACGGGCTCGCCGCGGCGGGTGCGCACGTAGCCGGCGGGGACGGGGCGGGTGCGCGAGTCGCCGCAGTACTCCGTGTCGTCCATCCCCAGCGGGGCCCAGAACTGCTCGCGCAGGTAGCCGTCGTAGCTCTGCCCCGTCACCCGCTCGATCACCAGCCCCAGCAGGTAGTAGCCCGAGTTGCTGTAGTGGAAGCTGGTGCCGGGGGTGAACAGCAGCGGCCGCGCGGCCAGCGAGTCGACCAGCTGCGCGGGGGTGAGCACCTGCCGGAACTCGCGGAACCACTCGGTGAAGTTGGGCACCCCCGCCGTGTGGTTCAGCAGCTGCCGCAGCGAGATGGTGCGGTAGCGCGCGGGCAGGCCCTCCACGTACCGCGTCACGTCGTCGTCCAGCGAAAGCTGTCCGCGCTCGGCCAGGCGGAGGACGGCGGCGGCGGTGAACTGCTTGCTGACCGAGGCGATCTGGTACGGCGTGGTGGCGGTGGCCTGCTGGTGCCCGCGCTCCACGGTGCCCCAGCCGCGCTCCAGCACCACGCGCCCGTCCTTGACGATCGCCACGCTCAGCCCGGGGATGGACTGGTCGTACATGGCGCGGCGGGCGATGGAGTCGAGCGTGAAGGCCAGGCGCGAAATGCCGCCCTCGCCGCCCGCGGGCGCGAGGTTGGCGGCCAGCTGGGCGCCGGCGGGGCGCGACAGGGCGCCCAGGAGCAGTGCGGCGAGCGCCGCGGTGTGGCGACGGGTCAAGGGCGTGGAGACAGGCGGTGTGGCGGAGGTGCCGCGTGCTTGCGTGTGCCGTGACGACCCGCGTGCGCCGGATGCGCGCGGGTGCACGCTCGCCTGGGTGGGCGAGGCGTGGGGGTGGATCCAGTTTCTCTGGGTGTTTGTCGCGGGGGAGACCCGCCCGGACCGGCTGCCTCAGGATGATGCCCGGAACCGGGCCCTGGGGGAGGGTGGATACCTCAGGGGACAAATCTATGGTCCAATGACGCTCCTGAGAAGTGTCTCATCGATTAGGAAAGAGTTTGTAGCAGAAAGAGTTGCGGGGGCGGATGTAGGTCGGGCGCTCCCGGGGAGGCAGGGGCGAATGAATTCGCTGCAACAACTACACGAAGTCCGCCTGCGCGGACTACCGGCTGCGGCCCTGCCGCGGTGACGAGTGCGCGGCACTGAGATCGGCGTGGCCGCGGCCGCCACCCTCCCCCGGCTCCTCCCGCTGCGCGGGGGGAGGGGGAGAAGCTTCGTGGTGACGTGTTTCGGCTCTAGAGGCGGGCTTCGGTGGCGGCGCGAAGGAGGGCGCGGGTGGCGGACTCGGGCTCTGCGGCGCGCATGACGGCGCTGATCACGGCGACGCCGGCGGCGCCGGCGCGGATAACGTCCGCCGCGTTGGACTCGGAGATGCCGCCGATGGCGACGATGGGGATGCGGACGGCGCGCGACACCTCGGCGATGCGCTCGCGGCCGACGGCGTCGCCCGCGTCGGCCTTGCTGCCGGTGGGGTAGACGGGGCCCGTGCCGACGTAGTCCGCGCCGCCGCGCTCGGCCGCCTGCGCCAGCTCCGGCGTCTCGGCGCTGATGCCGACCAGGAAGCCGGGGGGGACGATGCGCCGCGTGGCCTGGAGCGGAATGTCGTCCTGGCCCAGGTGCACGCCGTCGGCGCCGGCGGCAAGGGCCACGTCCAGGCGGTCGTTCACCCAGAGCAGCGCGCCGGCGGGGCGCGTCAGGGCCAGCAGCGCGCGGGCGAGCTCCACCTGCTCGCGCGCGGGCAGGTCCTTGCCCCGCAGCTGGATGGACGGGGCGCCGGCCCGCAGCGCGGCGCGGGTGACGTCGACGATCGATCGCCCGGCGCCGCAGTCGGGGTCGGTGATCACGATCAGCGAAAGGCGGCGGGCGAGGTCGTCCGCCGTCATCGCGCGCGGGGAGGAGCCGAGCCAACCTGGCCGCGCAGGGCGCGCGTCTCGGCCTGGGCGGCGCGCTTGGCGGCGTTGTGCTCGGCCAGGGTACGGGTGAACACGTGCGTTCCGTTGGGGCGCGCCACGAAGTACAGGTAGTCGGCGGCGGCGGGGGCGAGCGCGGCCTGGATGGCGCCCTGGCTGGGCGAGGCGATCGGCCCCGGCGGCAGGCCGGCGTGCGTGTAGGTGTTGTACGGGTTGCCCGAGACGGACTCGATGTCGCGGTACAGCAGCCGCGCGCGCTGCTGGCCCAGCGCGTACTGCACCGTAGGGTCCGCCTGCAGACGCATGTTCTTGCGCAGCCGGTTGCGGTACACGGCGGCGATCGTGGGCCGTTCGTGCCAGTCGCGCGCCTCGCGCTCCACGATGCTGGCCAGCGCCACGGCGTCGCGCTCGCTCATCCCCTGCGTAGCGAGCTGCTGGCGCATCTGCGGCGTCCACGCGGACTTGTAGCGCTTCACCATGTCGGCGACCGCCTTCTCCACCGGCGTGCCCAGGGGATAGACGTAGGTCGCGGGATAGAGGTAGCCCTCCAGCGTGGGGCCGGGGACGCCGTACTGCCGCGCCGCCGCGGGATCGGTCAGGCGCGCCAGGACCGAATCGGCGTCGCCGCCCAGCGCGGCGGCCAGGCGCGCGGCGATCTGGCGCGTGGTCCACCCCTCGGGCACCACGATGCGCGCCTTCACCACGTCGCCGCGCACCAGCTTGTCCACGATGAGGCTCCACCGGTCGCCCGCGTGGAACTCGTAGATCCCCGGCTTCAGTTTCGTCCCCGCGTTCTTGGAATCGGCGAAGCGGCGGAACTTCCTGGCGTTCGCCACGACGCCGCGCGTGGCCAGCGAATCGGAGACCACGGTGAGGTTCGCGCCCGAGGGGACGGTGACGCGGAGCGGCGGGCCGTGCGGGTCGCCGCCGCCGTCTGTCGCGCAGGCGGCCGTGGCGAGCGCGATCGCCAGCAGCGCGATGCGGGTGCGGGGGTGCGGGGGTGCGGGGGTGCGGAACGGCATCGGTTTCAATCTGCCGATGAAGATTTTCGTGAGGGCGTACATCAGCCGTTGGGTCCGCGCGGGCGCTGGCGGAGCCAGGCACCGAGGATCAGCGCGGCGGCGGCGGCGTCGATGCGCTCCTTCTGCTCGCGCTCGCTGCGCTTGAGGCCGATCCCGCGCACCGTGCGCTCGGCCGCGACCGACGTCATCCGCTCGTCCACGAACTTGACCGGCAGCCCGGTGCGGCGGGCCAGGTCATCCCCGAACTGGCGGACTTCCTTCGTCCACTCGGTCTCGTCTCCCGAAAGATCGAGCGGGAGCCCCACCACGGCTTCGTCCACCTCCTGCTCCTGGACGAGCTGCGTGATCTCGGCCCAGGGCGGGCGCTTGCCGGCGCGGCGCTGTAGCGTGGTGAGCGGCGATGCGATCATCCGCAGCGGATCGCTCACCGCCACGCCGATGCGGCGCTCGCCGTAGTCCAGGGCCATCGATCGGGGCATCGCTTCGCGAAGTACGGAGTACGGGGTACGAAGTACGGGGTACGAAGTACGGGAAACTACAGCCGACCGGGCGGCTTTGCATCTGCCGCGCCGCGGGTGGCTCGCAAACCGCGCCAGGCTGAACCCCGCGCGGTATCATGCAAAGGCTCGCCCCCTCCGCACCGGAATGCGGAGGGGGCGATGATGTCCGTTCGTGTGATCGCGCTATTTCGAGGCGAGGTCCTCGAGCGACTCGGCGGCTTCGCGGCGGACGGATTCGCGCGGGTGGGTATCGCGGATGCGCTGCAGGCGCGCGCGGCTGAGGCGCGGCTCGAACTCGCCGATCGTCTCCACCGCCTCGCGCTGCACCTCTTCGTCGGGGTGGCCGGCCACGATCGAGTCGAGCGCGGCGAGCGCCTCGGCGGTCTTGCTCTCGCCCAGCGTCTCGGCGGCCTCGCGGCGCGCGTCCAGGCTGGTGTTGCGCCACGCCATCCGCACCAGCGCCGGCACCGCGCGCTCCGGCGGCTGCGAGCCCATCGACTCCACCGCCTCGCGGCGCACGTCGGGGTCGCGGTCGGTGGTCGCGATCCGCTCCAGGTCGGCCAGTGCCTCGGGGCTCTTGCTGTCGCCCAGCTCCTCGACGGCCTGGCGGCGCACGTCGGTGCTGGCCGTGCCGGTGGCGAAGCGGAGCAGGCGCGGGCGGCTCACCTCGGGCGGGAACTGGGCGATGGTCTCCACCGCCTCGCGCTGCGCCTCGGCGTCGGCGTCGCGCGCGGCGATCTCGTCCAGCGTGGAGAGACCGGCCATGTCGGGGAGGTCGCCGAGCGTTTCCACCGCCTCGCGGCGCACGTCGGCGGACGGGTGCGAGCGCGCCAGGCGGGTCAGGACCGGGAGCGCGCGTTCGGCCGGCTGCTCGCCCAAGGCCTCCGCCGCCTCGCGCTGCACGTCGAGCGCGGGATCGCTCATCGCCACCTGCTCCAGCTCGGCGGCGATGCCGGGGCCCTCCTGCTCGCCCAGCGTCTCGGCGGCCTCGCGGCGCACCTCCACGTGGCGCGAGCCGCGCAGGATCTGCCGCAGCGCCGCGGCGCCTGGCTCCGTGCGGCTCTCGCCGATGGCTTCCACCGCCTCGGTGCGCACGTGTTCGGACCCGTCGTTCTCGCTCAGGGCCGTCAGCGTCCGCAGCACGTCGGGGCGCGGGTGGTGTCCGAGTCCCTCGGCCGCCGCGGCGCGCAGCTCCTCCTGCCGCGCGCCGAGCCGCTCCATGAGGAGCGGGATCACGCGCTCCGGCAGCGGGTGCAGGCCGATCGTCTCCAGCAGCACGCCGCGGAGGTGCAGGTCGCTCTCCGAACGCTCCCGCGCCTCGAGCCACGCCAGGCTCTCCTCGGCGCGCGCCGCGCCCAGCCAGTACACGGTCTGTCCGTCCAGCGCCATCCCCAGCCGCCCGACCCGCGTGCTCACCCGCTCCAGCCGCCCGCCCGGACCCACGCGGAAGAGGATCAGGGCATCGCGCTCCGACGCGCCCAGCAGCTCCGGCAGCGGCCGACCGTCGAGCTCGTCGGTGTCGAGCCCGTGCGAGTCCTCGACGTGCCCGTTGCCGCGCAGGGCGACGGGGGTGATGGACCAGCCGACCCAGTAGGTGCGCTTGCCGCCGCGCCGCGCCTGGTCCGCCGCCCACTCCCAGCGGCTGGCCAGCGGCTGCGACGGGTCGGGGTGGCGGACGATGACGGGATCCTGATGCGGCACGTGCGACTTCGGCTCGTGCGCCTTCGACCCGTCCACCGCCGACGCGAGCGATGCCTCGGCCGCGGCGAGCGGGGCCACCGCGGGGGCGACGAGCGCCACGGCCGCCACCAGCGCCAGCGCCGCCGCCGCGCGCGCGCCGATGCGCGGCAGGGTGGGGAGGTCGGCGCGCGCCACCAGCCGTTCCACCCGCCGGGCCAGCGACGAGGGGCTGCCCTCGGCCATCGCCAGCGCGCCCTCGGGCACCGGCGTGGGCGAGGCGGAAACCCACGCGGCCACCTCCACCAGGCAGCGCGCCAGCCCCAGCGGCGAGCCGGTCTGCCGCACCGCCCAGTCGTCGGCCAGGTATTCGGCCGATTCACGCAGGCGGACGCGGGCCAGGCGGTTCAGCGGCTGGAAGAAGAATAGCGCTTCGGCGATCCCTGCGGCCAGGTGCCAGAGCGGGTCGCGCCGGGCGAGGTGCGCCAGCTCGTGGGCCAGCGCGCCACGTTGCTCGTCCGGCGCCAGTTCGGCCACGAAGCGGCCGGGCACGCAGACCTCGCCCATCCCCAGCGCCATCGGTGTCGCGCAGCGCTCGCTGCGGGTGAGGCGCACGGCCGTGGCGATCCCCGCCCTGCGCCGCAGATCGTCGAGCAACGCCAGCAGCGCGGGATCGTCCACCGGCGCACGGTCGTTCAGCAGCCGGTGCAGCGCCGCCTGCCGCCACGCCACGCGGCTCAGCAGCAGCGCGGCCCCCATCGCCCACGCGGCGAGCAGGATCGCGCCCCAGTTCACGCGGAACGGCTCGTCGGACGAAGCGACCGGCGTGGTCGCATCGCCGGCCCGTGTCATCGCCGGTGCATCGGCAACGCTCGCGGGCGTGACCGGAGATGCGGACGCGGAGGTGGACGAAGACGCAGGTGTGGAAGCTGAGGTCGCTGCAGTCCCCGTCACGGGCATCGCGGGAGATGAGGACGGCATCGCGGCCGCGGGTCGGGCGGCATCCACGGCCGCGGCATCCGATGGCAGCCGAGTGGTCGCGGACGTCGCGGCGTCCGATGGAACGCGGGAGATGGAGACGGACCAGCGGCCCACGGCGGGGCGGAAATCCAGCAGCGTCTGCACCGACACGGTAAGGACGGCGCCGACCAGCGCGGCCTTCCACAGCGTTTCGCGCCAGGCGGGGTCGCGCACCACGCGCCCGCCAAGGAGCGCGGCGGCGCCCAGCAGCAGCGTGCTGTGGACGGCGTACGCCAGCAGCCACGCGGCCGCGGCCTGCACGATGGGGCTCATCGGCTCTCTCCCTTCAGCTCGGCCTCGCGGCGGTCCACCATCTCGCGGATGCGGGCCAGGTCGCGGCCCTCCACCTCCTGCGCGGTCAGCAGGTGGCTCACCATCGTGGCCACGTCGCCCTCGAACAGGCGGCCGGCCAGCTCGGTGAACTCAGCGACGACGGAGCGCCGCACCTGCCCCTCGTCCACCACCGCGCGGTAGACGTACTGCCGGCCGTCCACGCGATGCGACACGAGGCCCTTCTTCTCCATCCGCGACAGGAGCGTGGCCACGGTGGACTGCGCCACGCGGCGCCCGGCCCGCAGCGCGTCGTGCACGTCGACGACCGTGGTCTCGCCGCGTGCCCAGAGCACCTTGAGGATGTCTGCTTGGAGTTCGGTGAGCGCGTAGCTCATGCGGGATCTCGGGATGGGGGATGTAATACGTTCGACAGGTATATAATACAGATGTAGAAGATAGCGCAAGGGTGTTCTTCGAGACGGAAAGAGCGGGAAGGTGCCGGTACTACGCTCCGTCGTTCCATCTGCCGTCGTATCCCCGATTCACCAATTTCCTTGCGTTTGCGAAAGTCTCCCGCTACATCCTTCGCAACCGCCAACCCACGCCACGCCTGATGAACGCAGAGACGCTCCACATCCGAAACTTTGCTGGCCTCGACGATGTGCGGATCGAGCTCAAGCCGGTCACGGTGCTGATCGGTCCGCAGGCGTCAGGGAAGAGCGTTTCGGCGAAGTTGGCGTTTTTCTTCAAGGAGGTTGTTCGCCGTCTCCCTTTTAACATCGTGGAAGAATACTCCAGGACCGATATACAGGCAGAGAACCGCCGCCTGTTTCTGAGCTACTTTCCCCCGGAAAGCTGGAGCATCGGAAGATTCGATATCACATATTCGTGCGGCAGTCTCACGATCACAGCGCGTCGAACGAGTTCTACGTCCGATTCTGTGTCGCTCAAGTACTCAGGTCTTTTCGATGACCTGATCGACGTGGGCCGTGCCGCGTTCATCGCGTGGAAGGATGAGGATCTTCAGGAGTACGGCAGTTTCGTTCTCGATGCAGTGCATTCCGCAATTGACGAACGGATTTCTACAGATCTAAGCCCCGGGCTGACGAACGAGGGCTATTTCATCCCGGCGGGTCGTAGCTTTTTCGCTACATTCCGCAGCAGCATTTTCTCTCTGCTTTCTGCCGCGGTATCGATTGACCCGTTTCTGGTAGAGTTCGGAAAGCTGTACGAACGCGCCCGAGCGCAGTTCCTGCGCGTTCCGGCTATCTGGGAGAATTCTCCAATCGCTCGAATCGAGGAACTCCTCGGCGGGAATTTCATTACGGTGAAGGGGGATGACTTCATCCGAATGCCTGACGGACGACAGGTACCGGTCGCGGTAAGCTCGTCGGGGCAACAAGAGATCCTCCCGCTGGCACTCGCGCTCGCAAGTCTTGGAGGCGCCAGCGCGCTTTCGATGCGAAGGACCATCTTCGTGGAAGAGCCCGAAGCTCACCTGTTCCCGAGTACCCAGCGGCAGGTCGTTCACTTCTTCGCCGCTGTGATCGATCTTCTTTCGCCCGAGTCATCCAGTCAGTACATCATCACTACGCATAGCCCCTATATTCTGGCTGCGTTGAACAACCTGATGTACGGCGGAAAGATCGCGAGTGAAAACTCGGATAAACGGGAGGAAGTGGTCGGGCTGCTCGGGTCCGACGTGCTGATCGATCCGGAGAAGGTGGGCGCGTATCTGCTCGAGAATGGGGGAGCGAAGTTCATCATCGATCCGGAAACGAAACTGATCGAAGCAACGCTCATCGATCGCGTTTCGGGCGATCTGGCGCGCGAGTTCGAACAACTGGTCGCGATCGAGTTCGAGGGAGCGACCACTTGAGTCTCCCTCCAGCCGAGTGCGTCCAGCAGCACTTGAAAAAACGGTTCGTGGTGCAGGAGAACCGAAGCCGGGTCGTGTTCGAGAACGCCCAACGGCACGACATCGACCAGATCGAGGTGGATGGTTGCGCGATCGTGGACGGGCTTCGCTGCGATTGGCTCGTCAACGTCGACGCGACGCATCAGTCCATCTTCGTCGAACTGAAGGGTTCGAACGTTCCGCATGCGGTTGAGCAACTGACCCAGGCGCACGACGGCCTCCGTGACATCCGCAAGCCGAACGTCACGTGGATCATCAGCTCGCAACGATGTCCGCTCACCAGCACCGAGGTCCAGTCGCTCACCATCAAGCTGCGGAAGCACAAGCGAGTCAGCCTGATCCTACGAAACTCACCCGTGACCTTCGCGCTGGAGTAACGAGAACGGCTCGCCACGTGGCGAGTCGTCGTGCATTGTGGATCTCTCGCGCCGTTGAAGTCCGCGAAGGCGGACTGCGTGCCGTTGTAGCGGCGACCGACTTCAGTCGCATCCTACACGTACGCGACCGCCGCTCCGCTCAGCTCTCCAGCCGCCCCAGCGCGTCGTCCAGGCTCGCACCGCCGGCCAGCGACTGGTACACCTCGCCCAGCGTCTCGCCGCTGCCGAAGAGGAGGCGGGAGCGGCCGGGCTGCTCGGCGGGGACCTCCATCACCACCACGCCGGCGCCGGCCACGCGGCCCAGCAGGTCGGTGAAGAAGCCGGTGGAGACGTGGCAGCCGGCCGGGCCGCCGTCGCTCCCCGCCTCGAGCCAGTCCACCAGGTCCAGCGCGCCCACGCCGGGGTGCAGGCGGCGGTGCTCCACGCGGCCCCAGCCCAGCTCCTGGAAGTAGTCGCTCACCCCGCTCCAGAAGCGGTCCACGTCCACCTCGTTGGCATCGCCCAGGCGGCCGGTCAGCGACTGGCTCACCGCCTCGCCCACCTCGTAGCCAACCTGGCGCAGCAGGTTCACCGCCTCCAGCGGCTGCCGGTCGGTGGCCAGCGCGCGGCGCAGCGACGAGATGAAGCCGGCGGGGACCTGCACGAACCGGGCGTCGGTCGCGGTTGCGTTCATAGCGGTAGAACCTCTTGTTCAGAGGGTGGGGCGGTGGAGCCGCGGGAGGGTGTGTCGTCCGTCGCTTCGCCTGCATCCGCGCCGGGCGAATCCGCCAGCGCGACCAGCTGTTCCTCGCTGAGCTGACGGATGCCCAGCTCCTGCGCCTTCGCCAGCTTCGACCCGGCGTCTTCACCCACCACCAGGTAGTCCGTCTTCTTGGTCACGCTCCCGGTGATCCGCCCGCCGCGCAGCTGGATGAACTCCTCCAGCTGCGTGCGCGACATGGTCGGATGGGTGCCGGTGATCACGAAGGTCTTGCCGGTGAACGGGCCTTCCGCCGGCTCCACCCGCTCCTCCGTCATCTTCACGCCCGCCGCGGCCAGCTTGCGCACCGTCTCCTGGTTGCGCGGCTCGGCCATCCAGGCGTGCAGCGCCGCCGCCATCGTGTGCCCGATGGTGTGGACGGCCTCGATCTCCTCGGTCGACGCCGCCATCAGCCGCTCCATCGAGCCGAAGTGCCGCGCCAGCGTCTGCGCGGCCACCTCGCCCACGTGGCGCACGCCCAGGCCGAAGAGCACCCGCGCGAGGCCCTGCTGCTTGGACGTCTCGAGCCCGTCCAGCAGGTTCTGCGCGGACTTCTCCTTGAAGCCGGGAAGGAGGAGGAGGTCGTGGATCGTCAAAGTATACAGGTCACCCACGTCGCGGACCAGTTGCCTGTATGCGCGGCCGTCGGACACCGGAGTTTCGGGAGCCTCGGGAGCGGCTTCGGGGAGATCGTCGCCGCCTTCCCACGGCAGCTCCCCGGGGGGCGTCTCCTCCACGTCGTCCGCCACCACCTGCCCGGCCTCGTCCACCGGGCGGGGGCGCAGGAGCTGGAGGATGGTGCGCTCGCCCAGCCCGCGGATGTCCATCGCGCCGCGGCTGGCGAAGTGGACGATCCCCCAGTAGATCCGCGCCGGGCACGCCGAGTTGGGGCAGTAGACCATCGCCTCGCCCTCGGGCTTCTCCACCGGCGTCTTGCAGGCGGGGCAGTGGTCGGGGATGCTGAACTCCGGCGCGCGCTCCTGCCCCTCTTCCAGCACGGGGCCGACGACCTGGGGGATGACCTCGCCCGCGCGCTTGACCAGCACCTTCTCGCCCGCGCGCAGGTCCTTGCGGCGGATGTCTTCCTCGTTGTGCAGCGTGGCCAGCTTCACGACCACGCCGCCCACCTCCACCGGCTCCAGCACGGCGTAGGGGTTCAGCGCGCCGGTGCGGCCCACGTTGATTTCGATCGACTTGAGCGTCGTGACCACCAGCGCCGGCGCGTACTTGTACGCCGTGGCCCAGCGCGGCTCCCGGCCGACCGAGCCCAGCTCCACGTGCAGCGCCAGCGGGTTCACCTTCACCACCGCGCCGTCCACCTCGTAGTCCAGCGTGCCGCGGATGCGGTCGAACTCGGTGACGAAGCCGAGCACCTCCTGCAGCGACGCGCACGGCCGGGCGAGCGAGTTGACGGGAAAGCCCCACGCCTTGAGCGCCTGCAGCAGCTCCCACTGCGTGCCGAACGGCCCCTCGTTGCCGCGGCCGAACTCCACCGAATAGGCGAAGAAGCGCAGGGGACGCCGCGCGGTGATCGACGGATCGAGCTGGCGGAGCGCGCCCGCGGCCGCGTTGCGGGGGTTGGCGAAGGTGGCGAGGCCCTCGGCGGCGCGCGCCTGGTTCATCTTCTCGAACCCGGGGAGCGACATGTACACCTCGCCGCGCACCTCGAAGAGCGCGGGCGGCTCCGGCGCGCCGTCCCCGGTCCGCAGCCGCAGCGGGATCTGCTTGATCGTCCGCAGGTTCCGCGTGACGTCCTCGCCGATCGTGCCGTTGCCGCGGGTGGCCCCTTTGACGAAGACGCCGTCCTGGTACGTCAGCGCGATCGCCAGCCCGTCGATCTTGGGTTCGACGACGTAGCCGGCGGCGCGCACCTCGTCGGCCAGGCGGGCGTTGCGCGTTTCCCACGCCTCCAGCTCGTCGGGGCTGAAGGCGTTGTCCAGCGAGAGCATGGGCGCCAGGTGCTCCGTCTTTTCCAGCTTGCTGGCGGGCTCGGCGCCCACGCGCTGCGTGGGAGAATCGGCGGTGCGGAGCTCGGGGTGCTCTTCCTCGAGCACCTTGAGCTCGCGGAAGAGCCGGTCGTACTCGAAGTCCGACAGCGCCGGCGCGTCGAGGACGTAGTATTCGTGGCTGGCGCGTTCCAGGGTTTCCCGGAGCTCGGCCGCGCGCGCGGCGAGCTCGGGAAGGTCGGGGCGGGTCACGTCAGTTCTGGCTGGAGGGCTTCTGCGTGGCGCGGATCACGCGGTTGCGGCCGGTCTCCTTGGCGGCGTACAGGGCCTCGTCGGCCTCCTTGAGCAGCTCCTCGGGGCTGTCGACCGCGTCCATGGGGAAGCTGGCCACGCCCGACGAGCAGGTCATGCGGATCTCGGTGGCCTCGTCGCGGAAGACGTGCGCCTCGACCGCGGTGCGCACCCGCTCGGCGAAGCGGGCGGCCTCTTCCTCGGTGGTGTTGGGGAGGATGGCGATGAACTCCTCGCCGCCGTAACGCCCCACCATGTCGATCTCGCGCGCGGTGTCGCTCAATATACGCGCCGTCTCGTACAGCACCACGTCGCCGGTGGGGTGGCCGTAGGTGTCGTTGACCGCCTTGAAGCGGTCCAGGTCGATCATGGTCACGCCCAGCGGCTCGCCGCTGCGCCGGCTGCGCTCGAACTCGTCGCGCAGCAGCTCGTGCACGTGCCGGTGGTTGTACAGCTCGGTCAGCCCGTCGGTGATCGAAAGCTTGCGCAGCCGCTTGTTGGCGATCTCGAGCTCGCGGTTCTTCTGGTCGAGCTCGTCCTGCAGCCGCTTGATGCGCAGCATGGCGCGCACGCGGGCCTCGAGCTCGTTGAAGTGGTACGGCTTGGCGATGTAGTCGTCGGCTCCGGTGTTGAGGCCCTGCACGATGTGCTCGGTCTCGCCCAGCGCGGTGACCAGGATGATGGGGATGAAGGGGAGCGCGTCGTCCTGCTTGATGCGGCGCGACACCTCGTAGCCGTCGATCCCCGGCATCATCACGTCGCAGAGGATCAGCTGCGGCGGGTCGGAATGGACCAGGGCCAGCGCCTCCTCGCCGTTGGAGGCGGTGGACACCTCGTACCCGCGCGATTCGAGGCGCGCGCGCAGGATCTCCACGTTGTCGGGAAGGTCGTCCACCACCAGCACGCGGACTTTGCCGCGGTCCGCGCCGTTCGCTTCGCTCAAGCGTTGGCCTCCCGGCCGGCGCCGATGAAGCGCTCCACCTCGGCCACCACCCGCCGCGGCTCGCACGGCTTGGCCAGGTACCCGTCGCACCCCACCTCCTGCGCCTTGGCCCGGTCGGTGGCCAGCGCGTGCGCGGTGAGCGCGATGATGGGGATGTCGCTGGTGGAAGCGTCGTTCTTGAGGATGCGCGTGGCCTCCCACCCGTCGATCAGGGGGATGGAGATGTCCATCAGGATCAGGTCCGGATGGTCTTCGCGTGCCATGCGTACGCCGTCTTCGCCGTTGCGCGCCTCGGTCACCCTGTATCCGAAGTGCTCCAGGATGGTACGGTAGACGGTCCGGTTGTCCTCGTTGTCTTCAACGAGAAGGACCGTCTTGCTGGAGTCCGCCATGTTTCGGGATGCCTCCGTAAAGTGGTCGCCGCGCTCCCCCGCAAGAAGCGGGGAAGGTGGCGCGCGGCGATTCAAGGGGTTCATATATACCGCGCGGTGCAACCGGGCCGCAAGCGCGCCTCCGGGCTCCGCGAGGCGCGCTTGCCAGCCACCGGGCGGCACGCGCGTTGCCCCACGCCCGAGTACCCCGGGCACCACCATCTGTTCATTGGACGGACATGTACTACGACGATTCCACGCGGCGCCGCAACCTGTTGAGCGGCCTTGTCTTCGGCGCGGCGCTGGGCGCCGGGCTGGCCCTGCTCCTGCTTCCCGAGGAGCGCCTGCGGAGCGGCGGCCGCATCGTGGTGCGCGCCGCACGCGGCCTGGGCCGCAGCATCGGCGAGGGCGACGGCGGCGGCGGCGAGCACGGCCACCGCTCCCCCGCGCGCGAGCGGGCGGAGAAGATGGTCGGGCGGCGGAAGTTCGAGCTCTGACCGCGGTGTGGAGGTGCGGGGGTGCGGGGGTGCGGGGGTGCGGGGGTGCGCCGGTCGAGTGCCGGGTGAAGGGTCGTCTCGATTCGCCCGGCCCCGCACCGGCGGCTGAAGCCGCAGCTACGACGACAGAAAGCCGCCCGGGCGTTCGTGCGGACAGGACGGGCCGTGGCGTGCCGAGGCGGTATGGATCGGCTGAGGAATACGCGCGGTCGAAGTCCGCGCAGGCGGGGCGATCCTCGCGCGCGGCACGGACCTGCACCCCCGTACCTCCGCATCCCCGCACCCCCGCACCCCCGCACCATGCAGCACCGGAGAGTGATGCCGATCCATCCCGATGAGCTGGGCCCGCTGTTCCGCAGGTACTTCGAGGGGCGGCGGCTGGTGGTGGTGTCGAACCGCGAGCCGTACGAACACCGCTGGGGCCGCGAGGTGGGCGAGATGGAGGTGGAGCGCCCCGCCGGCGGCCTGACGTCGGCGCTCGACCCGCTGATGCAGACGCTGGGCGGCACCTGGGTGGCGTGGGGGAGCGGCGACGCCGACCACGACGCGGTGGACCCCGCCGGCCGCGTGCGCGTGCCGCCCGACGCGCCGGCGTACACGCTGCGCCGCGTGTGGCTCAGCAACCACGACATCCACCGCTACTATCTGGGCTTCAGCAACCAGTTCCTGTGGCCGCTCTGCCACCTGCGGCCCGACCTCACCCGCATCCGCTCGCGCTACTGGGAGCGCTACCGCCGCATCAACCGCCGCTTCGCCGAGGCCACGCTCCAGGAGGTGCGCGGGAAGGAGGCCGCCATCTGGTTCCAGGACTACCACCTGGCGCTGGCGCCGCTCTTCGTCCGCTCGCGCCGGCCCGACGTGGCGCTCGCGCACTTCTGGCACATCCCGTTTCCACCGATCGACATCTTTCGCCTTTCCCCGCACTCCGAGTACCTGCTGCGGGGGATGCTGGCCAACGACCTGATGGGGTTCCACCTCCCCCAGTTCGCGGACAACTTCCTGCGCTGCGCCCGGCGCCTGGCGGGCGCACAGGTGAGCTGGGAGGCGCGCACCGCCACGCTGGACGGGCACACCTGCCACGTGGGCCACTTCCCCATCTCCATCGACGTGGACCAGTTCCGCGAGGCGGCCACGGCCTCCGGAGTGGAGGAGCGGATGGAGCGGATGCGGGCCCGCTGGGCGCCGCGCGGCGGGGCGATCGGGGTGGGGGTGGACCGGCTGGACTACAGCAAGGGGCTGCCGGAGAAGTTCAAGGCGCTGGAGTTCCTGTGGGAGCGCCATCCCGAGTTCCGCGAGCGCTTCACCTTCGTGCAGGTGGCCGTCCCCAGCCGCGGCGACATCGAAGCGTACGACGAGCTGGCGCGGAAGGTGGAACAGCAGGCGCGCGAGATCAACGAGCGCTTCGGCACCTCCACCTGGCGCCCGGTCCACCTGCTCAAGCAGTCGCTGCCGGCCGAGCGCCTGGCCGTGCTCTACCGCATGGCCGACGTGTGCATCATCTCGTCGCTGCAGGACGGGATGAACCTGGTAGCCAAGGAGTTCGTCGCCAGCCAGACCGACGGGCGCGGCGTGCTGCTGCTGAGCGAGTTCGCCGGCGCGGCCGAGGAGATGGCCGACGGCGCCGTGCTGATCAACCCCTACGACCCCGAGGCGTGCGCGCTCAAGATCCGCGACGCGCTCACGCTCCCGGCGGACGAGCGCGCGGCGGGGATCGAGCGGCTGCGCGGCGGGATGAAGACGATCTACGACTGGATGGCCGACACCTTCACCGCCTGGGGCGAGATCGTGGCGGGCCAGCCGCCCGCCACGCGCCCGCCGCCGGACGACGATGACGAGTTCCTGGCCTCCCTCGGGGTGCCCGCCGGCCGCGTCTACTCGGAGGAGGAGGGTTCGTAGACGGAGAACGGCACCCCCTCGTCCGTGAGGGCGCGGCGGAGACGGTCCAGCTCCCCGCGGAGGGTTTCCAGGGCCAGGTTGCAGCGCGCGTGCGCCGCCGCCGGCGCGGGAACCACCTCCGCGGGGATCTCGCGTTCGCGCGCCACCTCTTCGGCCCAGAGCGCGTGGTGCGTGGTGTCGAAGGTGAAAAGCGGGTTCGCCATCGATTCAGCGGCAGCGGAGTTTCCAGAACTGAACTGCAATGGCTCTCACGGAGGAACGGAAACACGGAAACAATGGATCGGCCACGCCGTTCCTCCGTAGTTTCCGACCTTTCGTTCCTCCGTGAGACCCATTCAAGACAGCCCGATACCGGCGACACCCTCGATCACGGCACGTCCAGCCGATACTCCTCGCCCTCAGCCCGGAACCCCATCCTGCGCAGGTACCGTGCGTGCCCCGGTGTGCCAGGGGCGGTGGCGATGGTGCGGATGCCGCGCTCGCGGAAGAAGCCGGCGCTCTCGCCGTAGACGTAGCGGCCCACCTTGAAGTCGCGGAAGCTGGGGATCACGTAGTCGAGCCGCACCCAGAGCGTGCCGTCGCCGCGCACGGTGCCCACGAACAGGCCGGCGGGCATCAGGTCGCGCAGCACCAGGAAGGTGAGCTCGCCCGGCCGCGGCGGCTGCGTGAAGCCAGGCTCGAAGCGGCGGATGTCGTCCGCGTGGAAATCCAGGAAGTACTTCACGTACCTGGACCCCGGCTCCACCTCCAGGATGCGGAAGTACTCCTTCGCCCGCAGCATCCGGGACAGGTACCACAGGTTGATCAGCACGATGAACGCGTTCACCGCCGCCACCGGGTACGCGCCGATCAGCACGCCGTAGATGGTGAACGCCAGCGAGCCGGCCAGGTTGATCACCCGCAGCCGCAGGATGCGGCTCATCATCAGCGACACGGCCACCAGCACGCTCGCCAGGTAGCCCAGCAACTCCAGCCAGAACCTCGAATCCACCGGTTGTATCTCCAGGTCTCGTTCTTGTCAGAATCGTTGTAACTGCAAACTGCAACTACGCTTCAGGGCGTGTCCCTCCGCTGCGCTCCGGGCCGGGCTGCGCGCGCGGTAGGGCACGATACCACTGTGCCCAACCGCGCCGGGCCACCGCCGCGCCACGCATCTGCGCCGATCCGCCGAGTCTCGCGCACGCGCGGCGGCGTCCCGGCCCTCCGGGCGCGCATCCCTCACGCAAAGGGTTGCGGCGGCGCGTGTTACGGCGGGTGTTACGGTAGGGTGTCACGGCGGGTTGAAACCCGCCGCTGGAACCTCGGGAAGTCCGCCTGCGCGGACTGTGCGGAGTGGCACGGCGCCGCGTGCGGGCACCCTGCCACACCGTCGCCGGCACATGCAACCGTGGCTCGCTGGGCGCGCGATCGTCCCTCCCCTGCAGTTCGGGGTAGGGACAGGCGAGGAACGAGCCAGGGAGAGGGCCCCGATGCCCGTATCCGTGCACCCCGAATACCACGCGCGCCGCCGCCTGGCAAGGCCCGAGTGTCCGCATCTCCGGATCTGGCAAAGGGTTTGCGAGGGTCACCGTCGCCGCGGGCGGCCTTGCGCGGCGCGGGCCGGATCTGACAGCGAGAGGAACGCCGATGCGCATCAATACGGGACCGAGCGGCAACGTGGAGGACCGCCGCGGGATGGGCGGCCTGGCGGCGGGTGGGGGGATCGGGGCGCTGGTGCTGGGGCTGCTCTACATGCTGCTGGGCGGCGACCCCAGCGGCGGCGGCGGAAACGGGGGCGGCGTGAACGTCCCCGGCACCACCCCGCCCTCGCGCCAGGCGCCCGCCGACGACGCCGAGGGCCGCTTCGCCAGCCAGGTGCTGGCCAGCACCGAGCAGACCTGGACCGCCATCTTCCAGGGCATGGGGCAGCAGTACCAGCCGCCCAGGCTGGTGCTGTTCGAGGGCGGCACCGGCACCGCGTGCGGCTACGGGCAGAGCGCCATGGGCCCGTTCTACTGCCCGCGTGACGCCAGGGTCTACATCGACCTGGGCTTCTACCGCGAGCTGAGCCAGCGCTTCCACGCGCCCGGCGACTTCGCCAAGAGCTACGTGCTGGCGCACGAGGTGGGGCACCACGTGCAGAACCTGCTGGGCATCAGCGAGCAGGTGGAGCGCGCGCAGCAGGCCGCCAGCAGCAAGGAGGAGGCGAACGCCTACAGCGTGCGCCTGGAGCTGCAGGCTGACTGCCTGGCCGGGGTGTGGGCGAACAAGGCCCGCGAGCGCGGCGAGATCGAGATCGACCAGAACGACGTGCAGACGGCCCTGAACGCCGCCACCGCCATCGGCGACGACAAGCTGCAGCAGGAGGGGCAGGGCTACGTGGTCCCCGAATCGTTCACGCACGGCAGCTCGGCGCAGCGGGTGGAGTGGTTCAGCCGCGGCCTGCAGAGCGGCGACCTGCGCCAGTGCGATACGTTCCAGGGAAGGTAGGGGACAGGGGACAGGGGACAGGGGACAGGGGACAGGGGACAGGGGACAGGGGACAGGGGACAGGGGACAGGGGACAGGGGACAGGGGACAGGGGA
>Ga0070662_100000466_pt1 | contig 24045 bp, 18 predicted proteins | sample KBSC53metaG_FD_65648 | JGI IMG/M metagenome (GOLD analysis project Ga0070662, IMG submission 65648) | Corn rhizosphere microbial communities from Kellogg Biological Station, Michigan, USA - KBS C5-3 metaG | ecosystem: Host-associated > Plants > Roots > Rhizosphere > Soil ...
AGAGGTGGTCGAGCCGTCTTCGGCGGCTCCCAAATCTGTCTGCGCCAGCGGACGTTCCGTCCGCCTTCGGGCCGGCGGGACGCCGGCGCTGCTTGAAGCAACTGTAGCGCCGGCATCTTGCCGGCCCGATGGCGGGCTGGAAGCCCGCTTGGGTTCTAGGCCGGATCCGCTTTGGTAAGAGGTGGTCGAGCCGTCTTCGACGGCTCCCGAATCTGTCTGCGCCAGCGGACGTTCCGTCCGCCTTCGGGCCGGCGGGATCCCTCGACTGCGCTCGGGACAGGCTCTGGCGCTACGGTCGGCCGCACCGCGCAACACTTCTTTCAGGATGCGGTGAATGATCAGGTCTGGATAACGTCGGATCGGCGACGTGAAGTGAGTATAAGCCGTCGCGGCCAGGGCAAAGTGGCCCAGGTTTTCCTCGGAATATCGTGCCTGCTTCAGCGAGCGCAGCATCAGGAAGGAAAGAATGCGCTCTTCCGGCTTGCCTGCAATCTTTTCTGTCAGTTTCTGATACATGCGCGGCGTGATGTGCACTTCTTTGGGAATTTCGATCTCACGGGTGCGCTTGCCCGTCCCATAGTTTGCGCGCCGGTCGGTCTTGAGCTGCACGCGCTGGATAGGAAGCGGCCCCACGCCAAGTGAATATCCGAAAGTCGCGGCGATCACTTCAAAGTCGTACACCCGCTTGGCGTCGGGCTTCTCGTGGATGCGGTAGAGCGAAGCGATGCGCTTGTTTTCCAGATACGAGGCCACGCACTCGTTGGCGGAAAGCATGAATTCCTCGATCAGGCGGTGCGCCATGTTGCGCTCCGAGCGGGTGATGCTTTTCATCAGTCCGAATTCGTCAAACTCGATGACCGGTTCGGGCAGATCGAAATCGATGGAGCCGCGGCGTTCGCGCTTGCGGTTTAGGATCAGCGCCAGATCACGCATCCGCTCGAACCCGGCCACCAACGGGCTATAGCGCTCGCGCGCGCCGGAGTCTCCCTCGAGCACCAGATTCACGTCGGTATAGGTCATGCGCTCGGCGGAACGGATCATGCCTTCGCTCAACTCGTATCCGAGAATCTCACCCTGATGGTCAATCTCCATGACGCACGACATCACCAGGCGATCCACCTGCGGGCGCAAGCTGCAGATATCAGTCGAAAGCTCGAGCGGAAGCATGGGCACGGCGCGATCCGGAAAATAGACGCTGGTACCGCGCAGGCGGGCTTCCTGATCGAGCGCCGAATCCGGCGTAACGTAATGGGCCACGTCGGCGATGTGCACCTGCAGCTCAAAGTTTCCATTCTCCAGAAGCTGCACGATCACAGCGTCGTCGAAATCACGCGCGGTTTCTCCATCGATGGTGACAATCGGGAGGGCGCGGAAGTCGCGCCGTTTGTGCGCCTCCGAGGCTGGAATGATGGGCTCGGCATCCTGTGCTTCGGCCAGCACGGCGGGCGGAAAGCGATGGGGCAGGTGATGCTTGCGAATCATGATCTCGACGTCGGCGCCGAAATCGTCTTCGTAGCCCAGAATCTCAACCACTCGCCCGCGTGGATTCTGCGTGGCCGTGGGCCAGTCGGTAATCTCGACGTCCACCACAACATTTTCCAGATCGTCCCCGGCAACACGTCGCGCCGCTTCCTGGCCCAGCACCCGGTGCGGAGTCCTCCTGGCCTCAAGCAGCGCCGGCGTCCCGCCGGAAGTGGCGAGGGCATCCTGCCCTTGCCGCTGCGAGCCGCCTTCGTCCGCATCGGCATTGGACGCCGGATACTCCATTCCCTCGGGTATCACAATCTCCTGCGTGATCTTCTGATCAATTGGAGTGACATAATTCCGCCGGCTGCCATAGTGAAACTTGCCCACGACCGTCGAGTGCGCCCTCCCGATCAGTCGCACGATGCGGCCCTCGGCGCGGCCATCAGGACGGATATTGCCGATTTCCACCAGCACGCGATCGCCGTGCATGGCCGATCCCACGAAGGGAGGTGGAATGAAAATGTCCCCGGCGAGCTTCGCTTTCATGCGCTCGTCGAGTGAGTTAGCTTCCGGAATCACAAACCCGAAGCCGTCCCGGTGCATACTCAACCGCCCCACCGCCATGTTCTTGCCGGCAGCGGCTTGCGGAATGGCGTAGCGGTCGGGCCCAACCTGCTGAAGCTGTCCGCCGGCCGCCAGGTGTTTCAAACGCTCGAAAAGCTCGCGGCGCGCGTCCCCGTGGACCCCGAGTTCACGCGCCAGCTGCTTGAAGCCGGCAGTGCGTTTGGACTGCTGTTCGATCTTCTTCAGGATGGCGGAATCGGAAAGCATAGTAACCAGGCACGCGGACGGAGTCTCACGGTCAAGGATACCTGAGCCGGGCTGGGCATGCTGCGCGCTCAGGAAGTGCGCGCCGGAAAATATTTCTGCAGAAAGATTCCGCGATGGTGCAGTTCGTGGCCGGCAATCATGTAGGCGAGGGCGCGCACCGTGACTTCGTTGTTGCTGGCCACTCCGCGGCGAGTCCACGCCGCTTCATCCAGAGCGCGGAACAGGGCTAGTGTGGCGTTCCGCACCGAAGTGAACTCCTGCAACAGGCCGGTCAGGCTGCTTTGCGCGAACGGCCCGTACTTCACGTAGTCGTCCTGCTCGAAGCCGGCCAGGGGAGTCTTGTCATTGCGGGCAATACGCAGCGCCCGGTAGCTGAAGATGCGTTCGGTGTCCATGACGTGCCCGAGCGCTTCCTTCACACTCCACTTGCCCGGAGCATAACGGAAGTCCCCGTCCGCCTCGCGGGGCGCAAGCAGTGCCAGCGTATCCGTCAACTGCCTTTCCAGAGTAACGAGAATGTCGCCCTCGGGGACCAGCGAAACGTATTTTCCGTAATAAGGTGCGTACTCGCTCGACTCAGGCCTGCGCGTAATCGCCATGTAGGATTTCATGAAGAAATCTCAGATGAAGTGCTGCTGTCAGGATACCTGAGGTGCCTATGCCGGTGCACGGGCGGGACGCTCGCGCCCGCACCAGCCTCAAATTCCTCCACAAAGCATGAATGACGCGAGTGACGAAGGTACGGGAAAAAATGCCGGCCTGGGACAAATTTGCATGGTTCTGGCGGTTGCGCTCCAGGCATGCGTGCCGGCGTGCGCTTGATCACAGGCCTCACCCTCCGGTTCATGTCCCGCCGATTCAACAAATAGGCGATTTTCACAGGCCCAGTTTGCAGCCTGCTGGAGTAAAATGCCAGTTGGTCACCGAAGTGCGGCCTTTACCCTGAATCCATACGAGGAAAGGACTTTTGCCACATGTGGAAACCCACGAATCAGCCTATGACTCCAGGCCGGCCAGGTGAGCCGGAGCGCCCAGCGGCGCCCGCGCCTGCCACAACCTCTGCCGCGAGCGAACCCATTTCTCCGGCTCCGCGTCCGGTTGCGACCACCACGGCGGACCAGGCTACGATTGGCAAATCCCTGGTGATCAAAGGCGAGGTAACGGGTTCGGAATCGCTTTACATCGATGGCCGGGTGGAAGGGTCCATCAACCTGTCGGGCAACCGCGTGACCGTGGGTCGCAATGGGGTAGTCTCAGCCAACATCAATGCCCGTGAAATCGTGGTCCTGGGCAAGGTTCGCGGCAACCTGACGGCCAGCGATCGGGTTGACATCCGCAGCGACGGCTCCCTTACCGGCGACGTCGTGGCGGCTCGCATCTCGATCGAGGACGGCGCCTTCTTCAAGGGCGGCATCGATATCCGCAAAGCCGGCCAGAAGGCCAACGGTGAAGAAGTGAAGGTCGCGGCTGAAACCGCCAGCGCAGCCCGAGTCTAGACTTTCTCGGCAAGATCACGGCGGACGCTCTTGATTCATTCAGGAGCGCCCGCCGTTTTTTCTGAGAACCGAGAACTGGTATCTGAGATCTGAAAAGATTCGCTACGGTTCTATCCCTTTGCTTAACTCTTCCGCCTGCTCCTCCGCGACGCGGGGATAGACTATCGCTTTGCGGCGGCGAAGATCGCCGGGGAGCGTCGATCGCGTAATCCACAGACCCGCCGCCACCGCGCCCGCCCATGTAACAGTAATAAGTCCCAGCGCCTTGAGGTCCGCGATCCGGCTATTGTTGACCAGCAGGACGCGAGCGACCTGATAGCTCAGCCCTCCGGCCACCAGCGAAGTAACTCCCGCCTTCCCGATCTCGGCCCAATTCAGTTCGTTCACCCGCACCAGTTGGCGGCGATGCAGCAGCAGCGCCAGGGCAAGCGTGTTGGCCACGATGCCCAGGTCAGACGCCATCGCCAGCCCGACCGTCGAAAGCTTGTGGAACAGCACTGAATAGACCGGAATGGAGGCCACCGTAATCAGGCTGCTGGCCACCATGGGAACGAGAGTGTTTCCGGCCGCGTAAAAGGCGCGTGAGTAGAGACCCTGCGCCGACCAGAAGCAAAGCGAAAGAGCAAACCAGAAGAAATACAGCGCGGTTTCCTGCGAATCGGAAAACTGGAAGTGTCCGCGGCGATAGACCATATCGATGAGAGGAAGCGCCGCCGCCATCATGAAACTGGTCGCCAGCAGGGACGTTGCCACAATTCTATAGATGGACCCGTTCACGGTGTCGGCAAACTCGCGCAGCCGCTTTTCTCCAAACAGCTTGGCGAAAAACGGCAGCGAGGCCTGGCTGGTGGCCTGGCCCAGCACCGCAATCGGCACCGCGAAAAGACGCTTGGCATAGTTGAGCCGGGTAATATCGCCCACCGCTCCGGAAGCGAAGTAGCGCAGAATCCAGTCATCAGCCGTAACCAGCGAGACCCCGAGCATCAACGGAATGGAAAGCCGCACCCACTCGCGAAATGCCGGGTTGCGCACGTCGAATGAAATGCTGTACCCGGTGCCGATGCGGGCGGCCCCGATGGCATTAATCAGAAATGGCCCCAGGAAGCTGCCCGCCAGCGCGCCGTAGGCGAGCGATGCGATGCCAAAGCGATGAGAAAGCAGCACGCCGCCCATGATGATGGCTGCGTTATAGAGCAGCGGAGAAAAGGCGGGGAACAAAAAGAGCCGACGCGAAAGCAGCACCGCCGAAACCACGCCGCCGACATAAAAGAAGATCTGGGCAGGCAGCAGAATGCGCGTCAGGTGGACACAGAGTTCCATCTGTTCAGCGCTGAAGTGGGGGAAAAGATGGCGGGAGATTTCCGGGGTAAAAAATTCCGCCAGGAGAACGCCCACCCCGAGCACCGCGGTCATTACGGTGATGATGATCGAGAATGTCTTCTGCGCTTCTTCTTCCTTATTCGCAGCCAGGAACCGGGTGTAGATCGATACGAACGTGATGGAAGCAGTGCCGCCCGCCACCAGGTAATTAAGCCAGTCGGGGATGGTGAAACCGGCGACGTAGGCGTCCGTCGCAGGTCCGGCGCCGAAGGCGTACGCGATATAAGCCTCGCGCACGTAACCGATGACCCTTGAAAGCATGACCGCCGTCATCAGCAACAGTGTGGCCGAGAAGGCGCTGTGCTGGTGCGAAGGGCGAAAGAGACGAAGAATACGAGCGAAGCCGCGAACCGGGCGCGCTTCCGGAGAGTCTGCAGAATTCGCCATCAAGGGGCGATTCTACACGCAAACATTCCGCTCACCTGATACGCCATATGGTTCGTATATGCAAGGCAAGCGTGGGGCGGGCGCCCTCGCCCGCCGCCTTTGAATTGATTTGAGAACTGTTCGAGGGCTCTGCATCCAGGGAATCCGGCAACTGCAACCCAAAAAGCGGCGGGCGAGGGCGCCCGCCCCACACGAGCGGATACTTCAGTTGGCTGGCGGATGCTGCATCCGCGTGTCCTTGTAAACCACGCCGCCCTTCATCACGAAATCAACGTGCTCCAGGGCGCGCACGTCAGCCAGCGGATCGGCATTAACTGCAACGATGTCGGCAAACTTACCAGCCTCAAGGGTGCCCACATCCTTGGCCCGTCCAATCAGGTCGGCGGCGCTTGATGTGGCCGCCCGGATCGCCTGCGCCGGCGTCATACCATACTTCACCATGTAGAAGAACTGCTTCGCATTGTCGCCGTGAGGATAGACGCCCGCGTCGGTGCCAAACGCCATCTTCACCCCCGCCTGAACTGCCTTGCGGAAATTTTCCCGCTGCAGGCGTCCCACCATTCTCTCCTTGTCCAGATTTTCGGTCGGCAATCCCCATTTGGGGGCTTCGTTGAGGATGTAGTCGTCGTTGTAGATATCCATCACCAGGTAAGTGCCGTGCTCCTTGGCCAGGCGGATGCCCTCGTCATCGATCAGGCTGGCGTGTTCGATAGAATCGATGCCCGCCCGGATGGCATTTTTGATACCTTCGGTACCGTGAGCATGGGCAGCGATTTTTCGGCCACCCATGTGTGCCGTGTCAGCGGCGGCTTTGAGTTCCTCGAAGTTGAACTGCGCTGCACCCGGACTGTCTCCGCGCGAGAGCACTCCGCCGGTGGCCAGTATCTTGATCACATCAACTCCGTACTTTTCCTGGGCGCGAATGACGTGGCGGACCTGGTCCGCGCTGTCAGCGATCTGGAAATCGCGTTCCTCAGGAAACATCATGACCCGGGTCTGGGGCGAGAAGTTGTTCAAGTCGCCGTGCCCCCCGGTAATGGAAATGCCGGGACCGCTGGCCACGACGCGCGGGCCCACCAGATAACCTTCGTTGATCGAGTTGCGCAAATCCACCGCCAGAAACGGATCAGAGCCCACATCGCGCACCGAGGTGAAGCCGGCTTCCAGCGTCTTGCGAGCATTCAGGACGGCGGCGAAGGCATGGTCGAAGGGCGAGTCCTTGAAATTGTAGATTTCGCTGTACCGGTCGGCGCGAGAACCCAGGTGGGTGTGGCAATCGATCAAGCCAGGAAGCACCGTCGCCTGCGAGAGGTCGATCACTTTGGCGCCCGGAGGAATCTTTACATCGGCGGCCGAGCCGACGCTCTTGATGCGCTCATTTTCCACCGCGATGACCATGTTTTCACGAACGCTGTCGCTGGTGGCATCGAAAAACCTCCCCGCGAGGATATAGCTGACTTTGGGTGCAGACTTGTCATCCGGATTCGCCGGGGCCTGCGCAAAAGCAATGGAACAAAGCGTCAAGCAAAGCACTGCAGTGAAAAGTTTGTTTCTCGATTTATCGTGGTTCAAGGGCCGCTCCTGGTTCGGAAGTGAACGGATTCAGAATAGGACAGAGAAGTTTCAAGGTTGCGCTCAGGACTGTCAAGCGCATGGCGGATTAGCCGAGAGGGATCATCGCTGTGCCCGCAAGGAGAGCTTCGAAGGGGTGAGAGAAATCTCGCCGGGCGTTGCCCGGCCCGACCGGGTCGAAGACCCGGTCCCACACGAATCTTCCGCATTTTGACACTGCAGCGCGGCCCGCCGGATAATCCACAGTGTGCCTGATTCCACTGACGAACTGAACTCCGCTCGCTCCGCCGTTTTTCGGCGCTCTTTCCGCAAGTCATTCCCTTCCGCCGTTAGCGGCGATGGCGTTTACTTGTGGGACACAGAAGGCAAGCGCTACCTGGATTTTTCCGGCTCCGCGGCGGTAAACCTCATCGGACACGGTGTCCCCGAAATCGCCGCCGCCATGGCCGGGCAACTGACACAACTGGAGTTCGCCCACACCAGCCAGTTCACCACTCCTGTTGCGGAAGAGTACGCGCGAGAGCTACTGGAGTTTGCCGGAGAGAATTTTTGGGGTGGCGCCGTGTACTTCACTTGCGGCGGATCGGAAGCAGTCGAAACCGCCCTCAAGCTGGCGCGGCAATATCAGGTAGAGATTGGACAAACCTGGCGTTACCAGGTGCTCAGCCGGACGCAGAGCTATCACGGTTCGACTCTGGGCGCGCTTTCAGTTTCCGGCAACCGGCGGCGGCGTGAAATTTATCTGCCCATGGTGCGCGAGTTCGCCCACGTGGGAATTCCCTACTGCTATCGCGGCCACTACGATTGCACGGACGGCTGCCGCAACTGTGGTCTAGAATATGCGGCCGAGTTGGAGCGAGCAATTGAATCCGCTAACGATAAAGCCGCCGCCTTCATCTTCGAGCCGGTCAGCGGCGCCACCCTGGGCGCGGTGGTTCCGCCGCCGGGTTATCTGCAAAAGGTGGCGGAAGTCTGCCGGCGCCATGGCGTCCTGCTGATTGCCGATGAAGTCATGACCGGCATGGGCCGCACCGGAAGAAACTTCGCCATCGAACACTGGGACATTGCGCCCGATATTCTGATCGCAGCCAAGGGTCTTTCCAGCGGTTACGCTCCACTGGGCGCGGTCATCGCCACTAGGAAAGTGGTGGATGAGATTGCCTCGGGATCATTCCTGCACGGCTTTACCTACAACGCTCACCCCGTTTCGCTGGCCGCGGGACGCGCCGTGCTGCAGCGTTTGCAGCAGCAGAACCTGGTACATGCATCCGACTCCGGGCGCGACCGCAGCATCGCTACCAAATTGGAGCGTTCGCTATCCAGCCTGCTCGACCTGAGAACGGTCGGCGACGTCCGCGGCATCGGCTTGCTGCGCGGCGTGGAGTTTGTGGCCGACAAGCAATCCAAGAAGCCCTTCGCCCCGGAGTTTAACTTCGCCGGACGCGTAACCAACAAAGCCTTGAAGCGCGGCCTGCTGGTCTATCCCATACAAGGCTGCGTGGACGGAATCTCGGGCGACCATGTGCTCATCGCACCGCCGGCCGTCATCACCGCCGAACAAATCGACTGGGCCGTCCAGCAACTCAGAGACTCCATCGAAGAAGTGACCGCCCAGTAGCGCCGGCGTCCCGCCGGCTGTCGTGGGGGCGTCCCCGCCCCCACAGCTTACAAGCCGTACCACCTGGACGATTTTGACGCAAATCCATCCCAAACACAGTCAACGACTTACAAGTTGATCTCCGATTGACCCACAGTTTACCCGTAGTGCATTGCCCACGCTCGCCTTCCGCACGAAACTGGCCTCCGGAGCAAATAATGGCGACTCCAATGATTGATTTCTGCGAACAGACAAACCCCAAAATCCTCACCGAAGTGCGCCGCACCCAGCGCTTCGAGAACGCCACCCGAATCCACAACAGTCTGACCAGTAATTCCGAAAAGCGGGCACTGGTCTGGATGGCGGAACGCACACCGCGACGCATCAGTTCCGACCACCTCACGCTATTGGGATTCATCGCCCAGGTGATGGCGGGAGCCAGCTATGCCCTCGCCCGCTGGGACCGTTACTGGCTCCTGGCCGGAATTTTCTTCCTGGCCCTCAACTGGCTGGGAGACAGCCTCGACGGAACTTTGGCCCGGGTGCGCCAGCAGCAACGCCCGCGCTACGGCTTTTATGTGGACCACATCATCGACAGCTTCGGCGGACTGGCGCTCATGACGGGGCTGGCGCTCTCGGGGCACATGCATCCTTACATTGCGATCGCCCTGTTGGTTGGGTTTCTGCTGCTCTCCATCCAGTCTTACCTGGCAACCTACACGCTGGGAGAATTTCAGCTCTCGTTCTGGAGCCTCGGTCCCACTGAACTGCGCATTCTGCTATCGATGGGCAACATTGCACTCTTGTATCACCCGATGATTTTCCATGGGCGCTACCGATTGTTTGATGTTGGCGGAGCTGTTGGCCTTGCCGGCATGGCTGCCATGCTGATCTTCTTCACGGTCCGCAACACCCGGCGCCTCTATGTAGAAGAACGAATCCGATGAAGCCAGGCATCGGGCGTTCCATCACGATGCGCTGGCTCAAGTTCAATCTCGTGGGCGGAATAGGCATCGCCGTCCAGTTGCTCGCACTGGTCTTACTGAAGGCGGTCTTGCAGGTGAACTATCTGGTGGTCACGGCGCTGGCGGTCGAGACCGCCGTCATCCACAATTTCCTCTGGCATGAACGCTTCACCTGGGCGGACCGCACCGGAGCAGGATTCACCCGCTTCCTCAAGTTCAACCTGACTACTGGATTGTTTTCTATCGGCGGAAACCTGCTCCTGATGAAACTGCTGGTGGGTTTTGGACACCTGAACTATCTGCCCGCCAACGGCATTGCGATCACGGCATGTTCGGTGGTGAATTTTCTGGTCAGCGATGGTTTTGTGTTCGCGCACGATCGGACGGAAACTCAGTCCATGTGATGGCTGGCCTGGCGCTCGACCGACCAGATATCTTCCGGCTTCTGCTCGAAGGGATACAGGTGCACCATCCAGCCGAATATCTGGGGCATGAATTTTCCGCCGGCGGCATCGCAATCCGTGCGGGTCGTGATGGAGCCTGCCAGACCGAATTTCGGGTGCGGCCCCCAGGCTTCGCTCCGTCTATCGGCAGGCGGAAGGCACAGGTTGATGTGGGCGTGCCATTGCGCAACGCTCAACGGAATGCGCTGGTCCAGATCATTCCAGTTGGAACTCTTGGGTGCGGTGTACATCACCCCGATCAGCTTGTAGCCATCGCCGGTCTTCTCATAGAGCAACGACGTGGGATGATCGGGATTGAACTGGATCGCCGCCTCAAAAGCATAGCGGTAATTGGTGAAGTGGTATTGCTTTTGCGGCAGGTTGGGGAGAAAAATCTTGTAGCCGTCGGCCAGCGCGACTTTGTAGTCAGTGTACTTCTCAGCCGCCTGGCGCGCGGCAGCCACAACCTGATCGGCCTTCTCCTGGTCGCCCGGCTTCAGATCGCGCAAGGTCGTCATCTTCATATGCGGCCCCATGTCCATACTGCGGCCGGACATGGACAGCATGGCGTGGGCGCTGCCATCGTTATTCATCCCCGTCAGGTCCGGCATGGACATGGCGCTCATGTCTGGTGCTGCGTTGGCTTTTTCCGGGAATGTGTCAGTGGACGGCTGCGAGGCACCGTGCGGCGCGTCAACCGGTGCGCTCGAGGCAGGTTTGTCTCCGGTCGGAATGTCATCCTGCGATTTCTGCTCTTGCGCCCGCAAAGGCAGGAGCGCGAACAGCGTGAGCAAAAACAGGGCCAGAATCCGTCTGCTCATAGGGCTTACCGATTGTATTAACCCTGACCGAGCCAAGATGTTTCTGCAATAGGCGAGCAGGTACTCATGTTACGGCCGTAATGTAAATCATCGTGTTGCGCCGGCGTCTCGCCGGCTGTCGTGGGGGAGGCCGGCCGCACCGGCGAGGGCGAGACGCCCTCGTGCCAGCCGGCGGGACGCCGGCGCTACGATAAAACCTGTTGCACCGCGGCCTCGCCGGAACGTATGCAGTCGGGCACGCCAATCCCGCGATAAGCGTTGCCCGCCAGCGCCAGCCCCGGCAGAGGCTTTACCAGGCCTTCGATTCGTTGCAGCCGTTCCAGGTGGCCAACCGTGTATTGCGCCATCGCGCCTTTCCAGCGGTATAGGCGAGTGAAGAGCGGGTCAGCCTTCACTCCAAGAATTTGCCGGAGTTCGTCGCGCACGATGTTCAGAATATTTTCGTCCGTGAGTTGCAAGACCTGCTCATCGCGGCTGCCGCCCAGAAAGCAGCGCACCACCGCTATGTCTTTCGGAGCGCGATGGGGAAACTTATTATGAACAAAAGTGGCAGCCAGCAAGCGCTTGCCTTCGCGGCGCGGCACCAGAAATCCAAAACCCGGCGGCAGGGCGACACGCACATTCTGGTCGAAACCCAGCGCCACCGTCACCGACGAACTGTACGAAATGGCCCGAAGTTCGGAGGCCAGTTCGGCGCTGGCGATTTCAAGCAGCACGGCGGCGGCGCTGGCCGGGGTGGCCACAATCACCGCATCGAATTGATCGGAAGCGTATCCTGCCGAAACCACCCAGCCTCGATCCTGCCTCTGGACGGCCTGCACGGGAGAGTTTGCCCGCAACGCCTCGGCGGGAAGCTTGGCCACCAAAGCCTCCCCGAGTTGCTGCATACCTCCCTTGAGAGAGGAGAAGATCGAAGGCGCTGGCAGGGAACGTTGGACGTTCTTGCGAGCTGCCAGCATCCCCCGCCCCAGGCTGCCATACTTCGACTCCATTTCGACGAAGCGGGGCAGCACCGCGCGCACGCTGAGTTGCGCGGCTTCGCCGCCATAAACTCCCGCGAGCAGGGGGTCCGCGAGACGATCGACCATTTCCGCGCCGTAATGGCGTTCCACCAGCGCTGCCACACTCTCGTCGCCGTTCGACACGCGCGCCGGATACCACCATTCACGCGCCACGCGCAACTTCGTGGCTGGAGAAAACAGCGACGACAGGATTGCTGGGGAAAGCTGCGTCGGAACCATGAACATCAGCCCATCGGGCATGGGCACCAGCTTGCCCTTCACCAGAATGTAAGTCTTGCGATCGGCGTCGTTGGAACCAATAAGCTGGTCTTCAATCCCAAGCCGGCGACAGAGGTCCGCGGCCCAGGGTTTTTCCGTGAGAAATGAATCCGGCCCAGCCTCGATCAGGCAACCCTCGACCTGCTCGGTGAACAACACCCCGCCGAAGCGCGGGCTGGATTCGTAAACTACAAACTCCAGCGCCTCGCCGGCCCGGCGCCGTTCCTCGAGCGCGAACGCCGCCGCCAGCCCGGAGATGCCGCCGCCGACTATGGCGATCCGTTTCATTTATCAATTGTCAATGCGCGACCGCGCCACATCCGCCAGGGCTGCAGTCAACAGCCGCGAATCATTCAGCGACTCCGCGCGCCACAACCGCATGCCTTCCTTTTCAGCAAATTCCTTGAAGGCTATATCGATGTCATAAAGTATTTCGACGTGATCGCAGAGGAATCCGATGGGCTGCACAAACAGGCCGCGATGACCTTTGGTTTTCAATTCGAGGATTGTATTTTCAACCGTGGGTCCGAGCCACGCGCCGCCCGACATCCCCTGGCTTTGAAAGGCGAAGCTCCAGTCGCCGGAAGCAAGCTTTGCAGCCAACGCCACCAGCCTGGCCGTTTCTTTGGTCTGAGCTTCATAGGGATCGCCTTCTGCAATGGTGCGCTGAGGAACGCTGTGGGCGGTAAAGATGACAGGCACCCGCGTTCCCATCTCGGCGCAGGCCCGATCCCATCCCGTGCAAAACCTTTCGGCGAATGCCGAGATCAGGAGCGGATGATCATGCCACGACTCGACGAATTCCACGGCAAAAGGCGCACCGCCTTCGACATTCAACGCCGCGCGATAGAGACCCACGCTGGTGCGCGAGTTCTGCGGAGCCAGGCAGATGACCACAGCGCGCTCCACCCCGTCCGCCTTCATGGCCGCAATCGTGTCCGACACGAAGGGTTTCCAGTTACGCATGCCGACGTAAACCGGCAACCTCAGTTCTTCGGCCAGCAATTCGCCCTGGCGCAGAGTGAGTTTGGTCAGCGGGGACTGTCCAATCAGCCCGTAACGGTGCTTTACTTCCTCAATCACTTCCTGTGGAACCGGCCGGCCGCGGGTAATCTGATTCAGAAACTCCGGTACGTCATCCACAGAATCGGGACTCCCATGGGCCAAAAGCAAAACCGCATTTTTCAGGTCAGCTGACAAAATCAAGACTCCAGTCAAATCCTTGGTTGTGGGTTGATGTTCTAGTGTGGTCGCGGGCGACTCGCCCGCAAAACGCCGGCACAGGCTCGACCCCCATCACCGGATATCGCCTCCTGAATTTTCCTGCACAAACCTGGCCAGCGCCTTCACGTTCTCTACCGGAGTCTCCGGCAGAATGCCATGCCCTAAATTAAAAATATGCCCGGGACGTCCGCCGGCGCGCCGCAGAATGTCAGCCGCCCCCGCCTTGACCTCTTTCCAGTCCGCAAACAGCAAGACCGGATCCAGGTTTCCCTGCACTGCCCTGGACCCAACCGCCTTCCACCCCTGGTCCAGCGGAATCCGCCAGTCCAGGCCAATCACTTCAGCGCCAGTTTCTTTCATCGACGGCAAAAGGGTAGCGCTGTCAGTGCCAAAATAGATGATTGGCAATCCTGCCCGCTGCAGAGCTCTCACCAGTTCAGTGGTTCGAGGCAGCACATAGCGCCGGTAGTCCTGCACGCTGAGACAGCCCACCCAACTGTCGAATACCTGGATCACGTCCGCGCCCGCGCGTACCTGTTCCGCCGCGTACTCAGCCACCACCGTCACCAGTTTGCCGAGAAGTTCATCCCAGGCAGCGGGCGCGGAATACATCATCTTCTTGGTGTTTACGTAATTGCGGGAGCTGCCGCCCTCGATCATGTAGCTGGCCAGCGTAAAGGGCGCTCCACAGAAACCGATCACGGGCAGGCGCGATCCAAAATGCTTGCTCACCAACCGCACAGCCTGCGCAACATATCCCAGATCGGCGGCGCGGTCGGTTCGTAGCTGGGAAATATCCGCCTGGTCGCGGACTGGCTTCTCGATTACCGGGCCTTCCCCGGGCGAAAAATGAAACGGCATTCCCATCACTTCAAGCGGAAGCAACAGGTCGGCGAAGATGATGGCGGCGTCAACTCCCAGCGCCTCCGCGGCTGTAATCGTAACTTCGGCCGCTACTTCCGGTCGCTTGCATATCTCGATCAGAGAATACTGCTTGCGCACGGCGCGATATTCCGGCATGTAACGCCCCGCCTGGCGCATGAACCAGACCGGCGTTTGATCCACGGCGAGGGACCGGCAAGCCTTAACGAAGCGGGATTCAGGAGCGGACATTGGTTCTTTAACTGTAGCATCTTGCCGGCACGGCACATCACGCAGGCCCGGACGCCTCGTCCGGGCGGGCGAGCGCAGCTCGCCTGGTTCTGGCCTAATCTCTGCATAAAGCAAGCATTTGCCAGGCTGGTTCTCATTCAAGCGGAGCTTCGCTCCGCCGGGCGGGTGAGGACACCCGCCCCTACGTGGTCTTTTTTGGGGAATGGGCGGGAGGCATCAAGAGAGTACCTGCAATCCGTCGTCAATTCAGCCTATGATTTTGGAGAGTAACCCCGGGAGGTTTCACATGGCAGCGAGTCAGGTAGTTCTGTATTTTGACAAGCAGGAAGACGCGCTGCTTTTTACCCTGGCTGCCAGTTCTATGATTTCGGATGACGGTCCCGCTCGCGCCGACGAGGCCCTGGTAAAAGTCGCTGCAGAAATCCGCAAAGCCAGCCGGATCACCACTGAGGGTGTTCTGGAACCATCCAACTAGTCCTGAGCATTCAGCCCAGGCATGGCAATGTTGAAGTGCGGGTCTGACACTCCTGTCCGACGCCTTTGACTCTGTGCTGGAGTTGCATTCAGGTTTGCGGCTCTTGCTCACACCGCGGCCACCGGCCCCCAAAATCAAAGGCCAGCCCAAAGCGTCGGACAGGGGTGTCCGATCCGCACACTCTATTCGCGGTCGAGACGGGCATAGGCCTGCTCGGCCAGTACCAGCCCACCTAGGACGCCGGCCCGGCCTTCGAGCTGCGGAGGGACCACATACTGGTCAATATCGCGCATGACTTCGGTCGCGCGGACATATCCATTGAGCAGTCCGGTCAGGTCTTTCCGGATGCGCCCGAACAAATGCGTTTGCCGCAGCACGCCGCCGCCCAGCAGAATGCGTTGAGGCGATAGGGTCAGAACCCAGTTGGCCAGTCCCTGCGCCAGGTAATTCGCCTCCAGTGTCCATGCCGGATGATCGGGCGGAAGGTCCGGGGCGGCTTTGCCCCAGCGCGCCTGCATGGCCGGCCCTGAGGCCAGCCCCTCCAGGCAATCGCCATGATAAGGGCAGCCGCCGGGGTAAGGATCACGTACCAGATCGTGCGGAACCCGGATGTGGCCCATCTCCGGATGCACCAGGCCATGAAGAACGCGCCCGTTGATGATCGCGCCGCCACCAATGCCCGTTCCGACGGTCAGATAGAGAAAGTCGGTCAGGTTCTGCGCCGCGCCCCAGCGGGCCTCGCCCAGCGCGGCCGCGTCCACGTCGGTGTCAAAGCCAACCGGCACGCCCAGGGCATCGCGCACTGTGCCTGCCAGATTGTAGTTCTGCCAGCCGGGTTTCGGCGTGGAGGTGACATAGCCGAAGGTAAGCGAGGTGCGGTGCAGATCGATCGGCCCAAAAGAACCGATGCCCACCGCCCTCAATTCCCCTCTGGATTCCTCGCGCAGAAATTCAATAGCGATGGCCAGCGTGGCCTCGGGGGCGGTCGTTGGAAACTGTATCGTCTTCAGGTCCGTTGGCCCGGTTCCCACTCCACAAACGAATTTGGTGCCCCCTGCTTCGATCGAACCGAACATAATTTCGATATGCGCCCCAAGGAGTCTGCCACAGAACCTCGCCGGGACAAAATTTCAGCCGCCACAAAAGACTTCCGAAGACGTCAACGGTCACGCAAGTCAGGAATAGAGATCACATTAGACAGGTATCCGTGCCCCGCCCATCGCCGGTTTCGGCCTCCCCATCCGGGACTGGCCGGGCTCCGCTCAGCCGGGGTGGTGAGGGCAACGGCCCATACGTGGGCTGCATGAATCCAGCCTGTCGCGGTTTCAGAAGCCCGCGCGGCCTTCCCGAATACGGCGGGAAAAATCGGGGGCGTCATTCGCCGCCCGGGCCGCCGCGTTGATATGCGCCTGCTGCTTGAGCTGGGCGAAGGGAAGGTTTCCCGTCGCCAGGTCGCCTCGCTCAAAGAGCATCTGGTCTGCGCGGCCGTTCAGCAACACACGCCAGTCCAACTGTGGTTCACCCGCCAGCGTGGCGATGTTGGTGGTGCAGTTATTGGTCAGAGCGTTATACCACTCCGGACGATTTCGTATCCGGTTAATCTTCTTCAGATAATTCAGAAGCGTGGCCCGTGCATGTTCGGGCGTGGCTCGGGTGTGAAAGAGATACGTTTCTTCCCCCTTGCGGTAGTTGGTCCGCAGGCGCACTACATCGCGCTCGTCGCTTACCGTGTAAATAAGCTCGTAGTAGCGGAAAAATCCGCGGATGGCGGAATACTGCTCTCCCACTTCTTTCCTGGTCTCGATCGACATCGCAATGTAATCATTGTCGCCGAACTGGAAACTGACGATGGGATGAGCAATCCAGGGCGAGCCCCAGTAAGTCAGAAAAATATCCATGCCCCGTATTTGTGCAAGGTCGTAGGCGCGCGTCTCCCAATGCGGAGTGTAGTCGCCTTCGGTGCGGTAGTCGCAGTTGCGCACGTTGTGAATGGTGACATGATCGCCATCGATTTCCGCCCATGCGGTCTGGGCCACGTCGGGCTGCCAGGCGCGGTCATTCGACGGCTTCAGCGTAAGCCACCACGCCAGTACCAGGGCGAATCCAGCCAGGCAGATTGCGATCGCTTTCCCGCGTCCGCGAAAGGTCAGCAGAGCGCCCACCATGGCGAGGCCGTAGCTCGAGGCTCCAAGAGTTCGAAGAGAGGTGCCGGGCAGCAGGTCGAAGTACAAAGCGGCTGCGGCCCAGGGGGTCAGGGCCAGAGTCAGCAGGAGTGCGAATCCGCGTCCCGCGAGCGTCGCGACTCGCCGCCATAGATGGGTTGGCGTCATCCCTTGTCCGGTTTTATGCGTAGATACCGCGTTGGCGCAGCGTGTATGCCACCCGGTCGAGGGCGAGCATGTACGCTGCAATGCGGTTGCTGACCTTGTGGGTCTCGGCGTACTTCAGAACTTCCGCGAAGGCGGTCTTCATGGTGTGGTGCAGGTGATCGTTCACCATCGATTCCGTCCAGAAGTATCCCTGACGGTCCTGCACCCATTCAAAGTAGGAGACGGTGACCCCGCCGGAGTTGGCCAGGATGTCGGGAATGACAAACACACCTTTGTCCACCAGGATGTCGTCGGCCTCAGCGGTGGTCGGACCATTCGCCCCTTCACAGAGAACTCTGGCCCGCACCTTTTCCGCATTGCGGCTCGTGATCTGATTTTCTGTCGCCGCGGGAATGAGAATGTCGCAGTCAGCCACCAGCAATTCGGCGGAACTGGACGCTTCGGAACCGGGAAAGCCTTCCAGTGTGCGCTCGCGCTGGTAGTGCAGCGAGAGCGCCTCAATATCGATGCCATCCTTGTTGTATAGACCACCTCTACTGGTGGATACGCCAACAATCTTGTATCCCCTGCGGCGCATGAACCGGGCGGCGTTCGAGCCCACATTGCCGAAGCCCTGAATCACTACACGGGTGCGGTCCGCGCTCATGCCCAGACGCTTGATTGCTTCATCACAAACAATCATCAGGCCGCGGCCCGTAGCTTCAACGCGCCCATGCGACCCGCCCAGTTCGAGGGGCTTGCCGGTCACCACCGCCGTGACAGTGTGGTGCACATGCATGGAATAGGTATCCATGATCCAGGCCATGATCTGCTCGTCGGTATTGATGTCGGGGCCGGGAACATCTTTTTCCGGTCCCAGCACCTCCATCAGCTCCGAGGTGTAACGGCGCGTAAGGCGCTCGAGCTCACGTTTGGACATCCGGTCAGGATCGCAAATGACTCCTCCAGCGGCGCCGCCGAATGGGATGTTCACCACAGCACACTTCCAGGTCATCCAGCTGGCCAGGGCGCGCGTTTCGTCCAGGGTCACGTTGGGGGTGTAGCGAATTCCGCCTTTGGCCGGCCCGCGATCGATCGAATGCTGCACCCGGAATCCGGTAAACACTTCAAGCTGCCCATTGTCCAGCTGAACCGGTATATGAACGATGAATTCCCGGCTGGGCTCACGCAGTATTCTCCACAAGCCGTCATCGAGCTGAAGTTTCTGCGCGGCCACGTCGGAACGCGCCACCTGCGCTTCCCACGGATTCACTTCTTCCAGATATGCAGTCGGCATGCGAATGTCTTGCCTGGTCCTTGACGAACAAAACTGAAGCAGGGCCCGCCTATTATCCTACACTCTGAGTGATTTGTTCTTCTCCCACCGCCGTTGTCAGTCAGGGAAGGATTAGGATTATCGACTGGAGAGTTCGGCAGCATGAGCCGCACCCTGCCGCGCCCCACGCCGCCCGGGCGCAACGAGGAGAGTTGCCTCAAATTCCAGCAACGCCAGCTTGGGATGGTTCTGCTCCAGCAGCAGGTCGCCCAATTGTTCGCGGGCCGGAACAATTGGCCCGGGCGTCACCGGCAGCTTCTCGATCGCATCCTCCTCATCGGCTGACGCGCGCATCAATGCTGCAGCCTCTTCCGGCTTCCTCTCCGCCTGGGCCAACCACGCCATGATCTCACGCGTCAGGATTCTCACCTGAACCGCCCAATACTCCTCGCCTGAACCGCGCAGCTCCTCCTGGATTTGCCGCAACCGATCAACTTCGCTTTGCGCCTCGCGTACATGCCCCGTGCGGGCGAGGCCCAGGGCACGGGCCCAAACCGCAATGGCGGCGACTTGAGGCGGAGCCCCGGCCGGAGTAACGATGGCGGCAGCCTCGGCCCATTGTTTCCGCTCGACCGCGTAGCGAACGGGCATCGCGGTCGAGGCATATGCGATCTTGAAATCGCCCGCGTTCAGTTTCGGCATGTTCTTGAGCTGCTGAATCACCTGGGCCGCATCTGCGTCGCGTCCACTCTGCAGATAGGCATACACCAGGTAATCCATAGCGTGAAGCTCTTCCCCTGTGCCGCCTTGCTGGCTTGCCGCTTCCTTGGCCGCGAGATTGGAAGTGATGGAGTCTTCCCACAAGCCGAGTCGCGTGAATATATGCGATGGCATGTGCAACGCATGCGGCACTGAGGGTGCAATCCGGGAGTACGCTCGGGCCGCCGGCAGGCCCCTGGGCGCGAGCTCCGCGTTGTCGTAAGCATGAATCAGGTAGTGCGTGATGCCTGGGTGCTCCGGATGGATTCGGCCCAGCGGTTCAAGCAGAGCGGCTGCCTGTTTCTGCCTGGCGTGCGTCTTGTCGGCAGGAGATGCGTTGGCCAGGAGTGCGAGCGCGTATAGCACCTGTGCTTCGACATCGTCCCTGTTTTCTGAAGCGATTTGGCTCATGGCATGCTCGTACTGCAGCGCCCGCGTGCCGTATGGGACGGTGGCAGCGTCCTGATATATCAATCCCAGGGCATGGATGAACTGGCGCTCGCGTTCAGGACCAGCCCCGATCTGCTGCGCCCGCCGGATCTCTTTTTGCGCCGCCGGAATCGTCGCGAGCTCAAGGGGCGGGTCCCAGACCTGGTGAAAGTACGTCATGGCAATTCCCCAATGGGCCATCGCACAGCGCGGATCCTGCTCGGCCACGCCCTGAAATGCGTCTTTAGCGGCACTGTAGGCGAAGGAGTGAAGCAGGGCCACACCCCGGTCGAACTCGACCCGGACCGCGGGAGCGCATGAAATCGGAAACGACACCGTTCCCAGTTTCTCGGGTACGCTCTGGCTGTGTGGCTCTTCTGCTGGCGCGAAGGAAAAGATAAGGGAGAAGAGAAGAGTCAACAATATTCGCAATGAACGGTGCATCCCCTGTCTCCATCGTCACCAGGCGGCGATCTCGCATTTTACCTTGAGGCGGGGACAATGCGCTGCCCGTGAGGCCGACCAGGCCCGGAGCCAGCGTTACAGACAAGCTCGCATTCCAGAATGCGGGCCGTCCATGGCACTGCAAAGGCAGGAACCAAAATGCGGCTAGACTCTCCTCCACTATCCTTTCGTGATCGCGGCCATCTTCTGCGCCTTGGCGCGAACAAAGGCATAGTTCAGGGCCGGCAACGAATTGAACCCGGCAGCCTCGGCGAAGAACTTCTGTGCACTCGCCTTATCGCCCTTGGCTTGATAGGCCTGGCCCAGGCGATACAGGTTGCGAGGATCCTGCTGGTTGGCTTGCTCCAGCTCCTTGATTGCGTCGTCGTAGGCTTTCTGCGCCAGCGCAATCCGGCCCGCCAGTTCATGGGCCAGCTTCAACTGCGCGGGATTCTTCGACGCCTCTGCTCCCTGGCTGTATTCTTCAGCGTGGGTCTTCGCCGCCGCGTAGTCCTTCTTTCCGATCGCCAGCGCGCACAGATTGTAGTGATGCAGGAGCTTCGCATTGTCTTTAATCTCCTGCGACAGGCTTGAACTCTCCACCATCTGCAAAGAGCGGTCGAACTGCTGCGCCGCCACGTCATACTTCGCCATCTCGGCGATGATGTTGCCTTTGGCCTGAAGGTCGGCCGCCATGGCGGCTACGTCGTTTTTCTTTTCCGCCACAGCATATTCTTTGTCCATCGCCTGTACTGCACTATCCAGTTTGCCGCTATCCGAAGCCACGACCGCCATGCCAAACAACGCAGTCCGTAGTTCGCCGTCATTGCGCGCCTGGTCGGCCATCTTCTGCAGTTCTGCCGTTGCATCGGCCGGCTTGCCCAGATAGAGCAGGGCAGCCGCGATTCCGAAATGCGATGGCACGAAGTGGGGATCAATCATCAGCGCCTTACGGTACTGTGCGATCGATTCGTCGAACTTGCCCATCTTCAGTAACAGCTCCGCGTAAGAGTCATAGGGATTGGGATCGTTCGGAATCAGTTCGATGTACTTCCTGAACGCCTGCTCGGCGTTGGCGTAATCGCCGGCCTGCCGGTAAGCGTACCCCAGCATGTTGTAAGCGGGTGAATAGTTTGGGGCCAGCTCCGGCGCTTTTTTCAAATGCTCGATGGCCTGGGAATAGTCCTGCTGTCCAAACTCGAACGCCCCCAGATTGAAATGGGCACGCTCATCGTTCGGGTAGGCGGCCACCAGCTTCTCCAAATATTCCTTCTGTTTCACCGCCTCACCGTTGGCTCCAGCCTGGTTGGCAAGAATGAGCAGCCGTTCTCCTTCTGACGCCTTGTCCGCCAGGGCCACCGCCTTGTTCAAATGCTCAAAGAATTCCTTGGCCGTGCCGGCCGCATTGGCACGGGCCAGTTCCGCGGACGCGAATTCCGGATCGAGGGCAATGGCTCTGTCAAAATGCTGCACCGAATCCTGGGCCAGCAGTTTTTCCGAGAGTTCCCGCCCCTGCAGGAATTCCTTGCGCGCATCTTCTGATTTGGTTGTGACCGGGACCTTGCCGCCGGACTCTGAGGCGGCGGACGTCGCCGCGGTATTCGTCTTCTCACAGGCGCTCCACGTTGCCACGCCTGACATAACCACAGCCAGCACCAGGCGGTTGAAATAATTTCGGCGCATACGATCACTCCTTGAATTTCGAATGAGTGGACTGACTCGTCCTGGACGAGCATTTCGCCCCGATATTTCCCGTGGGATCGACAATCTGATTCTTACTTATGCCCCGTTGTTGCTAGACGCGGGCCATGTGAGTTTGGATAGCAAGAGGAAAGAGGGTTTGTTGAGTCCCTTCAGAAAGTCACAACATAACAACAGACAAACGACCAGCACGCCGCCATCGTGGGCTGCTTGCTGCTTAGTGCGCACCCTGGCCGCGCACAAAAAAATTCTCTTTATCCATATTCGCCGGCACTGCCACATCGAAGAACCCAACCATCATTTCCTGATAAGTCTGGTCGCCCCAGGTGACGGTCGCATCGGGATCGGGATTGTGCGGATTGCTGCGCGAGTTGTCATACCAGGCCACCGCCCGCAACCTGGTTCCAGCTTTCAGCAATCGCGGCTCGGCCAGCCGGTAACTCAATTGCCAGTGAAAATGATAGTTCACACGCAACAGAGTTTCGATCGAGCCGTCGGGCTTAACAAGGTCGTACTCAAAACGCTTTCCTCGCAGATGCATGTGCGGAAACAGGCTGAGCAGCGTGGCGTCGTGCGGCAGAGTGCCCTGCACTTCCACCCGAAAGTTGTCCGCGCCGGGGGGAATGATGAAGGCGTGATCGTTCAGTTGCAGAGTGAGAACACGCTGCCGGGGAGCTGTCTTCGCGAACACCAGTCCAACGCTCGTCCGGTCGCTTCCCGCCTTGCCGTTGGTAGTGTAGTGGATCTGGAAAACCAGGTCTGATCCCGCCGGGACGAACTTGGCCATGCCGTCAGGCCACTGGTCTGGCGAACTGCCGGGAGCGTACACCAGCAGCAGGTCGCTGGTGGTCCCGTGCGCTTCCAGACGATCCTGGGGATCGCTGAGCGTCGAAGCCGTAAAGGGCACTCCGATTGGCGAGTGCCGCAGCCACTTCGAATCCGGCGGCCGTATGTACACCACGGCATGATGCACATACTGCGGGCTGGAGGGATGAACTTCAGCCATCTGTATCCATTTATCTTGAGTGAAGTGTGTCGGCACAATCTCGTAGGTGTATTCCACGTCGCCATCCTTCGGGATCGTGACCGGCGTCGGCATCGGCAGGACGACATCCGGCTGCGCGATGTTCCAGCCTTCGATCCAGTGCGGGGCTGGCGGCGCGTCATGCGGATTGCCCGCTGGAGAACCACCTTGCACCCAGGCCAGAATCGTTGAAATCTGTTGTGGCGTAAGCGAAGGATCGTTGGAAAAGTGCCCGAATCGCGGGTCTGCAAACCAGGGCGGCATCATCCCGCCCTGCACGGATTTCGCGATAGCCGCCGCCCAGGGCCGCGCCTGCTCGTAGGTCACCAGCGGCATGGGAGCAACTTCCGCGAGGCGATGACAGCTCTGACAATGACCCTGGAACAGGGGGAGGATGTCTTTATAAAAAGTAGGAGTTGGTTTGTCGGTAGCGGAGGCTGTGACAGCTGCAACCAGAACCGTCGCGGCGAGCGAAGTCACGCCGAAGAAAATGCGCACATCAACAGTGTACAAGAACGAAATTGTCATCCTGAGCGAAGTGGCTGCTTCGCCTTGCGAAGCAGCCGCGCAGTCGAAGGACCCTACCCGCGGAAGAAACTTTCGCCGTGGAAGCTGCCCTCTCAGGTCAGCAACTGCGGCAAGATAGAGATCCCTCGACTCCACCCGCCCATTCGCAATGCGAATGGGCGGATTACGCTCAGAATGACACTGAATCTTTCCGGGGGACAGAAGACTACGCCCGCAGTTTTCCGCCCAGAGACTCCAGCGCCTTGATGATCTGCGCCGACCACTGTGCTACTTCCTCTTCCCGCAGCGTGCGCTCAGCTGACTGGAAGCGGGCCCGCAGCAGCAGTGAATACCTGCCCGCGGGAACATTGCCTCCGCGGAAAATTTCAACCGGAATGAAGCTGCGCAACTCCGCCAGGCCGAGTGCGATGACAGCTCGTTGAATTTGTTCGAATGTGGCGGCGTCATCAAAGACAAAAGAAAAGTCCCGCTCCACCGCAGGATAGCGAGGCAGAGGCTGATAGCGGACGACCCGCAGGCCCTGT
>Ga0070662_100000474_pt1 | contig 23828 bp, 22 predicted proteins | sample KBSC53metaG_FD_65648 | JGI IMG/M metagenome (GOLD analysis project Ga0070662, IMG submission 65648) | Corn rhizosphere microbial communities from Kellogg Biological Station, Michigan, USA - KBS C5-3 metaG | ecosystem: Host-associated > Plants > Roots > Rhizosphere > Soil ...
CGAGACTGAAAGGGTGGAGATTGAAAGGTATAGTCTATAACAAGTCAGGCAAAGAACTGAAGCAGCTGGAACAAAAACAGTCGACCTTTCCGAATAAGAAAAGCGCTCACTACGCTCTTAAAGGATGCCGCTACTGGATCGATATTTATGGCTCTGAGTTTGACCAATTACTGAAACTGGTGTCAACGCGATGAAGGGCGATCTGAAACAACAGCGTCTTGATCCACGCTCGGCCGCGAAAGGTAAGCTAGGCGGCGCACAGAAGGCACGCCAGTGTGGGGGCACTTTAGGGGCACCACAGCTGTACACAGTCTTGAATTGCGAACTTTTTCAAGATTTTGAGTGTATCTTCAGTTGTGCGAATTGTTTCCAAACGCCTCCATTCGATTATATGGATACCTATCTGCCTAGGCGACAATGATGCGCAGGTTCTCCGGTTAACAACGTGAAGACAGGGAAAAAAGATGGCACAACCTCAGATAATGGATGATGAAGTGATCCGAGCAGCGCACCTAAATACAATACAACCGTTTGGCGTTTTCGCGCAGCACCGCGCGCTTGTCTTCGTCGCTAATCGGCGCTTCAGCTACCTCTTCGATCTCGTGCAGAATGTCGTCCGGGCCAATCTCGTGGGGAAAATCGCTGGCGAATAAAAAGTGATGATTGCCGGCGCGCTGGATCTGATACGCAAGCCCCTCTTCATTGCCTTCGCAGCCGATAAAAATCTGCCCGTTTTTAACATATTCGCTCGGTCGCTGATCGGGCGCGGGACCGAGATATTTGCCGCGCAGGTTAAGCTCGATGTGGTAGGAATGCGAGCGGTCCAGACGATCCATCCAGAAGGTCACCCATCCAGCGCCTCCTTCGAGAAATCCCACGCGCAACTTTGGAAATCGATTGAACACCCCATGATAAACCATCCCGGTAAAGGCAATGATCAGCGAGAGCGGGTGGCCGAGCGCGTGAATCGGCACAAAGGTTTCGAACGTGTCCAGCCCCATGCTGTGATGGGCGCCGCCGTGCACGCCGAGCGCGCACCCGAGCCGCTCCGCTTCGGCATAAACCGGCCAATAGCTTTTGTGTCCGAGATCATACGGCAAACCGCGCGATGGCAGCATGGCGCCGACAAAACCCAGCTCCGAAACCGTCCGGCGTAATTCATGCACCGCCTCTTCGACATCCTGCAGCGGCAAGAGCGCCATCCCTTTCAACCGGGGACTCTGCTTCAAGTATCGTTCATGCAGCCAGTCGTTGTAGGCGCGCGCGACGTAGCAAGCCCAATCGGGATGGCTGATATTACCGATGCGCAGTCCCTTGGTGGGAAAAAGAACGGCGTATTCGATATTTGCCATCTCAACGAAATCCATCCACTCCTTCGGCCCGATCCGCCTGCCGCCGCCGAAGGATTTTTTGTTGCGGGTCGTGTGGCCTCCGATATGATGAAAATCCAGCGAGGGAAACAATCGGTCCCAGCTAAGCTGGTGGTCTCGCTCGCGATACGAGCCGTCGAGAAAATCGAATAGGCTTTCGTCTTCGATCACATGGCCGTCAGCATCGATAATCTGGTAATTCATAGAAGCTCCTCAGAGAATTCATTTTCCTTCGTTCAACTCTCGTACCGCCTCATTCAAATAGCTCTCGTCGATATATTTCGCCGGGTTCGGCAGCGGCCCTTTGGTTTGATTCTGCTCCGCCATTAGCTGAATGACTGCCTTCATGCCTTCTAAATTCACATGGCCGTCGTAGTCCCACGCTTTTTGTCCGGCGTAGTAGTGCCAGGCGCGTTTGGCGTGCTCCGGTTTGAAGCCGAACTCTTTAGCCATGTAGTCGGTTGCCGCCGCTTCGTAATCCTGCAGCCACCGTATTGCGCGAACCCAACCTTTGAGAAAGCGCACCATCAAGCGGTGATTTTTCTCCGCCCACGAACGGCTGCCCGCTAACACCGTCAACTGATAATTGGGATAGACCTCCATGAAGCTCCCGATGGAGTTGTAGCCTAGCTCTTCCGCGGCAAAATTGTACGGCAAGGCGAGCGGCGCTGCGGCGATCTGATTGGAAGTAAGCGCGGTAAAGAGTTGGGGCGTGCCGCCGATGATGAGCAGCTTGTAATCGCGTGGATACTCCAGCCCTTTAGCTTTGAGCACGTTGCGCAAGATCAACCCCGTGCCGGCCGTAAGGCTGATCGTGCCCACGGTGGCGCCGCGCAGGTCGTTATAGGTTTTGTAGTTTTTACCGCCGACAATCCAGTGCGCCAGACGCTGCGTGTTGCCTGCGATAATAAACGCATCAAGCCCGCGATCGGCCGCGACGAGGGGTGCATCGGGCGCGAGCACCGAAGCGTAGACCGAACCGCCGATGAGGGCTTGAATCGCGCGATCAGAGCCGCGGATCACCACAGGCTGAACATCAAGCCCTTGCTGGGCAAAAAATCCCTGCTTTACCCCCGCCCACAGCGGCGTGTAGCCGGCAGTCTTAGTCGATGCGCCGACGGGAAAGGAGATCTTATCCTGGGCAGAAGCTGAAGCGACAAAGAGCAATGTTATGACAACCAGTATCCATGGCTTCATACGCGCTAGTTCCACACCGTAATGCCCATCAAATTCCTGCCCGCTTCCAAATCGTGGAAGGCATCGTTGATCTCGGTGAATCGATAACGCTTCGAGATGAGACCACCCACTTCCACGCGCTTGTCGCGCACCATGTTCAACACTTCAATGACATCGGTCGGCCGGCGCAGGGCGACCCCGGCGATTTTGATCTCCTGCATGGTGAAGCTTGCATCGCTGATGGTAAACGGCACTTTACCCAACCCGCCGATGATCGTCGCCGTGCCGCCAGGCCGCGTCGCTTGGATGATCTGATCCGAAGTCTTGACGTTTCCCAGTGCTTCAAAGGATTTGTTCACGCCGCCATCGGTGAAATCGCGCACCGCTGTGACGGGATCTTGTTTGGCCGCATTGATCGTGTGTGTCGCACCGAATTTTTTTGCCGCTTCGAGTTTGTGATCCAAGAGGTCGACGGCAATAATAGGATAGGCGCCGAAGGTGCGCAGAAATTGAATCGTGTTCAAACCGACGCCGCCGCAGCCGATCACCAGCGCCGAATCCCCGGGCTTTATCTCGGCGGAGTTCTTCACCGCGTTGTAGGCTGTGGTGATGCGGCAACCGACGATGCTCGCTTCATCGAGGGATAGTCCCTCGGGCAGCTTGAAAACCATATAGCCAGGCAACGAGAGATACTGCGCAAAACCGCCCACGTTCCAGCGATAGATCTCTTGTCCATCGGTGCGCCGGAGCGCGGCTGGCGCCGGGCGAGCCCGGCATAAGTTTTCCCGTCCCGACATGCAGTATTGGCAACGACCGCAGCGATAGCGGGTGCCGACGATCACCGCATCGCCGGGTTTGAACGCGGTTTTTTGACTGCTGCCGGCCTCGGCAATGGTGCCGGAAACTTCATGCCCGATAATCGCCGGCATCCGGCTCGCAATCCGCCCCTCGATCACTTTAAAATCGGTATGGCAGACGCCGCAGGCTTTTACTTTGATCAGCACTTCGTCGGGGCCGATCTCCGGAATCTCGAACTCTTCGATGGTCATCGGCTTCTTCAGCTCGTGTAAAACCGCAGCTTTCATGGAAGCTCCTTCTCGTAAGAATGGTCGATCGTACTACAGGAGAAGTGGAGCTTGTCAATCCGTTATCCGAACTTTGCGTCCTTGTGCCCCTTCGACTCGGCTCCCGCCGTTTACAAGAAACTTTCTTAGTTTGATAGTGGCCAATTCGCAGCGATCGATCTCTGGAGCGCCACGGTCGGATTCATAACCGCCCCCTTCTGAATTCAGACGCAACCTTCTCTTGGCCTAACAAGTTGACCAAAGGATCGAATTTAACATTCGATCCTTTCCATCCTAAATCGTTCATACAGATTCCTCGACCAGCGTGATGAAATGGATCCGCTCCCACGCTTGACATCTGTGTGACACGGCGCGATATGCTCACGGCGACTGTGACCCGGGAGGGTCTCGCTATGAACGCCAGTCCGAAATTACTCCGGCCGTTTGGTTTCATCATCTTGACTCTGTTCATTAGCTGGCCAGCGCCGGCGCGTGGTCAACCCCAAGATGTGCTTGAAGGAGCTAAAAAAGAAGGGCAACTGGTTTTCTATGCCGGTATTCCGGTCCCCGACGCACAAGTGATTTTATCGGCTCTCGAACGGAAATACCCATTTATAAAAACTACCTTCTATCGAGCGACAGGTTCAGCCCTGGTATCGCGAATCCAAACCGAGCAGCGTGCTGGAAACCCTACATGGGATGTCATGAACGCAACGGGATTTGAGCCTTACGCACTCCTAGAGCAGGGCTACTTCGCCAAATACGACGCGCCGGAACGGAAAGCGTTTCCTGACGGGCACAAGGACAATGAGGGATACTGGACCACCATGTACACGTCTCCGATGGTTGTGACGTATAACACCGGTCTCGTTTCCCCTGGAGAACTCCCGAAGGAGTATTTCGATTTGCTTAAGCCAAAGTGGAAGGGTCGAGTCGGCTTGGACTCCTCAGATCTTGAATGGTATGCGAATCTGAGAAAAGTCTGGGGCGCTGAAAAAGCGCAAAAGTTCCTCGAAGGTTTACGGGCGCAAGACATTCGGCTTGTTCAAGGCCGCTCGCTTTTGACCAATCTGCTTTCAGGTGGCGAGGTGGCAATTCTCGTTAATAACTTTCTGCAGAATGTCATCGAAGCGAAGCGCAAAGGGAGTCCTGTGGAATTTTTGGCTTTGGATCCGGTTATTTCAGCAGCGGGACTTATCGGTATCAACAAAGCGGCGCCGCATCCGAACGCTGCCAGACTGTTCATCGATTTTGTGCTCTCCAAAGAGGGACAAGAGCTTATTGTTAAAACGGATCGGAGCTCGGTTCGCAAAGACGTGACAGGTAATCCACTCGATTTGATTAAAAACGTAAGAGTCGTGCCATCAGATTTGAGCTTGGGGAAAGACTACATTCGGATAAGAGATGAGTACCGACAATCTTTAGGCGTTAGTCAGTGATCGTTTGTATGAAGGAGATCGACCATGGTGCACGTTGATTGCGACTCGCACATTTTGCCGGAGGACGCATTTGCTGAGATCCCGGAGGCGTTCCGTCATGACGGACCCCGGATTATAACGGATGACCAGGGCAACTCTTGCGTGGTCTATCCGGCGCGACAGCGCAGTATACCCGATTACGCGCGGCCCATTCCGAATCCATTTAATCCGCGCCCGCGCTCTTCCGGAAATAGGCCAGAGGTCCGCATTGCCGATATGGCTAAAGCCGATATCGACATTCAGGTGTTGGTTCCTAGCAATGGCTCGTTTTATTACGACGTAGAACCGGAACTTGCCGTCGCCGTTTGCCATTCATACAACAACGCTGTCGGGCGGATCGTAAAAAACCATCCAGGCAAGTTTATCGGATTGGCCACACTTCCTATGCAAGAGCCGAAGACGGCCGTCGAAGAATTAGACCGCGCGGTACGCGAGCTCGGTCTCAGGGGGCCGGTTTGCTATACAACGGTTCAGAACAAGGATCTTGACGCCGAAGAGTTCTGGCCGGTCTACGAAAAAGCGCAGCAGCTTGGAGTGCCTGTCATTGTTCATCCGGTAAATACGGGACCGATCATCGGCGGCTGGAGAATGACGCGCCACTACGCCACGCGCGGCTACGGTTTCTGGAGTGCGCTCGGAAACTCGATGGAAAACTCCGTCATGATCGCCAATCTCATGTTCGGAGGCGTGCTCGATGACTTTCCAAAGCTTCGCTTTTGTTTCATGGAAGGAGGAGGAACCCAGGTCCCCCATCTCATGGAAGGTTTGGCGGCGGTCTATTCGGCAGAAGGGGATTACAGCCGGCTCAAATCAAAGCCGAAGCGAGAACCGATCGAATACCTTGATCAATTATATTTCTCGGTTCGGACCACCGAGAGCCTGCTGGGAGTGTTAGTTGAGCGGCTCGGGAAGGATAGCTGGGTTGTCGGAACGGACTACCCGCATGCAGATACCATGGGGAGTTGGCCGCACACCGTGTCTGTTATCCAGTCGCGGGAAGATATTTCGATGGATGCTAAGAAGGCAATCCTCGGCGGCAATGCGCTTAGGCTCTTTGGTCTCAATATGTAAAAGGTGCTTCGGGAAGAAGGAATCTCAAAAGCGATTTGTCTGGACATTAGAACCATCCTTTTCCAGCCATAAAGGAAGACTAGGGCGCATTCCGAGGGCAATTTATCTCGAATGGACTGAGGTCCTTGCCCCGGAGAGTAAGATCTTCAAGCCGGCAACCGAGCTTCGTGCGCTCCTGAAATCCAAGGCGATCACCCCTGAGATTAAGATAAATACGGATTGCCAGATAGCGTCGCGAGCGCCGCTCGCGACGCTCGCGCTAATGATCCTCGGTCATCAGAACGCAAAGACCTATGCCGGATCGTTCGGTCAATGGTCGAGGCAGTCAGACACAGAACTTGAACGTTAAGACTCAATAAAATCGCGATAGTAAAACCTCGCCTTTCGATTCGTTCAGATCTGATAAATAAGTAGATTTCGTACCACTCGCTCTCAGAGCTTTCTGTGCGTAGAAGTACCCGCCCAAGCGTTACCGAGTGCCGTAGCATGAGAGTTTCGCCAATAGATCAGGTGATATCATCGCTGAATCTTCAACCAGCTTCCAAACTCATCGACGTGAAACCTGCCAAAATCGGTTGAGTTAGTCGATGATACTGATATTTTGGGCAACTCCGCGTGATTTGGTTTCTGGAGGTGCCATGTTTGGCTGGATTCTCATCCTTATTTTTCTCTTTCTTTCTACCGCGTCAGGTGATGCACAGACGCTTAAGACTGTTCGATTGATGACGCCGACGATCGGGGTCAACGTGTTGGTATACGAAGCTGCGAGTCGGTTTGGCTTCTACCGTCAGGAAGGGTTTATGATCGAACTCATTCGGGCTCCGTTGGGAACGTCGATTCAAGCGGTTTTAGGCGGAAGCGCCGATTACGTGCGCCACGGCTCGGCGATCGGCGCAATTCTTGGCGGTGTGCCGTTTAAGGCTTTGGCGGTGGATACTGATCGATCACCTCATTACATCATCGGGAAGCGCGAAATTGCCAACGTCCAGGATCTCACAGGACGAACGATTGCAATCGATGATCTTGCCGGATCTGCCTATTGGGCGACGAGAGAAACTCTCAATAAAAACGGAGTCAATCCCGATAAAGTCAATTATCGCCGTATGGGCGGTCCGGAGCTGCGTCTGCAAGCGCTCCTTGCCGGGGTTGTCGATGCTGCGCCTCTCAATTTTGTTTTGAGTGGCCGTGCACGGGAAAAGGACTTTAAAGTGCTCGCGTACACAGGAGACTTTGTCAGCGATGTTCAACTGATGGTGGCGGCGCCGACGGACAAGATAAAACGCTCGCCGGACGAGGTTTATCGGTTTATCAAAGCGACAGTAAAAGCGCGAAAGTTTCAATTCGAGAATCAACCGGAGGCTTATAAATTTTACCTTGAGCTTGAGCGGCTAAGCGACAGTAAATTTGCGCAGGAGGGTTGGGAGGCGCGGCTTAAGGGTTCATCGCCTGCGGCGCGGCTGGCGATGCTCAACAGCGCGGGAATGACCGAGAGCATTGCTGCATGGAAAGAACAGATGGCGTTGGCGGGACGGCCGTTGAAAACCGAAGGACGCCCGGAAGACGTGTACGACTTCTCGTTCGTCAAGCGAGCGCACGACGAAATCAAAGCAGAGGGATGGGATGCCAAAAAGTATCACTACATACCGAAAAAATGAGCGGCTAATTGTCGGACACAGCTTTCAATAAGGGCCGGCAAGCTCGATGCCCCGGTAAGTTTCCGGAGCAAACAATTCGTTTACGGTGAGTGCTTTGCTGATCATTCCCTGGCGGTAGGAGTATCTAAGGAAAGCTTCCAGCACGGCGCGATTCTCCTCAAGGCCGTACGCGAAAGGATCACTGCCCATTTGTTCGTGGGTCTCTTCCAGATGGGACCAGAGCCACGGCAGCGAACAGAAGAGCCCGCCGCCGTATTGAAACTCCATGTGGCGCTTTCCCTGAAGCTTTGCCCTGACAAACGCCTTGTACAGACTTGCCGCCACCCAGGGATTTTTCTCATACACATCGCGTTTGAGCACAACCATGTGCATGATAGGAAAAATTCCCGTGCGCTTGAAATAAGCTAACTCCACTTCTTTAAACTTCGGGAAGAGGCGACGTACGTTGGGCGAATGATTGCGAAACGACGGCGGCGGCGTAGCGCCGATGACAGCATCGATTTCGCCGCAGTCAAGCATCTGATCCAAAGACTGCTTATTTGAAATTGTCACGGTCCGGACGTTCGGCGGCAAAGTGACCGGGACGCGCTCGGTGTAGTTTTTCGGCTCATGGTAGCCGCCGAAATACCACTCGATCTGCTCAGCGCTGACGCCGTACTCATCCTCCAGAATGCCGCGGATCCAAACACCGGCGGTCTGCTGGTATTCCATCGCGCCGACTCGCTTGCCGAGCAAATCTTTCGGCTCTTGGATTCCTGACTTGGTATTGATGTAAATATCGGAGTGACGAAAGCGCCGCGACGGAAAAACCGGAATGCCGATCAGGCGGTCGTCGCCTTGGGAAAGCAGAATGGTGTACGTTGAAAGGGAAAACTCCGATGCATCGAATTCGGCGTTGCGCGCCTGGCGTCGCTGAAATTCGCCGGCGTGCATCATGACGAAATTGAGGTCAATGCCCTCGGCGGACACCGAACCATTTTGTAGCGCTACGGTCCGGTCATAGAGACCGCCAGCGTAAACCAGGCTGAGCTTCATTCGAGAAAGATCGATCTAGCCGTTTACTTCCGCGACACACTCGATCTCGAGCAGGAAGTCTTTGTTGGTCATGGTCGCTTCGACCGTGGTACGCGCAGGATAATTGCCTTCTTTAAAGTAGGTCTTATAGATCTCGTTCATTTCAGGAAAGTCGCGGATGCGTGCGAGAAAGACGTTCACTTTTACGACTTTGTCTAGCGATGAACCGGCAGTCTCCAGGAGTGTTGTAAGTCCGTGCATCACTTGATGCATCTGCGCGGAAAAATCTCCCTTGGCGATCTGGTAATCAACCGTAAATGGCGTACAGCCCGAGACAAAAACAAGATTTCCTACTTTTACCGCGGGCGATAGCGGCACTCTCGGCTTGGCAACTTTATCGCTGGTAATGATTTGCTTCGCCATGCGAATTTCCTTTCATTGAGTGGTGCCATTCGGCAAAACATAACTTTTGAAGCCGTCGAGCCAATTGACGTTTCGGGGCAGCTGGAGCGAGAGTCCGCGCACGCCGCCATAGACTTCAGGAGTTTGCGCGCAAGGCACGGCAGTACCGTTCTCGCGCAAGTTCTTCGCGGCTTCGAGCAGCCTGCGGCGCACCATTATGATGGGCTCGTCAGCCTGCGTGAGATTTTCTTTGGTGCGGTCGCAGATCGGGCCTTGGCTTTCGGATACAGCGACGTCCTCGAGATGCACGGTGGGAATGCCAAAGCGCTTGGTCTTATGAACGTTCCAATCCATGGAGTAGTTGTTGGCCCGGTTCGCCGCAAGCCGTATGTGTCCATAGGGCTCGCTGCTCGCTGGCAGGTGTTCGAATTCAAAACCTCTGCACTCCGATGGCGTCAGTGCTCTGACCGGACTCCATCGGGGCCGCCAATTCACCGTATGCTCATCATCAGCGGGCACCCACATGTGACCCAGAAAGGCATCCTTCGGATCTCCAGGCGGCATGGTATAAAACGGAAACAGGAACAAATTGACGCGCCAAAGATAGCCGTCGTCACCAAAGTCTCGCCGCCCTGACATAATCACGCCATAATCGGTTTCGTGAGCCTCGACGCGCGGAGTTCTTTCGCCGGTTTGGAACGCGTCGCGAAACGCCTTGCTCAGTCCTTTATCCGCGCTCAACTGCGACTGCGGGCGATTAGCCTCTTCATCAGCAAGCGCGATCCTTTGCAGCGGACCATGCAAAAATGCGCCGTGACTCGGATCGATGCCGCCCTCCATCGCCTGAAGGTAATTGCAATGCTGATAATCGCGATTGCGCAAGAAGCGCTGCTCCTCCGGGACGGTTAGGAATTCGAGATTCGGCACCGCTGGTGGTTCAGCAGCCGGCCCCATGTACGTCCAAATGATGCCGCCCTTCTCGACGCAGGGATAGGCGGGATGCTTGATTTTTTCTTTGAATTGATACTCCGCCGGAACATTGGGCATTGCCAGGCACTGCCCGTTGAGACCGTACTTCCAGCCATGATAGACGCAGCGGATGCCGTCGCGCTCGATTTGGCCGAAGTACAGTGATGCACGGCGATGTGAACAATGCTCGCCGACCAAACCGACTTTGCCTTCCAGCGTCCGAAACGCGACGAGATCTTCGCCAAGCAGTTTGACCCGGATCGGTGGGCCGCCGCTCTCCAGATCCTCAGAAAGGAGTACCGGCAGTTGATACTCTCTGAATAGAGTACCCATAAGCGTTCCCGCCCCCACTCTGCATAACATCTCGTTTTCTTCGCGACTAAGCATCTAAAGTCCTTTCGGTGATTCTAGTGGGATACCAGCCGGTGTTCTTTCAAAAACGCCAACACCGCCTCGTTAAATTCGCTCGGCTTTTCAAAATAGACCGAGTGACCCGCGTTCTCTATTTCGCGGTAGCGCGAATTGGGAATGCGTTCGTGAACGGCCTTGACAACGTCCGGTGGAAATAGAATGTCTCTCGAACCGACCAGAAACAAAATGGGAATTTCACTAGCCGCAAGTTGCTCGACGGAAATTCCCGACAAACTGCCCGTCAAACTCTCGCGGGCATTGCCATTAAAACTGTTGAGCGCGGTATAGAGATGCGTGAGGCCAGGTTGTTCCTCGCGAAAATTGTCGCTCAGGACGCGTTTGAGCTGAGGCAGATCGGACGTAGCGCTACGGACTGCCTTCATGCGTGGTTGCAAGGGTTCGGGAATCGTCAAGCCAACTAACGTGTCCGCCAAAACTAGAACGCTGACTCGCTGCGGATGCCGTATGGCGAACATGGCGCAGGTCCCGCCGCCCATGGATTGCGCAACCAGAATTACTTTTTCGATCTCGAGTTGGTTGAGAATTTCTTCAAGGTCATCGGGGAAGCGCGATCGGTCCGCGCGGCCGTCGAGGTCGCGCGAGTTGCCGAAGCCACGGTGATCGAATGTGATTACTTTGAACCAACGGGAAAAAAACGGCACCTGATTGAACCACGACGCGTGGTTGCCACCCATGCCGTGGGCAAGAACAAGCGCCGGTCCATTCCCAAGGACTTCATAATAAATTTTTGCCATGTTGCTGCTTTCTTCGTGTAGGGCGTAGTCTCTGTAGCTATTATGACGCGGGCGCAAGTGTCAACCTGTCGACAAAATCCACTCTTGTCCGGTTCGCAACCATACTTGAAGGAATTGTCGAAAGGGAACTTGTGCAATACGGCCACACGAGGACCTGAGAGATCCCTGAAAGAAGGTCTAGCAGGTGAGGCGGTTTGTCCTGGGTCAACGCATGATGCCAGACACTAAAGCATCCTTTACTAGGGCCGTTGCCGGGTTCGATGGTTTTCGGTTGGGCTTTTCAAGCAGCATGATATTAGCCTCGAGTCGAACGTTTTTCACGAGGATCTCTCTAATACTGTGATCGCGTAACTCTCGTTCCACGATAAAGTGCGGTAATATCGCTATTCCTATACCGGCTCGGACCGCTTCTTTTATTCCCTCCCAATTGCTCATCCGCATTGCAATAGCGATGTTTTTCACTCCAGTCTTTTCAAGTAGCCTGGTTACCATCTGTCCATATTCACTTCCGTTCAAGCCCATAACAAATGAGATTGCCGGCAGATCGTCGAGACTAAAGTGTCGAGGCATTCTGAGTTTGGCCGATGCCACAAAAAGTAAACGCTCGCGCATTAGTACCTTTACGGAAAGGTTCTCCGGCTGCTTGTCGGACAGCACAATTGCAAAATCTATCGCTGCTTGGCGAACGGATTCAAATAGCATTAGGCGGGACTGGGTGACAATCGAGATCTTCAGATGCGGGTATTGTCGAAGAAGCTGCCCAACGGTTGGAAGCAACAGATAGGTGTTGATCGAACTAATCGCGCCGACACGAACTTCGCCGGATACTCCAGAGGAAAATGCTTCCAAGTCTCGCTTTAAATCGCGAGTTCGATCAAGAATCTCTTTCGCGTAGCGGTACACTGTTCTACCCGCCTCCGTCAGTTCGGGCGGATGGGCGGAACGGTGAAATAGCTTTGACCCTAGTTGTTCCTCTAGAAGTTTTATTTGTGTGCTGACGCTCGATTGAGATTTGTGGAGTTTATGAGCTGCGTTGCTGAAACTTTTTTCCTCAGACACACAAACAAAAGTTCGAAGAACTTCGGTCGAAAGGCCCATTAGAAATTTCGATATTTATATCGACAAATGCTGTTTGACACACGATATCAGCGAGCGATAGACGGGACAACAGTCCACGGTTCGAGATTTCAATAAAGCGGTGTTCGAGGGCATGCACTACGTCATAAATGAATTTCTGAGTGCGCAAAAACTTTGAACGGAGGCGCATTAATGACTTTGGCGGCGAGCGAACGAGCCGGATTTGTTTTTTCCAAAGAAGAAAATGATGCGTTAACGAAAGTAGGACCCGGAAGCCTGCTCGGGCAGCTGTTTCGGCAATACTGGATTCCCGTGCTGCCGACGGCGTTTCTCGAGGAGCAAGATGGAAATCCTCGAAGAGTCCGTCTCCTGGGCGAAGACTTGGTGCTTTTCCGCAGCGGTGGTGGCGAGGTAGGACTCATCGGCGCTTTTTGTTCCCATCGCCTCGCACCGTTATTTTTTGGCCGGATCGAAGAGAATGGTCTTCGCTGCCCCTATCACGGCTGGAAGTACGGGCCGGGCGGTCAATGTCTCGAAATGCCCAATGTCCCTCCTGAGCAGCAATTCAAAAACGACATTCACCATCGAGGGTATCCATGCGTAGAACATGCGGGAATCGTATGGGCTTACATGGGTTCAGCGAACGAAATGTCGCCTTTGCCTGAGTTTGAATTTACCGCGGTGCCTGAGGCTCAGCGCATCTACCGTTTATTTAGGCAAGAATGCAATTATTTGCAGGCCATGGAAGGCGGCATCGACCCGACTCATGTGATGTGGCTGCACTCGCCTTATGATTTGACCGACCAGCAAACCGCTGAATCCCATCAACCGATTCCGCAGCGGCTCGCCAATGCCTCGGGTGCAAGAACTCCGCTAGCCATAGAGATCGTCGATACGGCGGGTGGGTTTATGTATGGAGCCAAACGACCGGTGGCAGATGGACGCAGCTTATGGCGGGTCAACCAGTTCTTGATGCCTTTTTATACCATGCCGCCGGGCGGGAAGTTTCGGCTGGCGCGGGCATGGGTCCCCATCGACGACACGCATTGTGTGAAATGGGACATCGGCTGGTTTCCGACTGCTTCTATTATGGAAAGCGCCGAAGCAGGCAACAAAATCTTCTTCGATGAGGAGAGTTACGCCGCGCCGAGCCATGAGCCCTATGGATTTATTTGTCCCAAGGCCAATAAGGCCAATAATTACTCGATCGATTGGGAGGTTCATAAAAAGCGGCGATTGGGAGTCCCGGGGGTCAATCTTCAGGACATTTGTATCACTGAAAACGAGGGACCCGGGCCTATTCTTGAGCGCCCGAAAGAGAATCTATGCAGTGGCGATGGCACCATCATCAAAGCGCGCAGAATGTTACTTCGATGCGCTCAGGAGTTTAGAGAGCGCGGCAAAATTTCGCCCGGAGTGGACGATCCCAAAGCTTATCGGGTCCGCGGCGCCAACACCATAGTCCCGGACACGGTTGCGTGGGTGGAAGGGGTCCGACAGGAAGTGACAGCCTGACCCGCAAGCGCATTTATTTTTATGGGAATCGCAATCATTTCGACCGCGATTCGAAACGGTAAAGTCTCGTAAAAAACTTTGACCAGGAGGTGTGTTGATGACTATGACCGCAAACGAAAGAGCCGGATTTGTTTTTTCCAAGGAAGAAAACGATACGTTGACGAAAGTAGGACCGGGGTCCTTGCTCGGGAATCTGTTTCGGCAGTACTGGATTCCCGTATTGCCCACGTCGTTTCTCGAAGATAACGATGGAAATCCTCGAAGAGTCCGTCTTCTGGGCGAAGACTTGGTGCTTTTCCGCAGCGGCGCCGGCGAACTAGGGCTTATAGGCGCTTTTTGTTCGCATCGATTGGCGCCGCTATTTTTTGGCCGGATCGAAGAAAATGGTCTTCGCTGCCCCTATCACGGCTGGAAGTACGCGCCGGGCGGTCGATGCCTAGAGATGCCGAACGTTCCGCCCGAGCAGGAGTTCAAGAGCGATATTCACCACACCGGTTATCCTTGTGTGGAAAAGGGCGGCATTGTCTGGACTTTCATGGGTCGCCCGAAGGAACTGCCGCCGTTGCCGGATTTCGAATTTCTGGCGGTTCCGGAAGATCAGCGCACCTATCGGTTATTCCATCAGGACTGCAATTATCTCCAGGCCCTCGAAGGCGGCATCGATCCGACCCATGTGATGTGGCTGCATTCGCCTTATAATTTGGGCGACGAGGAAATCGCCCGCGAGCACCAGGGACCGCACCAGCAGATTGCCAACAAATCGGGAGCGAGAACTCCGCTGGCCACTGAGATCGTCAACACGCCGGCAGGTTTTATGTACGGCACCAAGCGTCCCGCAGGCGAAGGCAAAAGCCTGTGGCGGGTCAATCAATTCTTACTGCCCTTCTACACGATGCCTCCCGGCAGTGATCTGAGGGCCGCCCGGGCATGGGTCCCGATCGACGATGAAAATAGCATCAAATGGATGATTCAGTGGTTTCCGACCCGTGCATTGAAAGAGTCGAGCAAGGAAAAAGTCCGCTACCGCGAGGAAGAAATGTATGCGCCGCCGACGCCTGAGCCTTATGGGTTCATTCGCCCCAAGGCTCAAAGAAGCAATAATTACTTAATCAATTGGGAGATTCACCGAACGAGACGCATGGGGGTTCCCGGAGTAAATCTGCAAGATCGGTGTGTGACCGAAAACGAGGGGCCATCGCCGATACTCGATCGCACGCAGGAGAATCTTTGCAGCGGCGACATGACGACCATCAAGGCGCGCAGGATTCTGCTGTCCACTGCCAAAGCACTTCGCGAACAGGGCACTGTTCCACCGGGCGCAAAAGATTCTTCCATTTATCGCGTGCGGGCAGTCTCGAAGATCATACCGGATAGTATTCCTTGGGTGGATGGAATAAAGGAAGACGTAACCGTCGCTCCGCAGGCCGCTTGACCAAGAAAATTGAATCGAACGCGCGCAGTCCTGCAGGCGCACCCCAAGGCGCTCAAAGGATGATCGATATCACAGCCTCTTTCGTGAGATTGCTCCATAGCCGCCCCAATCCGGTATCCGAGGAGTGCCACAGTGAGGCAACGTCAAGGAAAATTGAAAATGAAAATCGAAGCCAAACTCAACGAAATTGGATTTCAACTGCCGACACCTTCAAAGGGAGTCGGCAACTATATCAGTTCCGTGCGCGTGGGCAATCTTCTATTTATCGGCGGAAACATCGGCCGCTTCGAAGGCCAGCCGCTCAAGTATGCCGGCAAGGTGGGCGATCGAGTTAGCATCGAGCAGGCGTATGAAATGGCCCGCAATTGCGCCTTGAATCACCTCGCCAAAATCAAGGCTGCGCTGGGCGACTTGGACCTGGTGCAACGGGTCGTGAAAGTGAATGGCTATGTAAACTCCGCGCCCGGATTCTACGATATGGCGAAAGTGGTCAACGGAGAATCCGACTTGCTCGTGCAGCTCTGGGGAGAACGAGGGCAGCATGTTCGCGCTGCGGTGGGAGTCGCGTCCCTCGGCGGAGATGCACCGGTGGAGACTGAAATAGTCGTGCAGATAAAATCACGGAATGACCGGAAAGATAAATAGTTTCTGAAACGACTTTTTTGGGCAAAGGAGGATGAGCTGTGAAAAAGCGGTTGCTGAAGACGAAAGCTATTCTCTTTTTTGTTTGCGTGCTCATGGTTTCGGAATCGGCTCAAGCCCAATGGCAAGCAGAATGGGAACGAGTTCTGGAAGCCGCAAGAAAAGAAGGAAAGCTGGTCCTCAATATTCCGCCGAGCGCTGATCTCAGAAAGGCGCTCGAGGAGAATCTAAGGCAAAAGTTCGGTATCGAGCTGGAGGTCGTGATGGCCAATAGCGCGCCGGCCGTAAAACGAGTGGGAGATGAATTTAAAGCCGGGGTGCGTTACTTCGATGTCATCACGAGCACATGGGATTCGTTGTCTTACAGTCTTCTGCCCGCTGGGGCGGTTGAACCGCTGGAGCAGTTGTGGATCCTGCCCGAAGTCAAAGATGCGAAAAACTGGTGGGGCGGTCATATATGGACCGACGCAGCCAAGAAGTATGCCTATTCACCATATGCCTATTTGATGGATAACATTTGGTACAACACGCGCCAGGCGAAACCGGAAGAAATGCGGCTGTATGAGGATTTGCTTAATCCGAAATGGAAGGGAAAACTCGGTCTATGGGATCCGAGAGCGGGAGGGGCCGCCATCGGTATATGGGGCTATCTGTGGCTCACGAAAGGAGAAAGCTTTCTCCGAAAACTGGTCCAACAGAATCTCGTTGTTTTGCAAGATCGACGATTGCTTGCCGATTCTTTGGCAAGGGATAAGATCGCGATTGCAATTGGCGCGACCTATTATAGTTACGCCGCCTTCATGAAGGCAGGTCTGCCTATCAAAGCGTTTCCGCCGTTTAAAGAAGGGACCTTTGTTTCCGTCGGAAATGGCGGGCCCGTAGCGATCAAAAATGCCCCTCATCCCAACGCGGCCAAAGTTTTTATCAACTGGATTTTGAGCAAAGAAGGGCAGCAGGTTTACGGCAAAGCTTTTGGCCAGGCGACACGTCGACTGGATGTTGATACGACGTGGATGACCGACATCGGGATTCGCCCGGCCAAGGATAACATCACGATAGAACAATTCTACCAGGGGCAGAACGCACTGGAAGAGACTAACGTAAAGGTGCGTCGTCCCGCGGAGGAGTTTGCCCAAAAGATTTTACCTTAGACGAGGTTTGGTCGGGTCTCTTGCGGCGAGCACAAGGCCGGCTAAGAAGGGGGCAAAGTAGACAATGTTATTTGTGCGCACGCGAAAATATACAACGATTAGATTTTTTTCCTCGGGGCTGATCCTGATTTTTGCTTTGGCAATTGGCGTTCGTGCCGATGCTCAGTCCAACTGGCAGCAGGAATGGGCTCAAGTACAGGAGTTGGGTAGAAAAGAAGGCAAAGTGGTCGTCAATGTTCCTCCCAGCTCTGAGTTGAGAAAAGCGTTGGAGGAAGTGTTTCCAAAGAAGTTCGGAATCCAACTTGAACTGGGTCTTGGTCAAGGCGCGACAATCGCGAGGAAAGTCGCTGAAGAGTACAAGGTCGGTGTTCGCTACTATGACGTCATCACGGCGACTTACATCACCGGTGCCCGCACCCTGGTGCCGTTAAATGCTCTCGATCCGATGCAAGCGAATTGGGTCTTGCCGGAAGTGAAAGATCCCAAAAACTGGTGGGGAGGGCATATTTGGGGCGATAAAACATCACGGTTTTTCTATTATCCTACCGCGTTCGCAGTGGACAACCTGTGGTACAACGCTGATGCGATCAAACCGGATGAGTTGCGTTCCTACGACGATCTTTTAAATCCCAAATGGAAGGGGAAAATCGGTCTGTTCGATCCACGCCAAGGGGGTGCCGGCCTTGCAATGTGTTCCTATCTTTGGATGACCAAGGGAGAAGAGTTCTTAAAAAACTTGGTCGGACAGCAATTGCTCGTCGGCGACCGTCGCGTGGTCGGTGATGCATTGGCTAAAGGGAAAATATCTCTTACGATTGGCGCTACTTATTATACTTTTTTGCCGTACATCAAAGCTGGCCTTCCTCTTAAACCTTTTCCTCGATTTAAAGAAGGCACTTATGCCACGTCGGGAAATGGCGGACCCGTTATAATAAAGAATGCACCGCACCCCAATGCCGCGAAAGTGTTTGTAAACTGGTTTTTTAGCAAAGAAGGACAGCAGCTCTATGATAAAGCCTTTGGCAATGCGACGCGTCGCTTGGACGTGGATACCACCTGGTTGAAGGAATTCGGGGTTCATGCGGCCAAGGAGTTCATGACCATCGACGAGTATTACAAAAACGAGCTTTCGTCAGAAGAGAAAATCGAGAAGGTGCGGCTACCCACCCAAGAGTTACTGGGCAAACTCTTGTCCTAAGCAAGTTGTTGAGGATGGCAAGCCTCTCGCAAGGACAAATCCCTACAGCGTGGAAAGGCAAAGGAGATACCAATGAATTCCAACGTAGAACTGCAAATCGCGCATCTAAAGGACAAAATTCAAACCGCGATCAACATTCTTGAATGGGAGTTGTCGGACATGATGGGCCATGTGAGCGCCAGAACACCGGATGGGAACCGGTTTCTTTTACGTCACATCCGGCCACCGATCGATCCCGAGGTTCCGGAGGACGATGTGCTCGAATTCGATTTGACCGGAAAGCGTCTTTCGGGCTTGAGAGAAGCGGGCGGTCCCGGCTTTGAAATCTACTTTTTCACCGGCCCGTATAACGCGAACAAGGAAATTGGCGGTGTGGTTCATTGTCATCCGCCCATGGCGCTCGCCCTGATCGCTGCGGGCCAGAAAGTTATCGGCTTGACCCATCGGCACAAATTCGACGAAGTTCCGGTGGTCCCGTGGGTTTACGGTTCCCTGCCTGAGCATGGCGAGATCGTGACCAAGGCTCTGGAAAAAAGCTGCGCGGTTTTGATCGAAGGACACGGAGCTGTGGTCGTCGGCGAGACTCTCGAGGCGGCGTGTGTGAATATGCTTCAGTTGGAGCGCGCCGCTAAAATGATTTTGCTGGCGGGACCGTTCGGTAAACTCAAGCCGTGTCCGCGCGAAGCTGTCGAAAAATTCGAGTCTCTGGTCGAGGTCAGGCAAGCCAAGTCGGGCCGCCCCCTCGCCGAATGGCGCTATTATGAGAACTTGGTGAGAAAAGGCCAACGGTGGAGTCGTATATAAATTCTCAGTTCGACAAGAACATTTCGAATCCAGTTCTTACGTTGAGTTCACGGTGGACAGGAAAACACAAGGCTCCGCGGGCGTCAAAGTGCTTTGCCGCCTGCTGAAGACGGACCTTTCAAAGCGCCATTCAAAAAACATTAAGGAAAGTTTATGAGCTTGATCACACAAGAGTATATCCAGGCTGACGGCCTTAAAACTTTTCTCGCCAAGGCCGGCAACGGCCGTGCCCTGCTGCTAATTCATGGCGCCTCTCCCGGAGCTTCCTCTCTGGTGAATTGGAAGCTCAATATCGAGTCTCTCGCCGCGCAAGGATTTGCGGTCTATGCCTATGACCAGCCGGGGTTTGGATACACGGAGAATCCGACAGATCACTCTATTGAGTACCGCGTCGCCCACGCCAAAGCTGTAATTAATGCGTTGGGTCTCGAAACGTTTCATGTGGTCGGAAACTCAGTTGGAGGATACATCGCCGCGAGGCTCGCACTGGAGGACAAGCGAGTGGGTGGCTTTGTCACAACCACCAGCGGCTCTTTATCACCGCCGGGCTCCGCGGATTCACAAAAATTGGCCCAGAAACATTCGGAGGAACTCCGAGAATATGAGCCGAGTATTGAAAACATGCGAAAACTCACTTTAGGAACGATTTTTAATAAGGAGCTAGTGACTGACGAGCTCGTGCTCGAGCGCTATGAGATGAGCACGGGGAAGAACTATGAGGCCCAGATTCAGCGCCGCAACGCGCCACGTCAGCGGCCGGTGCACGGGGAATTGCATAATCTACGAGTGAAAACATTGCTTTTGTGGGGTAACAATGATCGGGGTGTGTCAGTGGAGCGCGGTCTCGAACTCTTCAAAAATATTCCTGGGGCAGAATTTCATTTGTTCGATAAATGTGCTCACTGGGTGCAATGGGACCAGGCTGATCGATTTAATCAGTTGACTGGTGCCTTTTTGAAGACCGTCACATCTACCTCGAGACTTTGACGATGGAAAAAAACAACGTGCGACCGTGATCGGAGCGGCAGGATTCTAAAACGGAATGGATAGTTAACAGCGCGAGTCAGGTGAAGCCTAAGCGGTTTGCCGCTTAAAAAGAACGGCGCAAGTCTGGGGACATGACAACTCTTGTTTAACGTCAAACAATGCATTTCAATTCCTTACTGCTGCTTTTCGGTTGCCCGATCAAAAATTGACTTCAAAGCCCTGAAGCGCCTAACGATCGTCATTTAGAAGGGCTTACTCAAGAGAAATCGTAACGTGGGAGCAATATTGGGGGATAGGCTTTCACCGCATATTTGATTTGTGAGTCGCATTAGTCTTTTAGCTGACGTTTGCTGGTGTGTCGAATGGCATTCGAACTCGCGCCTGTGGACAAGAATGTAGCGAGCCATCATGGAGTAAATGCTGCTTCGAAATTGCGCGTCCGGCTTGCTTCGGATTAGATGATACAGCTGACGTACAGGTTGGCGTTTATTTCGGCACCCGATCCATATCGCTGCCGGGCAAGCGACAAATTCAATCTGGTTCGGGACGGTCCCGATACTGGTACATCTCAAAAAATCGTTGCCTGATGCAGTGACATTTGATGGTGATTTTTTCAATCAAACGCACACGCGCGATGTTGTCCACGGCGCGTTTTTACTCGCTGCTATTGACTGAGCGGATTATTTCCAACGTACCTTGATTGGTCTCTGTATAGTTATAGGCTTCACAAGTAGTCCTAACAGCTATTGAGCTGGGCGCGCAGCTAGGTGCGCGGGCCGCTTACGCCAAGGAAGCGATACGCGACGCGCTCATCAATCACAAGGAATACATTTACGAGCACGGCGAAGATGCCCCCGACATCAGCGGCTGGAGCTGGAAACATAAACAGCACGCGGGCCATATGGATTCCACCGAAGCGACAATATCGACACGGGAGTGGGAGCACCTGTTCGCAATTGATACTTCTGACAAATCTGGCCGCACGGATCGAATCTCGCATGATCCTCGGTAACTCTAGCCTGCTCGTGCAGTCTGTGTATAACTTCCGCGAATTTTAGCGAGACCGAACAAGAAAACCGATGTCAAAGTTCCTTTCAGCGGCAATGGTGCTCGGCTTGGCAGTCATTCTTCGTGGGGCAAAGTACCAAGCCAATCGCAATGACGGTCTGTAAATAGGGGGGGACGATGTTTACCCGCGTACTCGTGCCGTTGGACCGATCCGACAACGCGGAAAGAGCTCTGCCATACGCCCGCGCGTGGGCACGGACCCTTGAAATACCGGTAACCCTGATAACGGTTGTCGAGACAGCCGCCGAAGTTTTCCCAAAAAAACTCCGTGATCTCGATACGCGCATACAAGAGAGCATGAAAAGCAGTGAGGAATATCTCGAGAAAATATCCCGGACATTTGCCGGGGCCAGCGTCCAATACACGGTGGAAAAAGGCAAAGCCGAAGACGCTATTATCATAAATGCCGCTGCGGATAATCGAACGCTTATCACGATGGCCTCCCGTGGGCGTTCCGGAGTTGGCCGCTGGCTACTCGGCAGCGTCGCCGAGAAAGTTGTGCATGGAGCGAATAACGCGGTTCTTGTAGTGAGAGCGAACCAGGAAATGACTTCAGAGGGTGAAGCAGCTCCGGAATCAATCATTATCCCGCTCGACGGTTCGAACCAGGCCGAATCCGTTCTATTATATATCGTCGAATTGGCAAGAGCCTTCCATGCGAAGGTCACGCTCTTACGCGCATACAGCCTGAAACAGATCATCTTCAGCTTCGAGCAATATCATCCCGATCTGGATGGACTCAAAGACGCATTGAGATGGGAAGCCAAAACTTATCTGGATGAAAAGGTAGGGCAACTGAAGAGTCGCGGTCTAGTGGATGTGTTCTGTTCCGTCACCGAAGGAGACGCTCCGGAAACAATCATCGAAATGGGTAAGGGAGCACCGCGCACGATGATTGTAATGTCGCCCCACGGCGGCTCGATGATCAAGCATTGGGTACTTGGCAGCGTCACCGAAAAAGTGCTCCGTCACGCCAGCAACGCGGTATTAATCCTTCGCACCTGATCCCGTGCGCGAAGCGCGTTAGAGCGCGACGAAAGCACGCGGCAAAACCGGCGAAGCGGCGAAAGGCGTAGCCGGAGTTCTGCTGGCCTATGGCGCTGGCGCGCGGCGAAGTCGAGGACGAATGCGCGATGGTTTAATTACAAAGAAGCAAAATTGTGCGATGGATTTCTCTTTCTCATTGATGCGAAATGGGATTGATTTTTCTTCAACGAGAGGAAAGCAAGTCGCTGCAATCTACGAATCCCGCATCTTTCGAGAGATAGCATCGCAGCATATTTTTGTCTTTGGCTTTTACTTTCCATGCAACAAAAAAGAGTAGTCGGCCAAAGCTGATGTACATAATGCATGCGCCACATTCAGTGCAGCGATTAGCGCGATTTTGAAAGTTCATAACCCGATCGAAGAGGATTCCGGCGGGATCTACAATGAGTGCGAAAAGCTGGCCGCAGCCGAGGCTGATCAGATTTTGCGCCAGTTGCAGAATCACTCCGAAGTGAAGGTATTACCGCACGTCGATAACGCGTTTGTACTGGATGCGGGGCGCCGGGCATTGGCGCGGACCGGCTACAATTTCGAAGTACAGTTTTCAGCTACATGACTTCTTCCGTTAGCTATCGCGAATTTTGAACCGGGGATTCCGCTGCGCCTGCATTCAGGTTACGGCTAAAAAGGGCAGGCATGCAGCGCGATCCCTGGCGAGAATCGGCACCGGTACGCGCTCAACATTGAATAAAACCGTAGTCGTATAATTTTTTCAGAGCGCCGGAACATGTCGCCATCTCGTTATAAGGTGCAGAGTCGGGAACGTGCTGGGCGGAGGTTAACGAGTCTATAAAAAAATCGGAGCGTTTAGTTATGTCATTAAAAAACAAGATCTACATCACTGAATTTGACCTGAAGCGGCTAAAAGGGCTCATCAAATTTGCCCAGGAGCACTGGGACAAAAATGTTTTACAGTATCTCAAGGAGCTTGAAGAAGAGCTCGACCGCGCGAATATAGTCAAGCCCGAAGAGATCCCGACCGATGTGATTACAATGAATTCGACCTTTGGCCTGCATGACCTGGATAGTGGAGAAGACTTCGTTTACACGCTGGTTTTTCCTGCAAGGGCTGATTCGGCGAGTGGAAAAATTTCAATTCTTGCTCCGCTGGGGACCACCGTGTTGGGATATCGGGTCGGAGATACCGTCGAGTGGGCGGCACCCGCAGGGCGGAAAAGGCTCAAGGTCAAAAAGATCGTCTATCAGCCGGAGGCTAAGGGCAATTATCACGCATAACTAACCGCTGTACGCTGCCCAAATAGGAATCGTCGACAAAGTTTCGCGCTTCGCGGTGGCTTTCAGACTGCATCAGCACCGGGATTGTCAGAATTCAGATTGTCTAAAACATCCCTTTACCGGTTCACGAAAAGAATCGGCCGGACACGCTAACACTAAAGTTTCCTGTGGGGCTCATCGCGATCTCTCTCCTACTCGCGCAGCTTCCATTTGTCTTTCGGCATCCGCCGGCTGTGTTCTGGTAAGGGAGAATCGGTTTAAAAATTGTGGCGCGACGCGCATCAAGACGGCATTGAGTAGAATCGT
>Ga0070662_100000479_pt1 | contig 23707 bp, 17 predicted proteins | sample KBSC53metaG_FD_65648 | JGI IMG/M metagenome (GOLD analysis project Ga0070662, IMG submission 65648) | Corn rhizosphere microbial communities from Kellogg Biological Station, Michigan, USA - KBS C5-3 metaG | ecosystem: Host-associated > Plants > Roots > Rhizosphere > Soil ...
GCCGACCGGCCACATGGTCATCGCCGCCCGTTCGCGCTCGATCCACGGGCCATGGGAGCAGCACCCGGGCAACCCGCTGGTCCGTACCACGAGCGAAACCGAGGCGTGGTGGTCGCGCGGCCACGCCTCGCTCGTCGAAGCGCCTGACGGGGGCTGGTGGGCGCTCTACCACGGCTACGAGAACGGGTTCTGGACGCTCGGCCGGCAGACGCTGCTCGATCCGGTCGAATTCACCGCCGACGGCTGGTTCCGGATGACCGGCGGCGATCTCTCCCATCCATTAGCCAAACCGGGCGGAGGCGCGGCCGTGCCGCCGGGCATGCGCTTGTCGGACGATTTCTCCGCTCCGCTGGCGCTGGGTGGCAAGTGGGCGTTCTTCCGCCCGGCGCCGGACGAGGCCGCGCGCGTGCGGACGAGCGGCGGCGCGCTGCACCTGGCCGGCAAGGGCGAGGCGCCGTCAAGCGGATCGCCGCTGCTGATCACCGCCGGCGACACCAGCTACAGGTTCGAATGCGATATCGAAGTGCCTCCCGGCGGCCGCGCCGGGCTGGTCGTGTTCTACGACGACAAGCTCTACTGCGGCCTCGGCTTCGACCGCGAGCGCTTCGTGACCCACCAATACGGCATGGAACGCGGCCGCCCGGCCAACCCGCACGGGAGCCGGATGCACATCCGGGTGACCAACCGCCGCCATATCGTTACCTACGACACCAGCGGCGATGGCGGGCGCACCTGGCGGCGCTTCGACCGCGGGATGGAAGTCTCCGGCTATCACCACAACGTCCGCGGCGGCTTCCTGATGCTGCGCCCGGGCCTCTATGCCGCCGGTCCAGGCGAGGCCACGTTTCGCGACTTTCGTTTCACCGCGCTTTGAATGGCATATCCCGGCGCATGCATTCCGTTGCTCGAATGGCAGAAATGGGCGCTTAGCGGCCGTTCGTCTTCTTTCCCGAATTCCATTCGACTTCGGTTTCAAATCGAGCATTGGTGCTCGCACTAGACGCAGCCGCCGCGAGCGGCTGCCGCCCCGGCGGGCAGACTGGCCGGGGCTGTGGGTGGTGGGAGCGGCGTGGTGCCACTCCTCGATCAAGCATACCACCCATGAGCAAGAAGAAGACCCCGGCCAAAGCTGCGCCCGAGCGAACCAGCGTGATAGCGCTGCTCCAGCGCGCGGATGGCGCCACTCTCGCGGAGATGATCGAAGCGACCGGCCGGCTGCCGCACACGACGCGTGCTGCCCTCACTGGCCTCAAGAAGAAGGGACACGCGGTCGAGAAGGCCAAGCGCGACGATGCGACCTGCTATCGCATCGCGGCGAAGGCCTAATCATGGACCGGCTCGACGACGAGCTGCGCGCGCTCGAGACACTGTCGAAGGCGGAACTGAGGGACCGGTGGGCTAAGCTCACCGGTCACGCCGTTCCGAAAGGTCAGTGCCGGGCTGCTGCGGCTGGCGCGATCGTGGAACGGGCGGACGCACGTCGTCGTGATCGACGAGGCCGGCGTAATCCGCTGGAACGAGCGGGAGTGGCGCAGCCTGAGCGAGGGCGCCCGCGCCATCACCGGCACTCGCTGGTCGGGCCTGTCTTCTTCGGCCTCAAACAGGAAGTCGCAGCATGAAACAGGTCCGCTGCGCGATCTACACCCGCAAATCGAGCAAGGAAGGACTCGAGCAGGATTTCACTCGTTCACGTCGCGGCGAAGACGATGAATGGTGGAAGCCGGCCCTGCCTCTCAGGGGCGGCCAGACGAGGTAAGTGGCCGTTCCTGCACAATGCCGGCTGGGCGGCTATTCCGACCAGACGAAACGCGCACGGTCGCTGTCGTCAGGCATCGGACCAGGACTATCGGCCCGGATATCCCCGCCATGCGGATCGATGTGCAGGAAGCGGTTGGTGACCAGTGACATCAGCACCAGCTCCCCCGTCGGCGTTTCGATCCACTGGAAGGTCTGTGCCGATCCGGCCCGGCCGGCCGCAAGCACGGCCGCGCCGTCCTCACGGACCGTGACATAGCGTCCGCCCGCTCGCAGAGCGACGCGGCCCAGCCGGCGGTCGATCACCTCGAACCGCGTCGGCACGTCGGAAGTCAGGCGCCCACCGCCCGCCGCCAACCCGGTCGCCGCGCGGAACGAGGTCAACAGGATCGACCGGCCGTAGGGAATGGGCCGCATCAGCCCGTGGGTGTGCGGCTGATAGACGTCGACGCTGTCGAAGTCCGCGAAACCGCCCTCGGCGCCGGTCGTGTTGTAGCCGAAAAGGCTGTAGCGGACGCCTTGGAAGGTAAACGTCTGATAGACAAGCACGACCTCGTCGCCGATCGGGGTAAATGTGACGCCATCGAACGAATAGCTGAAGCGCGCCCGTTCGGTGAGATAATCGCAGTCGACCCGCAGCCAGATGCGGCTCCCGGTCATTTTCGCCCGCACGGCCTTGTCGCGGCGCTGGTCGTGGAAGACGACGTCAAGTGCGTCGGCGCGCCTTTCGACGCCCAGAGTCGCATAAGGCAGGTTGAGCAGCCCCAGGCCCGCGGTGTCGCCCGGCTTCAAGTTCGACACGTCGAGCAGAACGGTCGGCGACGACATCGGCCCGATCGCCCGCTGCGTGAGCGTATTGCGCGCGTCGTAGAACGAGGTCGCCGGAAGGGTATGCAGCCTCAGGAAGCCCGGCCGTTCCGACAACGACCACTTGCCGTCCACCGGGACATGGTTCCACTGCCATATCGGCTGGAGCCGCGGCGCCGAAAAATCGTCGCTGCGCCGATAGGGCACCCGCACCGGCTGCGGCGCACTGGTCTTGGGCTTCACCCAGGTCCGCGGCGTGCGCGTGAGATTGCCTGGCAAGCCGAAATAGGGCCAACCGTCCTTCCAGGTGACCGGAGACAGGCTGAGCAGCCGGCCGACCGAATTGAAGTCCATCATCGAAAAGCCCCACCATTCGCCCTCGGGCGTATGGACGATGCCGCCCTGGTGCATCGCCAGGCTGTGTTTGGCGGCAGGGTCAGGCCCCCAGAACTCGAAAGGCGGCTTGGGCGTACCCAGGCGTATGCTTGACGCCATGCCGAAATCCTCGTGCGAACTGATCGATCGATTGACCTCGTAAGGACCCAGGACATGATCCGCCCGCGCCGCCGGCATGCGAAATCCGCCGGCGTATTCGGCGCTGACGATGTAGTACTTGCCGCCGATCTTGTAGAAATGCGCGCCCTCGCCCATCCCGGCATCGGCGGCGAACAGCACGCGCTCGGTGCCCGGAACGATGTCGGTCAGGTCGTCCGTCAACTGCGCCAGGTGCATTGCCTGGTGGTCCCAGACGACGTAAGTCTTGCCGTCGTCGTCGAACAGGATCGACAGGTCGTGGAAGCTGCGCTTCATCGCCGTGCGCGTCCACGGCCCCTTTGGATCGATGGCGGTGAACATCTGGGTCGTCTGGCCGTTGACGTTCGAGAAGATGTAGAACTTGCCGTCGTGGTAGCGGAAGCACGGCGCCCAGATCCCCTGGCCGTAGACGTTCTTGCCGTCCTCCAGCCGGTAGGCCGGGCCGAGGTCGAGCTTGTCGAGGGCGTAGGCGACGAACTCCCAGTTCACCAGGTCCTTCGAGCGCAGGATCGGCAGGCCCGGCATGGTGTGCATGGTGGTGCCGGTGAGATAGAACCAGTCGCCGACACGAATCATGTCCGGGTCGGAAAATTCGTCATAGAACAAGGGATTGGTGAAAGTGCCGTCGCCGTTGTCCGGCGTCCAGGTCGCGGTTGACATGCCGCTGGGCGCTCTCGCAACCGGCCCTTCCTGACTCGGCGCGGATGCCGGCGCCGCGGACGGCGCGAGCACCAAAGCCGCGCATGACGCCAGCCCGGCCATGACTATGGCGGGCGATTTCGACCTGATTGGCATCATGCTTTCCCTTTTTTGCCTAGATTCCACACAGGAGGCGTCGCCGATCAGGCTCTTTTCCTATGTATTTCTCAGTCGCATCGCGGAGGCGCAACCTGGTCTGTCGGGGCCGTTTGGGCAGCCCTGCAGTGACGATCGATGAAATCCTGATGCGAGGTGACCGCCTGCGCCGAACGCGTGATCTCTTCGCGGCGCAATTTCATGCCCGTGCGGATCTGTTCCAGCGGATGAAGATCGGCCGATACGGCGTGGTGCCGCGGAACGACACTGTTGCCCAACAGGATGGCGAGCCAACTCGGCTCCATATAGGACTCGGAATCTCCCAGCACGATTTGCCCGCTGGCGTTCCAGACATCCAGCTTGTGCTGAAGGCTGTCGGGCACCTGCATGTCGCGGCACGCGGACCACAAAGGCTCGGGGCGGCGCGACAGATGATAGTGCGCGATGATAAAGTCGCGGATGCGTTCGATCTCGCGTGTGGAAAGGCGATTATATTCGTCGCGCAAAAGGGGGTCGATGATCCGGCCGGGGAAGTATTGAAGCAGCTTCAAGACCCCCATCACGATCAACTGAATTCCGGTCGATTCCAGAGGTTCGAGAAAGCTGGAGGCGAACCCGATCCCCACGCAATTTCGGTTCCAGAACTGCTTGCGGTGCCCGGAGGTGAACCGGAATAGCCGAGGCTCGGCGAGCGGTTCGCCCTCGATATTGCCGAGCAAGGCGTGGTGCGCTTCGTCGTCGCTCCAGAAATCCGAATTGTAGACCATGCCGTTGCCGCTGCGATGTTGCAGCGGGATCGTCCAGCGCCAGCCCCCGGCGTGCGCGGTGCACCGGGTAAACGGCGTGGGAGCATCCGCGCGTTTTGACGGCACCGCGATGGCGCTGTCGCAAAGCAACCAGCGCGACCAGTCGACGTAAGGCGTGTCCAGCGCCTTTCCCAGCAGCTCGGACGCGAAGCCGGAGCAATCGAGGAAGAAATCGCCGGGAACTGTGGTGCCATTGGCAAGATGGATGGCGGTTATATTGCCGGACTCGCCGTCCAGATCGAAGTGCGTCATCTTGCCTTCGATACGCTGCACGCCCAATTCGGTCGCGGCGTCGCGCAGATACCGGGCGTAAAGTCCGGCATCGAAATGATAGGCATGGTGATAGCGCGAGTTCTTCGGATCGCTGGGGGCGAAATTGTTGTTCCTCGCGACGGCGTAGGCAAATGAATAGTCATCGATCGGATGATCGTCGCCCGCTTGCCGCAATCTCAACCAGTAATGGTGGGTCGACACCCCTTCGACCGGGTGACCGTAGTCGCTGAATGCATGGAAATGCCGGTTTCCGGCAACGCCCCAGTCACGGAATTCGATGCCCAGCTTGAAGGTGCCCTGGGTGCGGCGAATAAAGTCGAACTCTTCGATCCCGAGCATTGCGTTGCACTGCGCCAGTATCGGGATCGTCGCCTCCCCCACGCCGATGATGCCGATTTCCTCGGATTCGACCAGAGTGATGCGGGTCCGCCGGCGATCGGTCTTTTTGGCCAGCAGCGCGGCCGCGATCCACCCCGCCGCACCGCCACCAAGAATGACGATATCCTGTTGGTGTTCGGTGTTCACAAATAGGCCTCGTCACGAAGATGCCCGGTGCCGCAACCGACCGGCATCAGAAAATAAGAAGGGCGCCTCCCGAGGAAGCGCCCTTCTCGATTCGGACCGTTAGAGGCGCACCCGGATTGTGAGATCATAGCGCCGATCGCTGACGTTGTAGTCGTACGGCTGGAACACACCAGGCACAGGCTCCTGAAGGGTTCGCGAAATCGTGTTGAGGATGTTGTTCGCGTTGAACGAGACTGAAATCTTATCGCTCACCTTGTAGTCGAAGCCCATATCCAGGTAACCGGCCGCCGCCACATAGGCCGGAATCATGTTGTACACCGGGTAGGAATGGGCCGAGTCAAACTCAGTCGGGCTGGTGTTGAGCGTATAGGGATTGCCGCCGCTCGTCGCATAGGACAGCGGATTGACATTGGTCGATAGCAACCACTTGTCGCGCCAACTGTACGCCAGACGGAAATTGACCTTGCCGCGGCTGTATAGCAACTGGATGTTGTAGGCCCACTTCGACATTCCGGCGTAGGGAAGGTTGGGGTAGGTCTGCGGTATCGTGCCGTCCGGGTTGAGGCCCCCGTCTGGCGTGGGAATGGGACCCAACACGCTGTTCGCCTGCTGAGCAGGGTTGCTGCTGTCGATGAAGGTCACGTTGCCTTCGATGCCCAGCCCGCTGAGCAATCCCGGAAGCTGATCGAAGAACTTGCGGCCACCTATCTCGAAGCCCTTGATGTAGGCTTTTTGATCCGACGATTTATTCTGCAGATAGAGCCACGGAAGATCCACGGTAGTATCAGTAACATCCGGGTTCGTGTCCGGCGTATCGGCGGGGTCCGCACCGTTGGCGTAGGCCCTGGCCGGAACCGGAAGGTTATCCGCGATGAACGAATTGAATATCGGTGAATCCTTGATCTGCTTGGCGAACAGATCGACGTAGAAGAAGCTGGACGACGAGGGGTAGAACTCGAACGACAGATCTTCACTGGTGATCATGGTCGGCTTCAGATTGGCGCCCGCGTCGCGGGCAGCAAAGCCCGTGAGAATGTTTGGCGCCAGCGCATTGGTGGGGTTGGGAAGTGACCTGACGTCGATCCAGCCGCCCGCGCGAATGTCATTGAGACTCGGCGGAGAAGTCGACAGCGATGCCGCACCACGAATCTTGAACTTGTCGGATGCGTCGAACTTGATGTTGAACGAAGGCAGCACCCGCGTGTAATCATAGTTGCGGGTCTGGGGGGCCTGAATTCCGATAAACCCATAGAGCGTCGGGTACACGTTCGACGCACCGGGCACACCCTGCTGCGCGTTGAAGTACGCCGTGCTGTCCGCTTCGGTCAGAGCAAGGTTCGCAGCGTTCGGCGTTTGCAGCAGACCGCTCGCCTGCAGGGAATCGTGGAATACGCGAACCCCGATATTGCCCGAGAACGCCGGAATGAATCCGATCCGATCATGTGCGAAGCTGGCCTCGACATAGGCAGCCTTGTTGATGATGCGGCTCTCGGTCTTGTTCAGGCCCTGATCGATACTCGCCGTCCAATAATCGTCCGCGGTCCCGTCGGGGATCGAACCGTTATAGGTCTTGAGCAAATGGTACCAATCATAGCTCTGCATGAGCGACTGGCTGGGGACTAGAAGCTGGGACGGAACAGCCCCACCGCCGCTGAAGAAATTCGGGAATGTTGAAACTTCATAATCCGACTGCCGGACATTTGAGTTGTTGAGATATTGAATATTCCCAGGCCCAAACGTCGGGTCCCCCGGATGATCTCCAAAGTTATGACCCATCCAGGACTGGCCCAGCGGTGCCCAATACGTCCCCACGAAGTTGTCGTTTTCGGTGCGCTTGGCGGCGCGTGCGCCAACGGAGATCCTGCGCAGGAATCCGTCGTCGCTTACCCTGTATTCAAGGTCGAGATGGCCAGCCAGCATCTTCCCGACGTTCTTGGGTTCATGATAGCCCATCTGGGCCAGGTACGCCGTACTCGGATCGAGCATGCCCTCAGGGGACAGACCTGACACTGTCGGCAACGACCCAGTCAGGTCGACATCCATCGAACTGACCAGCGGGCTGGACTGATAGAGGCCAACATAGAACTGCTGTCCGGTCGAACGGGAGTCGACATATTGCGCACCGCCACGCACCGCGACCCGGTCCCCAGGGGTCCAGACGAAGCTCTGCGAAATATCCAGCGTGGAATTCTTGCCGTGCGATGCGGTCGCGCCGCTGGTGGGGTTCAGCGTTGCAGCGGGACCGCACTGAGCCAGGCGAGGCGCACCTGGAGGAAGAGTTGCCGGATCCACACCCGCATCAACCGACCAGTCCCACTGTACCGACGACGCGGGAGCGCCATAGGTGGCACCGCAATCCATCTCGTACCATGAGGGCAACCAACCGGTGCCGAACGTCGTGTTGTCATACGTCACCGATTTACCGGTAGATCCGACCGTGAGGTTTCCCTGCTGGAAGGCGCCATTGGCGTCATATTCGACCGGACTGCCGACCGTCGGCATAACTTCGGCTGATGCGGATGGGTTGCGCCCCACCACACCACTGTTCCCCTGACTATGCTCGACATATTGCGAGAAGAACACGGTGTTGGTGAACGTCAGGTTCGAAGCCGGCTTCCACTGTAGGGCCTGGTAAGCCCCGTACCTGTCGCGCTTGCTCCGGTTGTAGTTCCAGTTGAACGAACTGGGAACGAAGGCCAGATGGTCGGACCGATTCGAGGTCGGCACATACTCGGCGAACATAGCGCCAACCTGCACGTCGCTGCTCTGCTGGTACAGACGGTTGAAGGCCAGATCCCACAACACGCCGATTTCGCCGATGCCCGTGTCGAAACGCTTGGAAAACAGGGCGGAAATGCGGGGCGAACCCTTTTTCGCCTGTGTGCCGTAGCTGCCGCCCATGGTGACGTTGAACTGGGTGTCCTTGAAATCGAACGGCAGATGCGTGCGAAGATCGATCGAGGACGCACCCCCTTCGATGATGTCGGCGCGCGTCGCTTTGTAAACATCGACCCGAGACATCAGCTCGGGCGTGACTTCGTTCCAGCTAATGGCGCTGGCGCCGTTGGCGCTGAACAACTGCTGACCGTTGAGCATGCCCGCATTGAAGGGAAGGCCGCGCACGGTAATTCCCGTGCCTTCGATCTGGAACGCGGTGCTGCCGCCGTTGGTCCCACCGAAGCGCGAGATCGACACACCTGGCACGCGCTGAAGAACTTCGGTAATCGAATTGTCCGGAAGCTTGCCCGCCTCGTCCGCGGTCACCGAGTCGACGATCGTATCCGCGTTCTTTTTGAGGGAAATTGCATCGGCCAGCGCCTTGCGCCGGGCGGTGACGAGGATGCCGGCCGGGGCGTCGTCGTTCTTATCTTCCGCCTTGGCGGGCTTGTCCGCTGTGGCATCGTCGGAGCTCGTCGTCCCCGCGTCCTGCGCCCATGCCGGCGCCGCAATGCTCAGGCTTGCAAGCATGAGCGCCGAAACGCTGGCGCCGTGCATCAAATTACTGATCTGCATTATATCCCCTCACGATCAAGAACATCGCGGCCAAGCCATATTGCGCCGTGCCGCAGCACCAGACCGCCGGATGGTCCCGGCGGTTGCCCCGCCCTGATGCCAGGGCCGACGCAATCATTTGTCGGAGCGTTCCTTGTGCCGCGCGGGCCCATAATATGACCGCGCTGCCGCCATTGTCGGCGCCGCATCCACCCTTCCAAACGTTTCTTTTCGACGGATCAGTAAAATGCCGATTCGCTTCCGTTAACTCAGACAAAAGTCATAAACTTGCCCGCGAGTCCACAATCCGCCGGGTATAGATTGGCCCAAAACTCATTGTTTTAATGGAATTTTAGCGCCAACATTCCACCTCATCTCGCCAAAAATCCGAACTGCGAGGCAAAAATCCCGATCGTAACATTTCTGAAAAAATGCGCGTGAGGCGGCCTTGGCCGTCGGGTCCGAATGGGGGAGACTGGGCAAGCTGCACAGGGCACGCGCAGCAGATCGTGGCGTGCGCAGTGTCCAACCGGGTCTGGCGGCCGATTGGTCAATGATAGATCGAGAAGCGCGGGAGTGGATTGGTGGGGCGGGCACGGCATGTGAAGCGCGGCTCGCGCGTATCTACATTGAATCGGTTGGGGGACCGGCGGGCATGCTCTATCATGTCCCTGCCGGCCGAGAGGGCCTGGAGCCGCGCATGAAACACGCCCAGCATGATCGCGCCGTCGCCGTAACCAAGCCGCATTCCATGGCGCTGCCCCACTCCGATTTCGCGCCGCCCTGGAGCGGAACGCGGCGCGCGATGATCCTATCGGCGATCGTGACGATATTGATCTGGACGGCGGCGGGTCTTTTTCAGGCTATACCGGACTTGGTCAAAAGCTTCGACTGGCCCCTCTTTGTCTCACATATGGTCGAGGCTTGGACCTGGGCGTTGCTCACGCCGGCGGTCCTGCTAATCGACCGCCGATTGGAATTGTCGCAGAAAAATCTGTCGAAGCTGGTCCTGGTCTATCTGGCGCTGAGCATTCCGTTCAGCCTGGTCCATACGTACCTTGCTGGCTTGATTCTCTATCCGTTCCCGAAAATTTGGTGGAGCCCGCTACGGGACCCGCCGTTCGCGATCTATTTCTTTCTCGGCGGCTGGACGACCTATTGCGCCTTCGTCGGCATTTTGCAGGCGTTCAACTTTTACAAACGGTTCCTGACCAGCCAGCTCGAACTGGAAAGAGTCGAAAGGCGGCTCATCGAAGCTCGCCTGAACATGCTTCGCCTGCAGCTCGAACCGCATTTCCTGTTCAATGCCCTCAACGCCATATCGTCGCAGGTCGTCGCCAATCTGGAGTTGGGCCAGGATATGATCGAGGATCTGGGCGCGCTGCTCAGGGGGTCGATCGATTGCCAAAGCAGTGCGGAGATTACACTCGCACAGGAACTGGCGCTGCTCGATCACTATCTCGCGATCCAAAAGCTCCGCTTCGGCGACCGGATCGACATTCGGATCAATGCCGATCCGGATACGCTCGCGACCATGGTGCCCTCTCTGCTGCTCCAGCCCCTGGTCGAAAATGCGATCCGGCACGGTATCGAGCGCCGGGTGTCGGGCGGGATGATCGGGGTTTCGGCACGTCTCGCGGATGACAGGTTGCAGATCGACGTGCAGGACGATGGCGTCGGGCTTCCACCCGATTGGCGCATCGAGACGTCATCGGGGCTGGGCCTGCGCGTGACTCGCGAACGGCTGGAAATGCTCTATTCCGAAGCCGGTGAGCACCACTTCATGGTCTCGCGGCGCCAGGGTGGTGGCACGCATGTAGCCATCCAAATTCCCCTGCACACGACCGGAGTCGCAATCGATGGAAGCGCAACTTAAGCCGATCTGCGCGCTGGTCGTGGACGATGAAGCGCTAGCGCGGCGGCGCCTTACCGATCGGCTCGCGAAGGATAGCGACATCGGTCAGATATTGGAGGCCGCAAATGGCGTAGAGGCGATTGCGCTGATCCAGCAGGCCAAACCCGACATTGTATTTCTCGACGTGCAGATGCCCGAGATTGACGGCTTGGGCGTCATCGATGCCGTGGGACCGGATGAGATGCCGTTGACCGTGTTCGTCACGGCCTACGACCAGTTTGCGCTCAAGGCGTTCGAAGCCGACGCGGCCGACTATCTGCTCAAGCCATTCGGCAACACGCGCTACGAGCGGACGATGGAGCGGGTCAAGAAGCGCCTGCATGATGAGCGGTCGAGCAATTCCGACGGTTCTGGCTCGTTCGGTCCGGAATTGCTCAAGCTGGTCGCGAAGCGCTCCAGGCCAGGCGAGATCTGGGACTGGATCGTGATCAAATCTGGCGACAATGCCCGCCTCATCATGACCCAGGATATCGACTGGGTCGAAGCGGCCGGGGTATATGTGAAGGTGCATGTTGAGGGCGAAGAATTCCTCTACCGCTCAAGCCTCGCCGCGGTCGCGAGCCGGCTTGATCCGTTCCGGTTCGTCCGGATTCATCGCTCAAGCATCGTCAACCTCAGATCGATCGAGCTCCTCGAACGCCGCTCGCACGGAGATGTCGCGGTTTTGCTCAAGAACGGCAGTCATCTCATGATGAGCCGAAGCTATCGCGCCGAGGTTGAAGCAATGCTGGGGCAGAACCTCTAATAAATATGATGATTCGGCCAAGCGAGCGGGCGGTGCAGCCCGTTCCCACGCGCCGGCTCCATTTCGCAGCCATCATTCTCCAGCCCGAAACAAAATCCGACGGGCCATTTTTCGTTGAGGTATGGCCCTGCGTGAACTGGGCGGCAGTGCGCAGCGATAGCGGCCGACATGCTTGGGGATGGATGACATGAAATTTTGTGGTCGAATGCACCGGCGGGTGTTGTTTTCGGGCCTGGTTGCGCTCGGTCTGACGGCTTGCGGAGGCGGAAGCGGAACGCCGGCGCCCACGCCAGTTCCCACACCCACGCCAAGTCCCGCGCCAACTCCGACACCGACGCCGACCCCAGCGTCGACGCTTGCGGCGGTCACGACGGCCGAACTCGGCCGGGGCTGGAACATCGGCAATACGCTTGAGTCGCTAAACGATTTCGGCAAGCCCCATACGACCTCGCAGGAGACCGTTTACGGCAATCCCGCGGTAAACCAGGCTTTGCTGAACGCCGTCGCGGCCGCGGGCTTCAAAAGCGTGCGCATTCCCGTCGAGTGGGCCCAGTACATGGACGCCAGCGGGAACGTCGCTCCGTTCTGGCTCGCCAGGGTCAAGGAAGTGGTCGACATGGCCCGCAGCGCCGGGCTCTACGTCATCATCAACCAGCACAAGAGCGATTGGTACAACCCGACTGCCGCGCAGCAAGCTGCGGGCAACGCGGCCTACACCAACTTGTGGACGCAAATCGCGAACCAATTCAAGGATTACGACAACCACTTGCTGTTCGCCGGCACCAACGAGATCCACGTCGACTATGGGGTGCCGTCGGCGGAAAATTGCACGGTCGAGGCGGGCTTCAACCAGGCGTTCGTCGACGCGGTGCGCGCGACCGGCGGCAACAATGCCTCGCGGACGCTGGTCTTCCAGGGCTACAACACCGACATCACCAACACGATCGACGCGTGCGGAGCTCCCGTCCCGACCGACACGGTCAGCGGCCGTCTGATGATGGAGTTCCATTACTACGATTCGTACAACTTCACCCTGAACGACCAGAGCGCCATCTGGCAGTGGGGATCGATCGCGACCGATCCCGCGGCAACCGAAGCGTGGGACAACGAGGCCCATGTCGATGCCCAGTTCGACAGGGCGAAGGCCGCCTATGCCGACAAGGGTATCCCCGTGATCATCGGCGAATACTGCGCCATCTCGAGGACCGAGTACGATCCATCGCTGAAGTTCCGGGATTACTGGACCCAGTACGTTACCAAGTCCGCGGTCCAGCATGGCTTCGCTCCCTACTACTGGGACACCGGCTCCTTCCCCAATCACACGTGCGGGCTGTTCAACCGCACCACCGGTGCCAACTTCAACCCGTCGACGATCGCCGCGATCTTCGCCGCGCCCTAGACGTCCGGCAACGCGCTCCGCGCCGGGGATCGTCAGCCAGCGATTTCCGATGAGATCCGCGGCGCGAGCGGAACCTCCCAAATCGTGGAGGAGCGCCAGCATTCACATGATGAGGGGATTCGAGATGCACATCAAACGCATGGCGCGGTTCGTGTTAGGCATCGTGCTGGGTGCCGCCGTCTGCGGCAACGCCTGGGCTCAAAAGGCTGAAGGCCTGGCCAGCACCCCGCAAATGGGCTGGAACAGCTGGAACAAATTTGCCTGCAATATCGACGAGCGCCTGATCCGTGAGACCGCCGATGCCATGGTTAAGTCGGGCCTGAAGGACGCCGGCTTCCAGTACGTGAACATTGACGATTGCTGGCAGGGCGAGCGCGATGCCGACGGCAACATTCAGCCCGATCCCAAGCGCTTCCCATCCGGCATCAAGGCGCTGGCGGACTATGTGCATGGCAAGGGCCTCAAGCTGGGCATCTACTCGGACGCCGGCGCGACCACCTGCGGCGGCCGTCCCGGTAGCCGCGGCCATGAGTATCAGGATGCGCGGAACTATGCGCGCTGGGGTATCGATTACGTCAAGTACGACTGGTGCAACACCCCGGGCATGAACGCCGAACCGGCCTACACGACGATGCGCGATGCGATCGCCCAGGCTGGCCGACCGATGCTGTTCAGCATGTGCGAATGGGGCATGAGCAAGCCGTGGGAGTGGGCGGGCCAGGTTGCTCATTCGTGGCGCACAACGCCCGATATCTATAATTGCTTCGACTGCGAATTCAGTCCCGGTCTCTCGACCGGTCTCGGCGTGCTGCGCATCCTCGACAGGCAGGCAGGCCTGCGCAAGTTCGCAGGGCCCGGTCACTGGAACGATATGGACATGCTCGAAGTGGGCAACGGCATGAGCGAGGAGGAAGACCGCGCCCATCTGTCGATTTGGGCCATGATGGCCTCGCCCCTCATCCTGGGCAACGACCTGCGTTCCATGTCCGAGTCGACCCGCCGCATCCTGACCAACCCCGGCGTGATCGCGGTGAGCCAGGACAAGCTGGGTGTGCAGGCGCTGCGCGTCATGGTCGACGGTCCGCTGGAGATCTATGCCAAGCCGCTCGACGGTGGCCAATGGGCACTGATGTTCCTGAACCGCTCCAACCAGCCCGTCGACGTTCACCACGACTGGAAGGCGGAAGTCCTGACCGATGGCCTGAGCAACCGGTCGGTCGATTTCAAGCAGACTGTCTACCGCTGGTCCGACCTGTGGAGCAAGAAGACGGGCGACACCAACACCAAACTGCAAGCGCGGTTGGCGCCGCACAGCGTGCTGATGCTGCTCCTGACCGGCCCTGCGAAATCATAGCGCGCGCCCGGCCGCACTGACGCTGATCGCTGGCCACCAATGCCAATGCCAGAAGGAAGTCGAATGATTCCGCGCCCGTCTCCACGCACGACCTGTATCTCGCCTTCGAGGGGCCAGATGACGCGGTACTCTTCGGTCCTGATCTGGGTTGCCCGCAGCGTCCTGCTGCTGTGCATCGCCATACCTGCCAGCTTGATGGCTGCCGACCCTGCGCCGGGCAGCAACCCGCTGTTGCGCGATGTATTCACCGCCGACCCCGCGCCGCTGGTCGTGGGCGACACGGTCTACCTCTACGTGGGACATGACGAGGCCAAGGGCGACGACTTCTTCCTCATGAAGGAGTGGCTGGCCTATTCGTCCAAGGATCTGCGCCACTGGATCGCCCACGGCCCCATCATGAAACCCACTGACTTCAAGTGGGCGGTGAGCTCAGCCTGGGCGGCGCAGGTGGTGCGGCGCAACGGCCGCTATTACCTTTACGCCACCGTGCAGCACGACGACACGCAGCCCGGCATGTCCATCGGCGTCGCGGTGGCCGACAACCCGTTGGGCCCGTTCAAGGATGCGCGCGGCTCGGCGCTGGTCACCGATGCCACGACCCCCAGCCCCTACGGTTGGAACGACATCGACCCCACCGTCTTCGTCGACGACGACGGCACCGCTTGGATGGCCTGGGGCAACCCTGTGCTCTATCTGGCCCGGCTCAAGCCGAACATGACCGAGCTGGACGGCCCCATCGAGAAGATCGCGCTGCCCAACTATACCGAGGGGCCGTGGCTGTCGAAGCGCAAGGGCATGTATTACATGACCTACGCATCAATGGCGCACCAGAATGTCCGGGAGCGCCTGTCCTATGCCACTGCGCCCACCCCTCGCGGGCCCTGGACCTACCAGGGCGAGCTGACCGGCCAGACCCGCAAGAGCTACACCATCCACCCGGGGATCATCGACGACTTCAAAGGCCAGTCCTACCTGTTCTATCACAACGGCGAGCTGACCCTGCCCGACGGCCAGGCCGGGAACGGCAACCGCCGCTCCGTCACGATCGACTACCTCTACTACGACGCCGATGGCCGCATGTGGCCCGTCACGCAGACCGCGGCAGGCATCAGCACGCCGCCCCGTCCGCCCGCCGGCAAGGTGCCCGCACCGGCAGACCCGGGCCGTTCCGATATCGGTGTGACGGTCCATCAGTTCGCCCAAGGCTATCCCGAGACCTGGCCGGGCCACCCGGCGCTGGCCTCGGTTACCCGGCCCTTCGACCAGGCTCCCGAGCCGGTGGGGTTCAACAGCGACAGCGGCGCCAGCCGCCTGGCGCAGACCTTTGTGCCGCGCGCCGACATCGCACTGGACCGGCTTAGCCTCTACGCCGGCGACGGCCTCGGCACGGACGCCGCGCACCCGTTGCGGCTGTCGCTGCGCGATATGGAGACCGGCACCGACCTGCTCGGCGCCGGCCAGGGCGTCGCCATCGCCTACCGGCCGCAAGGCGCCGGCCTGCTGACCTTCGACTTCAGCGCTCATCCGCCTATCGGTCTGCGGGCCGGTCGCCGCTATGCGCTGGCGCTGCAGGGCGACAAAGGGGCGCTGACGCTCTTTCTGCGGGCCAGCCGCGACGACGTATATGCCGACGGCGAGGCCAGCGTCGACGACCGGCCGCTGAAGGACCCGAAGGGCCACCCCGCGGACATCGCGTTCGCACTGTACGCACGCGATGCGCGGTGAGCCTGCCCATCCGGCGCATTCAGTTCCGCGGCCGACCCGCCTGCTCGGTAACGCTCGCGTCATACGGCGTGCCGTCGCCCCCAAGCTCAAGGTCGAGGGCGGCAAGCTGGTCATCAGCGTCGCACCGGCACCGGTGACGGTGCTTGGTCTCGATTAGTCGGAGCGCCCAAGAGTGATCCGACACCCTTCCATCGTAACCAATCCACCAAACCGAGATTTCGGTTATCCGCAGTTCACGTTTGAAAGACATCCATAATATGAATTTCCAAAAAAACATGCGGGGAATGAAGGCTTTGGCATTCTGTTCGCTGAGCCTGGCGGCCATGGCCCTGCTGGCCGGATGCGCGGGCGGCCGCGGAGCGGCTGCCGGTCTATCCTCCTCATCCCTGGCGCCGTCTGATGGAACCTTTTACTGGAAGTCGAGCGCACCGCTGATCGGACCGCAGCCTGATCCATCCCAGACCGTTTACGCTGTAAAAGATCCATCCGTCATATTTGCGAACGGAAAATATCGCGTCTTTATGACCACGGCCGGATCGAAGGGATGGGGCATCGCCTACACAAGCTTCGCCGATTGGTCATCCGCATCTACGGCGCCGATATTTCCCCTCGACAAATCGCCGATAGGCCCCGGGTACCGCGCGGCGCCGGAAGTGTTCTACTTTGCTCCGCAGAAGCTCTGGTACCTGATCTTCCAGGGCGGCGACCCGATGTATTCTACCACGACCGACATCGATGACCCGATGTCTTGGAGCCCGGCTCGCCTGTTTTTTGCCACGGCGCCGGACATAACCAAGCCGCCGGCGGGAACGGGGTGGCTCGATTTCTACATTATCTGCAATGAAACCAAGTGCTACCTTTTCAATACTGACGATAATGGCCACGTCATGCGGTCGGAGACATCGATCGATCAATTCCCTGGTGGCTTCCACAATACCGTGATCGTCATCAACCAGCCCCGCGACGACGCATTCGAGGGAAGCAGCCATTATCGGGTTAAAGGAACCAACACTTACCTCACTGTCGTTGAGGCAATCGGCCGGAAGGGGCGCTACTTCCGGATATGGAAGAGCGACGGTTTGGAAGGCGTCTGGGTGCCGCTCGGCACAGCCGCCAAGAATCCCCTGGCGGATGCCGACAACGTGGAGAGCATCTGGTCCGAGGGCATTTCCCATGGCGAACTGATCCGGGACACCAACGATCAGACCCAGGTCATTGACCCCTGCAAGTCGCTTCGGTTCCTATTCCAGGGTAACGACCCGTCGATCCACACCTCCGATTACATCCAAATTCCGTACCGACTCGGCCTTCTGACCGCGAAGGGATCAAATCCGATCACGGACATGTGCCGAAAATAGAATCCGTGCCGGTAGGTTTCGACCAGCTGCGAGAAAAAGCGGTCAGGGAGCTTCGGGAATACTATACCAAATAGGTCAAGCCAATCTAACCAAGTTTGCGCCCGTTATCTGGATCCTGATCGGCAACGTTGTGCCCGCAAGCTTCGTGACCGAATGATCAAGCCTTCCTCCGGTGCTGTCAGTCTAATCGGAACTTGCCTCCGATCGACGCAGCTGCCGCTTAAGGGCGCGAGCCTCAGCCCATGAGGCTTTGCCACTCGGCCAGGGCGGCCGAGCGGCGTTCCTTGTAAGTCTGGCGATCGACGAGGTGACGTTCCTGATTGAAGTGGTTGTGGACGTTGGCGTGGACCGAGGCGAACGTCTGCAAGCAGCTCATTCGCCTGAATCGCAGCATCGCCCGCTCTCGTCGTCGGAATGGCAGACGGCTGTTCTCCACCCGGTTGTTGGCCCCGCAGCCGATCTCCTGCTTCTCAGCGTTACCTAGCCCGCTCATCGCTTCCTTGTAAGAGCGTAAGCCATCGGTGGTGATGGCTTCAGGTGAGCCATGGCGCTTGAGCGCCTTCTTCATGAAGGCGAGAGCAACCCCTTATCCCTGGTCTTGGTGACGTAGCTCTGGAGGACCTCACCTTCCTGGTCGACCGCTCGCCACAGGTAGTGCATCTCGCCATTGATCTTCCCGTAGACCTCGTCGAGGTGCCACTTCCACTGCCGAAACCCGCGCATGCGGCTCGCCCGCTGGCGGCGAACGTCGGCGGCGAACAAGGGCCCGAACCTGTTCCACCAGTGCCGCACCGTCTAATGGCAGATGTCGATGCCGCGCTCGGCCAACTGGTCCTCGACATTGCGCAGTGACAGCGGAAAGCGGACGTACATCATCACCACGAGGCGGATCACCTCCGGCGAGGAGTTGAAGTAGCGGAACGGGCTATAAGGGTTCTTCGGACGAGGCATGCCGGCGCCCTGCCCTCAACTCCTTACCAGCCCGTGCATTTGCTCTGAAGGCCCACGGCCGAATCCCGACGGCGACAACTACCGCTTCTTGAAGGTCCAGCGTGCGCTATCGTCAGCAGTGTTAAAGCGCGCTAGGATGGGCGTGCTCGCGCCGATTGCGACAAGCGCCGATGGGTTGCCTGAGTCGAGCGGTTGGCTAGGCATGATGCGGTAGGTGCCGTCCGTAAGCTGATCGATGCGCCAAAGTTGCTCCGGAGCGCCGGTGAAGTTCGGCTGCGCCACGACCGTGTTTTCGCGCGTCGCCGCAAGCACGCGTTCGGTCCCGGCGATGCCGATCCGGTAATAGGGCGCCCCGAAGGCTCCGCCGGCTTCGGGCACCGGCGTGACCGCCCATTGCTGGTGCGAGCGGATCATGTAGTCGCCGAGATCGACCGCGATCGTACCGCTCGGCCACACGGCCGAATCCTGCGCCAACGTCTGGTTGGGGATCGGTCGGAGCTCTTCGCCCGCAGGAGCGGAGAACGAGCGTCGGAAATCGAACGCGATGCGCACAAAATCGGTCGCCAGCTCGAGCGCGCCACCGCTCCGTTCCGACTGAATTTCATATGTGCCCGGAGTAACGTTCTCACCTGCGACAGGCCAGCCGTCCCTCCACAACAGTGGCGCGATCGCGAGCACGCTGCGTCCACCGCGATCCATGTCAGACTCGTAATGCATCGAGAATTTTTCGACCCCGCCGCCGAGGTCGATCAGCCCGAAATGGCCGGGTCCGTAGGTACGGCCGCGTCCGGCGATCACCAGCTTGCCGCCACCCTTCAGGAGCGGAACGCCCATGTGGTCGACATAGGGACCGAGCGGGCTGCGCGAGCGGCCGACACGGATGTTGTACGATGAATTGGGCCCGTCGCAGCAGGTTCCGTGCGTACCGAGCAGGTAATACCAGCCGTCGCGATAGAGGAGGTCGGTCGCCTCCATGTCGATCGCCACATCAACCGGCTGGTTGCCCCGGAGCCGTTGCCCCGTCTTGGGATCCAGCTCGACCATCCGGATGGACCCGAAATAGGTGCCGTAGCTCAGCCACAGGCGGCCCTTGGCGAGCAGGAAGGCCGGGTCGATGGCGTCCTGGTCCTCCTTGCCGTTGCTCGAGGCGACGATGCCGACATCGTGGTAGCCGAAATCGGGCGACTTGGGATCGAGCGAATTGGTCCACATGACCTTGACGTTGCTGGCGTGCCCGCCATTCATCCCCCCACCGCCTATCGCGTACGTGACATAGTAGCGGTCGCCGATGTGGATGATGTCGGGTGCGACGCCGCCGCCGGGCCGCTCACCGCCCCGGTGCCAGGTCCACCCGTCTTCGGAGACGAGGCCGCCGCTACCGGTCCCGAAGGTGTAATACTTGCCGTCGGAATAGACGATCGTCGAAGGGTCATGGATGAATGGCTCGCCCGCGAGCTGCGCCCGGACGGCGTTGGGAAGGGTCACCAGCAGCAATGCGGCGGTCGCAGGGAGGAGTTTCATGCAGGCTCCAGAATGGCGGTCGCGGGTCATAATCAACGGGTCGTCAGCGCGATGCCGCGAACCGGCTGGCCGTTTGCGTCGAGAAAGCGCACGCAAAAATCGCTCAGGCCAGGCCCATTAATAACCGCACCCCGAACGATGTTGCGACCCTTGCGGAGAGTGAGCGGCGGCGAGAGGACATCGTCCATCACCATTCGCCGGTCGCCGAACAGCCCAGCGGCTTCCTTGCCGTTGACCCACCACATTGACGCGGAGTTCGAGCCGACGGCCAAGCGGACATTTGTCATCTCCCGCGGGCTGTCGACCACCGTCACCGCCCAGAAGATCACGCCGTAGGTCGGCTTGCCAAGGTCGCGCGCGAAATCGAACAGCTTCACGTCGAACAGGCTGGAGTCCATCGCGTGCCAGGTTAGCGGCGTGCCGGCGACCGTCTCGACCTGCCCGTTCTTGGGCACCGGCCCGAACTGATCGGAGAAATACGGTGCCGTCAGCGCCTCGCGGACATAAATGCGGGTAAACCCGATGTTGGTGCGGTTCGGCTTCACGATCGGCTCGAGCAGCAGCCAGCGTTGAAGGAAACCCTCCGGATCCGGCGCCTTGGGCGCGGCGGTTGCAGACGTGAAGGCTGGCGCCGGTTGGGTGACCGCATTGAGCGGCGAGGCGGCCATTGCCGCCGCAACCACGCAGCTGCAGAGCCTGACGCAGGTCGACTTCGTGAATGTCATCACGTGCAATTCTCCCTGCGTCACGGGTTCCTCGCGACCGCGATCGCGGCGTTCGCGGCCAGGATGTAGGCCGAGGTGGTGCTGACCGTGTATTCGTTCTCGAACCACAGGAACGGCCACTGCGTCTTGAGCTCGGGAAAATCGGGCTTGGCGACCAGTACGCCGGGAACGAGGCCGCCGGCGATGAAGCTGTAGTCCGCCCGGTTATGCCCGTAACCGACCAGCTTGGATTCGGTCCCGATGGTCGACACCAGCGAGAGGTTGTTGGCCGGGTGGCGGCCGAGCAGGTAGTCGATCGCGTCGAGCGTGTATTGCGTGCCGACAATGTCGGGGAACTCGCGGTGCAACAGGTACATTGTCGAGGCGAACACCGCCACTTCGTGCGAGCCCGCCCATGATCCCTCCCCGATCGGCACGCCGAACGGGTTCTTCGTCCGCAAGCCGTCCGCGCGTTCCTTCGTCGCCCGCACCGCGGGGATGAGCTGCGCCTTGTACTCGGCGCCCATGTACGGGATCGCGCGAACCGCGGCGGGGGCGACGAAGGCGAACGCCTGCGCGAGCGCCGGCATCAGCTCCTGCACCCGGTTGCGATAGGTCGCGTCGCCGTCGGTGGCGATGAGCAATTCGACCGTCGCCTCGAGGTCGGACAGGTCGAGCCGCTCGCCGCTGCCGCGCCCGTCGCTGGGGTCGGCATCGGGCCCGATCCTCGTGCGCTGGGCCTGCCACAGCGCCTTGGCGGCAGCGAGGGCCTCGCCGGCCAGCTTCGGGTCCGACCCGTGCAGGACCCGGCTGGCGCTCGCCAAGGCCCCCGCCATCGCCAGGTCGTTGGCGGGGTAATCGGTGGTGAAAACCCAGCGGTCGTCGGGGATGCCCGAACGATCGCCGTTGCTCTCCAGCTTGCCGAGCTTGGGGTCGTAGACCTTGCCGTCGCTCTGCGAGCCGGCGTCGCCGAGGTGGGTATATTGCGGCAGCGTCGGATCGACGATGCCGACGATCGCGTGATGGAACACGTTGTATTGCGCGAGCAGTTGCAGCGTGCCGTGGCGGATCTGCTGGAGCGCATCCTGCACCCCATCGGGCTTGCGGATCTGCACCGAGCGCGCTGCCTCGTCGACCGTCGTTTCATCCCAGTCGAGGCCGAACAGCTCGCGGCCCCACACCAGATCGCGGATGACGGAAGCGTTGCTCGGCGTCTGAATGTCGTAGTCGCCGGCGTCCTGCCAGCCGCCCACGGCGAGCCCGGGGATGTGCTCGCCGGGTTTGAACGGCGAATCCAGCCGGGATTCCATATGGTAGCCGTCGAAATGGACGATGTTGGGCGGGGCCTGGCGCGCGTCGTCGAGGTGCGAGGGGCTTTGCCAGATGCGATACTGCTCGCGCACCTTCACGTGGTCCATCTGCACGGCCAGGTACGTGTCGAGCGAAGGCTGCCAGATGCGGTCGTAGGCGTTCCCCGAGATCGTGAACGGGCTGGTCACGTGCCCGGCGTAGGAAATCGCGTAGAGGCCCGGCTCGCGCACGCCCGAGAAGTCGAACGTGGCGTAGCGATAGCGCAGCCACTTGCCCCACGGCTTGACTGCGGCGGTCAGGACCGGCTGCGGCTTGCCGGCGGCGGTCAGCTTCACCAGCGTCGCCTGTGCGGGCGCCTTGAACCGCGGATCGAGTTCGATCACCGCGACCTTGCTGCGGTCCGGCGTGTAGCCGGCTTGGTTGTACGAGACGACCGGCTGGCGCACCCAGGCCGCGTCGACGGTCGGCTCGACGTGCCACACCACGGCATCGGTGGTCGCGCCGGCGGCGATCAGCGAGCGGACGACGAACCAGCCGTTCTGCGCCCGGTTGCGCGCATCATACAGGGCCAGCGTGCCCTTATCGGAGGTGATCGTCACCCGCGTGTCGGGATTCTCCGGCGACAGCGTGATCGAGCGGCCGCCCGAGGCCACGGGCAGCGGGTCGCCGCTGCCGTCGGTGGCCATCGGGCCATCGGCGTTGCGCGGGAACAGCCCGGGGGCACCGTCGAGGTAATAGGCCTTGCCGAAATAGGCGGTGGGCAGGAAATCGAGGTTGAAACCGGCCTTGCCGGCGAGGCTCGCCGGAAGCGGCTTGTCGAGGTCGACGGCGATGCGGAAGCCGTCGCCTTCGGGCGTTACCCGGATGCGGTAATTGAGCCCGGCGTCGGGATAGGCGGCGCGCACGACGACCTGGCTCGGCTTCGTTTCCACCGACCGGTCGATGAAGTTGGGCACCGGGTCCCACTGCTCGGGCGTGGGGTTCAGGCGAACGTCGCCGTCGACGGCGATGCGCTCGTCGTGGAGGATGATCTGGATGCCGGCGTTCTTCTCGTCGAAGAAGATCGGGCTCCATCTGTTGTGGTCGACGACCACGCTGACACCGGGCGCCTCGAGCGTCTGCTCCGGCGATATGGTGAAGGCCTGGCCTTCCTGTGCATGGACCGCCTCGAGCGGACAAGCCGTCGCCAAGAGTGCTGCAAGAAGTCGACCGCGCATCATCATCTTCCTAACAACAGGTAGCGCTATCATGAGTCGTCCCCCGGCGCTCTCGCAAGTGTCGGAGTAACAAGCCTTTCATTTCGCCGGCCGATGCTATTCGGGCAGAGCGACCGCCACCGTGGTGGCAAACGTCGCCGACCGGCCGGGAACGCCCGTTCCCGGCTGCCCCGAACCCACCGTCACGCGATAGCTGCCAGGCATCACCTCGCGCTGACCCTCGGCGGTCACTGCGCTGAGGTCGCGCGGCGCCAGATCGAAAGTGACGGTGCGCCTCTCACCGGGCTCCAGATGGATCCGCTGGAAACCGCGCAACGCGACTTTCGGAGCGCCGGGCCGATCTGGGAAGTTGAGGTAGAGCTGGGGGACCTCGTCACCGGCGCGGCCGCCGGTATTGCTGACTTCGGTCGTCACCCTGATGCCGTTCTGGGCCCCGCCGGCGGCCGGCGTGACCTGGAGCGGGGCGTAGGTGAACGTGGTGTAACTGAGGCCGTAGCCGAACGGATAGACGGCGCTGCCG
>Ga0070662_100000482_pt1 | contig 23643 bp, 21 predicted proteins | sample KBSC53metaG_FD_65648 | JGI IMG/M metagenome (GOLD analysis project Ga0070662, IMG submission 65648) | Corn rhizosphere microbial communities from Kellogg Biological Station, Michigan, USA - KBS C5-3 metaG | ecosystem: Host-associated > Plants > Roots > Rhizosphere > Soil ...
ACCCTCACCTCCCCGGGTCCTCGTGGTCGAGGACGACGAAAACATCGGGCAGCTGCTGCAGTTCATGCTCGAGCGCTCCGGCTATGCGCCGGTGCTGCTGGCCAATGGCCGCGACGCTGCCGACTTCATCGCCCGCGAGGCGCCGCCCGCGCTGGCCCTGTTCGACGTGATGCTGCCCTACCGCGACGGCTTCGAGCTGGTGGGCCTGGCGCGTGCGCAACCGGGCTGGGCCGAGGTGCCGCTGCTGATGCTCAGCGCCAAGTCGCAGGAGCGCGACATCGTGCGCGCGCTCGAGGCCGGGGCCAACGACTATGTGCTCAAGCCATTCCAGCCCCAGGAGCTGCTGGCGCGCATCAAGCGGCTGGTCCGCAAGGGAGGGTGAAGGTGCCCAGCCCATCGACCGCACTGCCGCTGATCGCACTGTGCGCGCTCGCCCTGCCCGCCCGGGCCGACGAGCCGGCGCGCACCGAGTTCGAGGCCGGCATCGCGCACGAACACCTCACCCGCGGCTACGACCCCTGGCGCAGCGCCTACGCGCAGGCCAGCTGGCAGGATGCCGGGCACCGCCGTGTCGACGCCGGGCTGCGCACGACCGAGCGCTTCGGCCTGCGCGACCACGAATGGTCGCTCGGCGGAGGCGCCCCGCTGGGCCTCGGGTGGAGCGGCTCGGCCGCCGTCTCCGGCAGCCCCACGCACCGCATCCTGCCGCGCTGGACCGGCCAGGCATCGCTGCAGCGCGAACTGCAGCCGGGGCTGATCGGCTCGCTGCACTGGCGGCGCTCGCTGTACGGCCCCACCGACGGCGGCGGCACCCAGGGGACCAGCGGCATCGGTCTCGGGCTCGAGGGATACGTCGGCAACTGGCGCCTGGCCTGGACCGGCAGCCGCAGCCGGCTCGACGCCGGCGGCCACGCGTTCTCGCACTGGGCCGAGCTCGACCGCTACTACGGCGAACGCGGCCCTGGCCTCGTGAGCCATGTCGGCCTGCTGGTCTCGGCCGGGCATGAGCTGGAGAACCTGCCGGGCGGGCTGGTCGTCACGCCAGTGCGCGGCGTCAGCCTGCTCGGGCTGCACCGCATCGATGCCCGCTGGGCGGTGAGCTGGGAGTTGTCGACCAACCGCCAGGGCGAGAGCTACCGGCGCAGCGGAGGCCGGCTTGGGCTTCGGCGCAGCTTCTGAGCTGCTGCCGCTGCGGCTGGCGCTGATCATCGGCAGCGTGGCTGCGCTGCTCACCGCCGCGATGCTGGTGCAGATGCTACTGCTGCGCTGGCGCACCCGCCGGCTGGAAAAGCGCCGCCAGGCGGTGGCCGAGCGCTGGCGCCCGCTGATGCTGGCCGCGGCGATCGATGCGGTGCCGCCGCTGCCGCCGCTGGCCGCGCGCGATGCCTGGGCCTTCATCCTGCTGTGGCAGCAGATCGCCGAAGGCCTGCGCGGCGAGGCCCGCACGCGGCTGCGCGAACTGGCGCGGCAGGCGGGGATGGCCGCGGTGGCGCGACGCTGGCTGCGGGGCACCGGAGCCGCCCGGCGGCTGATGGCGCTGGCGATGCTGGGCCACCTGGGCGACCCGGCCGACTGGGACGCGCTGCGCGCCCAGCTCGGCGAGCGCCGGCCGGACCTCAGCCTGATGGCCGCCCGCGCGCTGGTGCTCTCGGATGCGCAGCGCGCACTGCCCGACGTGGTGGCGCAGCTGCTCACCCGCACCGACTGGCCGGTCTCGCGCGTGGCCTCACTGCTGCGCGAGGCCGGCGCCGAGCTGGCCTGCGCGCCGGTGCTCGCGCTGCTGCAGCAGGCCGACGACGAGGCGCTGCTGCGCCTGCTGCCGCTGCTGGCCGTGATCGACGAGCAGGAGGCGGCGGAGGCGGTGTCGGCGGTGCTGCAGCGGGTGAAGGACCCGCAGGTGCTGGCGGCGGCGCTGGCCGGCGTCAACGCGCCGGCGGCCCTGCCTGCGGTGCGCGCGCTGGCGCGCCACCCCGCGTGGAGCGTGCGCGCCGAGGTCGCCAGCGCGCTGCTGCGCATCGGCAACGAGGCCGACCGCGAGACCTTGCAGCGACTGATGGGCGACCGCGAATGGTGGGTGCGCTACCACGCGGCACGCGCCTTCGTCGGCCTGCCCGGCACCACCGCGCAGGCGGTGGCGCGGCTGCGCGAGGGCCTGGGTGACCGCTTCGCGCGCGACATGCTGCAGCAGGTGCTGGCGGAGCAAAGGCTGCAATGACCCAAGGCCCCGCCGAGCTGCACTGGAGCCTGGCCGCGCTGGTGACCGCGCTGCAGTGGCTGTTCCTCGGCTACTTCGCGCTGATGAACCTGGTCTACGTGGCGCTGGACCTGATCGCGCTGCGCGTGATCGGCCGCGATGCCGCGGCGCGCACGCTGGCCTCGCTGCCGCAATACAGCACCGGGCTGGAGCCTGCGATCAGCCTGCTGGTGCCGGCCTACAACGAGGCCGCCACCATCGCGGCCTCGGTGCACTCGATGCTGCAGCTCGACTACCCCGAGTTCGAGATCGTCGTCGTCAACGACGGCTCCCGGGACACGACGCTGCAGGTGCTGATGCGCGAATTCGGACTCGTGCCGTTCCCGCAGGCCTACCGCATCGCTGTGCCGGTGAAGGAGGTGCAAGGCGTCTACCGCTCGCCGCAGCACCACAACCTGCTGGTGATCGACAAGGCCAACGGCGGCAAGGCCGATGCGCTGAACGCCGGCCTCAACGCCGCGCGGCATCCGCTGTTCTGCGCGGTGGATGCCGATTCGATCCTGCAGCGCGACAGCCTGCAGCGCGTGGTGCGGCCCTTCCTGCAGGACGCGCGGGTCGTGGCGGCCGGCGGCACCATCCGCATCGCCAACGGCTGCCGCATCTCGCACGGCTTTCTGGAGCGCATCGGCATGCCGCGCAACCTGCTCGCGCGCATCCAGATCGTGGAGTACCTGCGGGCCTTCCTGTTCGGCCGCCTCGGCTGGTCGCCGCTGAACGCGATGCTGATCATCTCGGGGGCCTTCGGCGTGTTCCGGCGCGATGCGGTGATCGAGGTCGGCGGCTACCGTCACGACACGATCGGGGAGGACATGGAGCTGGTGGTGCGGCTGCATGCGCACTACCGGATGCAGCGGCGGCCCTACCGCATCGTCTACGTGGCCGACCCGATCTGCTGGACCGAGGCGCCCGAGAGCCTGAAGGTGCTGCGCAACCAGCGCGTGCGCTGGCAGCGCGGCCTGATGGAGAGCCTGTGGGCACACCGGCGTCTGCTGTTCCACCCGCGCAGCGGCGCGGTCGGCTGGATCGCCTACCCGGCGATGCTGCTGATCGAGGGCCTGGGGCCGGCGATCGAGCTGCTGGGCTACCTGCTGATGGGCGCGGCCTTCGCCTTCGGGTTGGTCTCGTGGCAGGCCTTCGCGGCCTTCATGCTCCTCGCGCTCGGCCTCGGGCTGATGCTCTCGGCCAGCGCGCTGCTGCTGGAGGAGATGTCGTTCCACCTCTACCCCTCGTGGCGGCACCTCGGCGCGCTGGTGGGCGCGATGCTGCTCGAGAACCTGGGCTACCGACAGCTCACCGCATGGTGGCGGCTGCGCGGGCTGGCACTGTGGCTCGCGCGGCGCAAGGCCCAGTGGGGCGAGATGCGGCGCCTCGGCGTGGCGCGCGCATCGCGCCAGCAGGACACCCGATGATCGCCGCGCTGCGCAGGCTGGGCTTCGAGAACCGGCTGCTGCTCGGCTTCGGCGTGCTGGCGCTGTGCGTCGCCGGCCTGCTCGCGCTGAGCGGCCGGGCCTACAACGAGCTGCTCCTGGCGCAGGCCTGGCAGACGCACACCCAGGCGGTGCTGGCCAACGTGACCCAGCTCGAGGCCGCGCTCGACGAAGACCGCGGCCTGCTCTACTGCGCACTCAGCGGCGACCGCACCGGCCTGATGCAGGGTGGCGACCGCGTGGCCCGGTTGCACCGCGCACGCGAGGAGATCCAGCACCAGCTGCAGGACAACCGCTACCAGCTCGAGCGCCTGGCGCGGCTGGACACCGCGCTGCGCGAATGGCGCAACAACGTGAGCGAGATGCTGCGCGCCACCTGCGACGGCGCGCAGCAGGGCGAACGCCTGGTGCCGCAGGAGGTGGCGCGCCTTGCGCAGCTGAGCCGCAGCTACCGGATGCGCGTGTCGGCCATCCTGAGCGAGATGGCGGCCGCCGAGCGCGAGTTGCTGGCCCAGCGCGAACGCCGGGCCGTGGAGGCGCGCGCCGGCGCGAACCGGCTGCTCGCGGTGGCCGCGCTCGCCACGCTGGTCCTCGCATTGGCCGCGATGCTGATGCTGCGCCAGCATGTGCGGCGGCTCAACGACTCCGAGCACCGGCTCCGCACGATGCTGGCGCACCTGCCCGACGGCGTGGTCGCGTTCGACGAGATGGGGCGGATCGCCTGGCTCAACGATGCCGCGCAGGCGATGTTCCGCCTGCCGCTCGAGCAGGCGCTGGGCCTGCCGATCGGCCGCTTCGCGCCCGAGATCGGCCAGGCGATGGCGCAGGGCGCCGACATCGCCAGCTGGCTGGAGCGCCGCCGCACGCTCGACGGCCGCCGCTCGGACGGCGTGGCGTTCCCGCTCGAGATGATGACCAACCCGCTGGTGCTCGAGGCGCAGCCGGTGATCGTGTGCATCGCGCGCGACCTCAGCGAGCAGCGCCGCATCGACCGCATGAAGCGCGAGTTCGTCTCGGTGGTCAGCCACGAGCTGCGCACGCCGCTGACCAGCCTGCGCGGATCGCTGGCGCTGCTGGCCGACGGCACCGCCGGCGAGCTCGAGCCGGGTGCACGCCGCATGGTCGAGATGGCCAACCGCACCTGCGACCGGCTGGTGGCGCTGGTCAACGACATCCTCGACCTCGAGAAGACCGAGTCAGGCCAGCTCTCCATCCACGCCCGGCCGATCGATGCCGCCCGCGTGGCGCGCGAAACACTGGCCGCCGCCGAAGGCTTGGCCGGCCGGCATGGCGTGGCGCTGGCGCTCTCGGTGCCCGCGCAGGAGCGGCTGGAGGTGGTGGCCGACGACCGGCGGCTCGAGCAGGTGCTGGGCAACCTGCTGTCGAACGCGGTCAAGTTCTCGCCCGAGGGCGCCACCGTGCAGATGGCACTGCACCGGCTAGAGCACCGGGTGCGCATCGAGGTCACCGACGCGGGCCCGGGCATCCCGCCGGCGTTCCGCGAGCATGTGTTCGAGAAGTTCGCCCAGGCCGACTCGACCGACCGGCGCACCCAGGGCGGCACCGGCCTCGGCCTGACGATCAGCAAGGCCCTTGTGGAACGCATGGATGGCCGCATCGGCTTCGAATCGCCGCCGCCGGGCCGCCCCCACGGCACGATGTTCTGGTTCGAGCTGCCGACGCCGGATGCGCCGTCGCCGCGGCGCTTCGATGCGCTGGTGGTGTAGCCCTGCCCTGCGCTATTGCAGGCCGCCGGCCAGGGCGCAGTCGCTGCCGATCAATCGATCAAGGCGTCCAGCGCCTTCTGGTAGCGGGCGGCGTGCGAGCGCTCCGCCTTGGCCAGCGTCTCGAACCAGTCGGCGATCTCGTCGAAGCCCTCGTCGCGCGCGGTGCGCGCCATGCCGGGGTACATGTCGGCGTATTCGTGCGTCTCGCCGGCCACCGCGGCGCGGAGGTTGTCGCGCGTGGAACCGAACGGCAGGCCGGTGGCCGGGTCGCCCACCTGCTCCAGGAACTCCAGGTGGCCATGGGCATGGCCGGTCTCGCCTTCGGCCGTGCTGCGGAACAGCATGGCGATGTCGTTCTGGCCTTCGATGTCGGCCTTGTTCGCGAAGTACAGGTAGCGGCGGCTGGCTTGCGATTCGCGCGCGAAGGCGGCTTTGAGGTTCTGCTCGGTCTTCGATCCCTTCAAGCCCATGGTGCTCTCCTCGTGGTGGAAAGTGAGGTGTCGGCTGCTGAAGCAAGCAGACGGTACTGCAAGCACTATCCCCTTCCAATACAAAGCCCCTATGCGGGCACAGGGCGCGCTATGCCGCCGGAGGCAGCCCGAGCAGGTCGAGTGCGAGGCCGTGCAGCCGCGAAGCCGGGTCGGCCAGCGCATGCAGGATCGTGAAGTGGTTGGTCCCGGGCACCGCTTCGCAGACCGGCACCGCGCGTCGGCCCCAGCGCTCGGCGATCAGCGTGTTCTGGCGCAGGAACTCGCCGCTCTCATCCGCCCCGGCCACCGCATAGAGCCGCCCGCGCGGCGCCGGAAACAGCGCCGGGCTCAGCCGCTTGACCGAAGCAGGCGTCAGGCGCAGGTCGTCCTTCAGGAACGGCGTGCGCGCGATGGGCGCCAGGTCGTAAAGGCCGGAGATCGACAGCGCCGAGCGCACCAACTGCGCCGGCAGCCCCGGCGCCACCGCACGCCAGTCGCAGCTGAGCATCATCGCGGCGAGGTGCCCGCCGGCCGAATGGCCGGCGACGACGATGCGCTTCGGGTCGCCGCCGTACAGCGCCGCGTGGCGGAAGGTCCAGGCGAGCGCCTTCACCATCTGCAGCGCGATCGTCTCCACCGCGACCGCCGGGCACAGCGCGTAGTTCGGGATCACGACCATCGCACCGTCGTTGACGAACGATGCCGCGACGAACGACTGGTCGGCCTTGTCGAAGGCGCGCCAGTAGCCGCCGTGGATGAACACCAGCACCGGCGCACCGGCTCGCGGCGAAGGAAACAGGTCCAGCGTTTCGTTTGGGCCGTCGCCATAGCGCAGATCGAGCCGGCGCGAAGCCGTGTCGCGCGTCAACGCCGACGCCTGCTTCCAGCGCTCGAAGATCTGCGGATGCTCGGGCACCAGGGCCCGGTTGTTGTACTGCGCATCGAGCCAGTCGCCGTCTTTGGCCATCGTGATCCCTCGTGTTGCGGTGGGCCGATTTCTAACCCGGAGGCGGCGAAGAAAAAACCGCGAATGTGCTGCTAGAATGCGCGGCTCAAGGGGACGTAGCTCAGCTGGGAGAGCGTCGCGTTCGCAATGCGAAGGTCGGGAGTTCGATCCTCCTCGTCTCCACCAATATCGAAAGGCCCGAGTCTCCTCGGGCCTTTTTTCGTTTGGACGCCGATCGCAGGCCGGGTGAGCCTCCTCGCGCCCTGACCAAAGTCACATGCCCCCGCCGCTAGACTCCTACGGCGATCGCTCCTCCTCCTCCCTCCCTTTCTTGCGATCGCCTTCATGCCCACCGCTGAACAAGCGGCGGGCATTCTTTTTTCTGCTGTGGGTCAGGCGTCTTCGCTCGGCTCGCCGGTCTTCTGGCGCACCTTGTTGATCAGCTCGGCGGCCGTCTTCTCCGACTGCGCCTCCAGCTCGCGGCGCTGCGCCTCGGTCAGCCGCGGCGGCTTCTTCGGCTGTTTGCCGCGCTTGAGCGATGCGCGCAGCATCGGCAGCAGGCTCCACGCGGCGGCGCCATCGAAGGGGCCGATCGGCAGCAGCGCGATGATGATCAGGAAGATGTTCAGCTTGGTGAAGACCAGGAAGGCCGGGGCATACAGGGCCTGCGCCTGGTGCAGCTGCGCGGTGCCCAGCGCCACCCACACCGCATAGGCGAGCGCGAGGATCAGCAGCTGTGCGCCGACGCCGCCCCAGGCGATCCAGGCCTGGTCGCGCGTGCCGGCATAGGTGGCCTCGGTGCGGCCGTGCAGGCCGTTGAGCATGATGCGCTCCACCGGCACGCGGCGCCGCCTCATCACCAGCACATGCCCGAACTCGTGCGCGACGAACAGCAGCAGCAGCGCCGTCGCGGCGATGGCGGTATCGAGCAGGCTGCCCAGAAACAGGTACAGCCAGGCAAAGCTGAGCAACACCGTCCAGTGCATCGCGACCGGAATGCCACCCCAGGCGCCGAGATTCCAATGATCACGTTCCACTGCCGTACCTCTCCAAGATGCCGATGGCCCGAGCCCCATTGTGCGATGTGTGGCTCGCCACACACTCGCGCATTCCGTGGTGTATGGCGCGCCGCCCATGCTGCGGCTGCGCATTGACCGCCCTCGGATCGTGGCCCAATATGCGCGGTTTGTCCTGAGGAATGGCTTGAATCCGAAGCGCCTGGAGTTTGTCCGCCGCGCCGCGCCGCTGCTGGGTGGCGTGGCGATGCTCTGCCTCGTCGTCGCGGCGGCGGCGCTGGGCTTCGCATGGAGCGAGCAGCGCGAGTTCTCGCGGCTCGACGACGCCGTGGCGCACCAGCTCGACCTGTACGTGGCGGTGCTCGACATCGAGCTCGGCAAGCAGGCCGACCTGCCCGGGCTGATCGACGCCGACGGCGAGATCGACGCCCTGCTGGGCAAGCCCGAGGCCGCCGAGATGCGCGCCGCGGTGAACCGCCGGCTCACGCGTTTCGTCGCCCGCTCGGGTGCCCTGAGGGCCAGCGTGGTCGACGCGCGCGGCCGCGTGCTGGCCAGCAGCGACTGGTACCGGCCCGACACCCGCATCGACCACGTGGTGGCCAACGAGCCCTGCATGGGCGATGCGCTCGGCGGCCAGGATGCGCGCCGCTTCGCGCCCGACCCGGCCACCGGCGCACCCGAGGTCTGCTTCGCTCGGCCGCTGACGCACGGTGGCGTCACGCTGGGGGTGGTGATGGTGCACATCAGCCTGGAGCCGATGGAGGCCACCTGGGTCGACTCGGTGTTCCGCACCGAGAGCGAGAAACCGCTGGTCGTGGATGCGCAGGGCATGGTGATCATGTCGTCGGTGCCGGCCTGGAAGCAGCAGCCGGTGGCCGCGCTGATGGAGCCACAGCGCTCGCTGGGCAACGGCGTCGAGCTCGTGCGCATGCGCACCAGCGCGGGCGAAGGCATGGGCCTGCAGGTGGTTCATGAACGCGCGCTGCCGCGCTCGGGCTGGCGCCTGCTGATCCTCTCCTCCGCCAACGATGTATGGCGCGATGCACGCACCAGCGCATGGAGCGCCGGCGCCATCGCGGCCAGCCTGGGCCTGCTGGTGCTGCTGGTGCTGCAGCGGCGCCGCGTGATCGCGCAGAAGCTGGCCACGCGCGCGGCGCTGCAGCGCGCGAACGACGAGCTCGAGGCCAAGGTGCGACAGCGCACCGCCGAGCTCGAGGCCTCGAACCGCGAGCTGCGCCACGAGGTGCAGGAGCGGCAGCATGCCGAGCAGGTGCTGCGCCAGGCCCAGGAAGAGCTGGTGCAGGCCGGCAAGCTGGCGCTGCTGGGCCAGCTCTCGGCCGGCATCTCGCATGAGCTGGGGCAGCCGCTCACCGCCTTGCGTGCGCTGGCCGAGAACGGCCGCCTGCTGCTCGAGCGCGGCCGGCCGCAGCAGGCCGGCGAGAACTTCGCCTCGATCACCGGGCTGGCCGAGCGCATGGGCCGCATCACCTCGCAGCTGAAGTCGTTCGCGCGCAAGGCGCCGCAGGCCGACCGCGCGCTGCCGCTGGTGGAGGCAGTGGCCAATGCCGAGCGGCTGCTGGCACCGCGCTTGCATGCGGAGCACGTCACGCTGAAGGTCGAGGTGGCACCCGACCTGGAGGTACAGTGCGACGGGCATCGGCTCGAGCAGGTGCTGCTGAACCTGATGGGCAACGCGGCGGACGCGATGCGCAACAGCGAGCGCAAGCAACTCACCGTGATGGCGGCCGACAACGGCGAGCGCGTCGTGGTGCGCGTGCTCGACAGCGGCCCCGGCATTCCGCCCGCGCTCAGCGAGCGATTGTTCGAGCCGTTCTTCACCACCAAGCCGCCGGGCGAGGGACTGGGGCTGGGGCTGGTGATCTCGTCGCACATCGTGCGCGAGTTCGGCGGGGCGCTGAGGTCGGTGCCGTCGTCGGCGGGCGCGGTCTTCGAGTTCGATGTCGCCAAAGCCACGCGCAATGTAGAGGAACAGCATGTTTGAGGGACTCAAGGTCGCGCTGGTCGACGACGATCCGCCGGTGCGCAGCAGCCTGAGCCAGACGCTGGAGCTGGCCGGCTTCGAGGTGTCGGCCTTTGAATCGGCCGAGCAGGCGCTGGCCGGGCTGGCCGGCGGCTTCACCGGCGTGGTCGTGACCGACGTGCGGCTGCCGCAGATGGACGGCCTCACGCTGCTGCAGCGCGTGCTGGCACTCGATGCGGCGACGCCGGTGATCGTGATCACCGCACATGGCGATGTGACCATGGCGGTGCAGGCGATGCGCGCAGGCGCCTACGATTTCATCGAGAAGCCCTTCGCGCCCGAGCGCCTGGTCGAGGTGACGACCCGCGCGATGGAAAAGCGCGCGCTGAAGGCCGAGGTGCAGTCGCTGCGCCGCCAGCTCGCGTCGCAGCGCGGCATCGAGGCGATGCTGCTCGGCCGCTCGGCGGTGATGCAGGCGCTGCAGCGTCAGGTGCAGCAGTTGGCCGCCACCTCGGCCGACGTGATGATCATCGGCGAAACGGGCACCGGCAAGGAGCTGGTGGCACGCTGCCTGCACGAGCACAGCGCGCGGCGCGAGCGCCATTTCGTGGCCATCAACTGCGGCGGCCTGCCGGAATCGCTGCTCGAGAGCGAGCTGTTCGGCCATGAGATGGGCGCCTTCACCAATGCCTCGCGCAAACGCGTGGGCAAGATCGAATACGCCGACGGCGGCACGCTGCTGCTCGACGAGATCGAGAGCATGCCGCTGGGATTCCAGGTCAAGCTGCTGCGCGTGCTGCAGGAGCGCAAGCTCGAGCGCCTGGGCTCCAACGACGAGATCAGCGTCGACGTGCGGGTGGTGGCCGCCACCAAGGCCGACCTGCGCGCGATGAGCGAGCAGAAGGAGTTCCGCAGCGACCTCTACTACCGGCTCAATGTCGCGGTGCTGCGCCTGCCGCCGCTGCGCGAGCGGCGCGAGGACATCCCGCTGTTGTTCGAGCACTTCGTGCTGCAGGCCGCGGCGCGCCATGGCCGCGACCCCGCGCCGCCGGGCGCGGCGCTGTCGCAGGAGCTGATGGCGCACGACTGGCCGGGCAACGTGCGCGAGCTGCGCAACGCGGCCGAGCGCTTCGTGCTCGGGCTGGGCGGCGACAGCCTGGTCGGTTCGTCGGCCAGCGTGCCGCTCACGCTGACGCAGCAGATGGACCAGGTCGAGAAGGCGCTGATCGAGCAGGCGCTGAAGGCCCAGCGCGGCAACATGAGCGCCGCCTGCGAAGCATTGGGTATCGCGCGCAAGACGCTGTACGACAAGATCGCCCGCCACGGCATCGCGGTGGACGAATACCGCGAGTGACTAGCGGTACACCGCCGGATCGGGCGAATCGGTCGGTTGCTCGACCACCCGCTTCATCGCGGGGTGCATCGGCAGCCCGAGGTTGATGCCGTTGGGCGGAATCGGGGCCTGGAACCACCGCCGGTAGATGCGGTGGATCTCGCCGCTCTTGAAGAGGCCGATGATCGTCTGGTCGGCCAGGCGCTTGAACTCCGGGTCGTCCTTGCTGAGCATGATGCCGTAGGGCTCCACCGAGAGCGTGTCGGCCGAGATCAGGTATTGCGCGGGGTGGCGCGAGCGCGCCACCATGCCGCGCAGCAGCACGTCGTCCATCGCATAGGCGCTCGCGCGGTCGGCCTCGAGCAGGCGGAAGGCATCGGCATCGTCCCTCGAGGCGACGATCGTCATCTCGAGGTGCTTGTCGGCATAAAGATCCTGCAGGTGGCGCAGGCTGGTGGTGCCCACCGTGGAGGTGACCACCTTGCCGCGCAGGTCCTCCACGCGGTGCACCGGGTCGGTCTTCTTCGAGACCAGCCGGCTCGCCGCGACGAAGGTGGTGATCGTGAACGCCACCTGCTTCTGGCGCTCCACCGTGTTGGTGGTGACCCCGCATTCAAGGTCGATCGTGCCGTTGGCCACCATCGGGATGCGTGTGGCCGACACCACCGGCACATAGCGCCGTTCGAGGTCGGGCGCGCCGAGGCGGGCCTTCACGGCGTCGACGATGCGCTCGCAGATCTCCACCGAGTAGCCGATCGGCCGCTGCGCCTGGTTCAGGTAAGACAGCGGCACCATGTCCTCGCGGTAGCCCAGCGTGATCACGCCGGCTTCGCGGATCTTGCGCAGCGTGCGCGACTCCTCCGCATGGGCGGAGCCGAGCGCGGCGGCGCACAGCAGGGCAAGGACGAATCGGCGGGTCATGGGGGCGCGAAGTTGGCGCGGAAGATAGCACGCGCCGTGCCAGCGCCCGGTTCCGCCCGGTCAGTCCGGGTACCCGCAGGCGCGGCGCTTGCAAGGCCGTCTGCCATGGAGACTCCGCCCCTGCTCGACTGCCTGGTCGTCGGCGCCGGCCCCGCCGGGCTGACGGCCGCGCTGTACCTGCGCCGCTTCCATCGCCGCATCGCGGTGGTCGACAGCGGCGATGCCCGCGCATTGCGCATCCCGCGCTCGCACAACGTGCCGGGCTTCCCGGCAGGGATTCCCGGTTCGGAGCTGCTCGCGCGGCAGCGGCAACAGCTCGCACAGCTGGGTGTCGAGCCGCTGCATGGCCGCGTCTCGCGGCTGCAGCGCCGCGCCGGCGGCGGCTTCGTCGCCACGCTGGAGGGTGCGCCGTTGCAGGCGCGCACCGTGCTGCTGGCCACCGGCGCGGTCGACAAGGAGCCGGAGCTGCGCGGCATCGACACGCTGCGCGCGCATGGCCTGCTGCGCCAATGCCCGATCTGCGACGGCTTCGAGTTCACCGGCCGCTGCATCGGCGTGATCGGCGCCGGCCCGCACGGCGTGCGCGAATGCCTGTTCATCCGCCGCTTCAGCGAGCGTGTGTCTTACATCGGGCTCGACGGCGTCGAGCCGGCCCATTGCGAGCGGCTGGATCGCGCCGGCGTGCAGTGCATCGCCCCGAAACCGGTGGAGTGCGGCGTCACGCCCGACGGCCGGGTGCGGCTGCAGATGGCCGATGGCAGCGAGCACCGCTTCGATGTGCTCTACGCCGCGCTCGGCTGCCACCCGCGCGCCGAACTCGGCTGCGCGCTCGACGCCTCATGCGACGACGGCGGCAACCTCGAGATCGACCGGCATTGCCGCACGCCGGTGGAGGGCCTGTATGCCGCCGGCGACGTGACCGGCGGCCTGGACCAGATCGTTGTCGCGACAGGCCAGGCGGCGATCGCCGCGACCGCGATCCACAACGACCTGGGTTCGATGGGCTGAGACCTACGCTCCACCCAGCGCCAGCGTCGCGGCCAGCGCCGCCATCACGGCGCCGACCACGCCATCGAGCACGCGCCAGGCCACCGGCCGCGCGAACAGCGGCGTCAGCAGGCGCGCGCCGAAGCCGAGCGCGCAGAACCACAGCGTCGACGCGGTGGCCGCACCTGCGGCGAACCAGCCGCGCTCGCCCGGCGGCTGCTGGCCGCCGACCGAGCCGAGCAGCACCACGGTGTCGAGGTACAGGTGCGGGTTCAGCAGCGACATCGCCAGCACCGTGGTCAGCGCCTGCAGCGCGCTGCGCCGCAGGCCATCGGCCTCGATCCGCAGGCTGCCGTTGGACAAGGCCTGGCGCCAGGCGCGCAGGCCGTACACCGCGAGAAACAGCGCGCCGCCCCAGCGTGCCGCCGACAGCAGCACCGGGCTGTGTTCGATCACCGCGCCCATGCCGGCCACGCCCAGCGAGATCAGCAGCACGTCGATCACGATGCACACGGCCACCGTGAGCCCCACGTGCTGCCGCAGCAGCCCGGTGCGCAGCACGTGGGCGTTTTGCGCGCCGATGGCGATGATGAGCCCGGCGCCGAGGCCGAATCCCTGGAAGTAGGCGATCGTCATGGCGGCCGATTCTGAGCAGCCGGCCTTCTTTGAGAAAGGACAATTCATATTTTTCGGTGATGCTTAAAATCGCTTCACTTCTCCCCATGAGGCTGCATTGAAGCTGGACACCCGGCAATCAGAAGCTTTTCTCGCCGTGGTCGATACCGGCAGCTTCGAGCAGGCCGCCGTGCGGCTGCACCTCACGCCCTCGGCGATCTCGCAGCGGGTGCGCGCGCTCGAAACCCAGCTCGGCCACCCGCTGGTGGTGCGCACGCGGCCGTGCCGCGCCACGCAGGTCGGTCAGCGGCTGCTGCAGCACCTGCGGCGCGCCCAGGTGCTGGAAGACGACTTCGTCTCCGAGCTCGCGGGCAGCCAGGCGGCGCCGCTGTCGGTGGCGCTGGCGGTCAATGCCGATTCGCTGGCCACGTGGCTGCTGCCGGTTCTGGCGGACTTTCTGGTGCGCGAGCAGGTGCTGGCCGAGTTGATCGTCGACGACCAGGACCACACCTACGCGCTGCTCGAGGCCGGCCTGGCGCTGGCCTGCGTGTCCACCGCATCGCAGCCGATGCGCGGTTGCGCGGCCGAGCCGCTCGGCGCCATGCGCTACCGGCTCGTCGCCGCGCCGGCCTTCGTCGAGCGCTGGTTCGCGCGCGGGTTCACGCGGGCCGCGGCGCGCCGCGCGCCGGTGATGGTGTATGACCGCAAGGATCAGCTGCAGGCCGACATCCTGCTGCGCGAGCTCGGCCTGCCTGCCGACGCCTACCCCTGCCACTACGTGCCGGGCAGCGAGCCTTTCCTGCTCGCGATCCGGCTCGGCCTGGGCTACGGCATGGTGCCGGAGCTGCAGCTGGGCGATGCGCTGCAGCGCGGCGAGCTGGTCGACCTGGTGCCACACGGTCCGGTCGACGTGGCGCTGTACTGGCACCGCTGGAAGGTGCAGTCGCCGCGGCTGGAGCGGCTGTCCGCCACGCTGGTCGACGGCGCGCGCCGCCGGCTGGGCGTGGTGCCGGTCAGCGCGGCAGGCTGAGCCGCGCTTCCAGCCCGCCTTCGGCGCGGTTGCGCAGCATGAGCTCGCCGCCCAGCGCGGTGGCGAGCTGCTGCGCGATCGCCAGGCCCAGGCCGGTGCCGCCGGTGTCGCGGCTGCGCGAATCCTCCAGCCGCTGGAAAGGCTGCATCACGCGCGGCAGCGCCGCCTCGGGGATGCCCGGGCCGTCGTCGAGCACCGAGATCGCGACCGCATCGTGCTGCACAGCCACCGCGATGTGCGCCGCACCGGCGAACTTGAGCGCGTTGTCCACCAGGTTGGTCACCACGCGGCGCAGCGCCTGCGGCCGTGTCGCCAGCGGCGGCAGCGCCAAACCGGCCAGCGTGACGCGGCGGCCGGCGTCCACATAGTCGCAGCGCAGGCTGTCGAGCAGCGCATGCAGGTCGACCGCGCGCACCGGCTCCACCGCCGCCTGCGACGAGCGCGCATAGGCCAGGCCCTCCTCCACCAGCTGCTGCATCTCGTGCAGGTCGGCCTGCAGCTTGTCGCGCAGCGCCGCATCGGGCAGCAGATCGGTGCGCACCCGCATGCGCGTGATCGGCGTCTGCAGGTCGTGCGACACCGACGCGAGGATGTGCATGCGCTCGGCGAGCAGTGCCGAGATGCGCGCCTGCATCGCATTGAAGGCCGCCACCGCCCGCCGCACCTCGCGCGGGCCGCCTTCGGGCAGCGGCTGCGCCTGTTGCGGATCGCGGCCCAGGCGCTCGGCCGCGGCGCCAAATGCGGCGAGCGGGCGCGTCGCCGCCCTCACCGCCCATGCCGCGCACAGGCCGATCCCGGCCAGCTGCGCGAACAGCAGCAGCGCGGTGCCCGTGGACACGCCGCGCTGCGGAGGCCGCATCTGCACGCGCAGCGGCGAGCCATCGGCCAGCCGCAGGCGCAGGCTCAGCTCGTCGCCGACCGCGGCGCTGCCGAGCACGCGCTGCGCGCCGAGTTCAGCCTGCAGGCTGCCGACGATCTGGCGCGCCAGCGCCGAGGGCTCCGGCTCGCCGCCCTCGGCGGCGCCCAGCTCGTAGCGGTAGTTGGGCCGCGCCAGCCGCGCGAGCCAGCCGGGCCGCTCGGCCGCGGGCAGCCGGTCGAGCATCGCGACGGCGGAGGCGACGTCGCGCGTGACGTAGCTGCCCATCATCGACGCCGCGAACTCGCTGCGCTCGCGCCCCACCGACGCATAGGCGAACAGATAGGCCAGCGCCAGCCCGAGCAGCAGCACGCCGGCCAGCCGGCCATGCAGCGAGCCGAGCCAGCCGCTCATGGCGGCCCCTCGTGCGCCGACACCTCGGCGCAGAACACATAGCCCTCGTTGCGCACCGTCTTGATGTAGCGCGGCTCGCGCGAGCCATCGCGCAGCCGCTGGCGCAGCCGGCTGATCACGAGGTCGATCGAGCGGTCGAACGGATCGCTGTCGCGGCCCTGCGTCAGGTTGAGCAGCTGGTCGCGCGTCAGCACCCGCTGCGGGTGGTCGAGCAGCACGCGCAGCATGCGGTACTCGCCCCCCGTGAGCGAGACCATCGTGCCTTCGCGGTCGACCAGGTGGCGCGCGGTGGTGTCGAGCACCCAGTCGCCGAAGGCGAGCGCGCGCGCCTGCGCCACCGGCTGCAGGTTGGGCGGCAGCATGCGCGTGCGGCGCAGCACCGCGCGGATGCGCGCGAGCAGCTCGCGCGACGCGAACGGCTTGGTCAGGTAATCGTCGGCCCCCATCTCGAGGCCGACGATGCGGTCGGCCTCCTCGCTGCGGGCGGTGAGCATCAGGATGGGAATCGGCACCGCCCCGCGCGCACGCAGCTCACGGCACAGCGCGAGGCCGTCTTCGCCGGGCAACATCACGTCGAGCACGATCAGGTCCACGCGCGCGCCGGCCAGCACCGCGCGCATCTCGCGCGCATGGCTGGCGGTGCTGACACGGTAGCCGCTGTCGCCCAGGTACTGGGCCAGCAGCGAGAGCAGTTGCCGGTCGTCGTCGACCAGCAGCAGGTGATCGGGTTGATCCATGCCGGGAGCCTACTGAATCGCCTGCGGGTGCAGGCTGGCGGTTTGTATCGCACTTTGTCTGGCGGGCCCGCCGACACAGCTGTATGCAAAACCGCCAGGGACCGACAAACGCCCGATACCGCACACCGCTGCAATGAAGGCCTTTTCAACCGAGGAGCTCTCCATGTCGATCCGTGTCCCCGTTGCCGCCCTGCTCGCCGGCCTGGCGCTCGCCGCCGCCGCGCAGACCCCACCGCCCCCCGGCCCGCAGGGCCGCTGGATCACCGCCAGCGGCAACCTCGAGGTCGAGATCGCGCCCTGCGGCAGCGCGCTGTGCGGCACAGTGACCAAGGTGCTGGCCAACCACTCGATGAGCCGCGACGGCGAGGAGATGAAACCCGCCGACGACAAGCCGGTGCTGGGCATGAAGCTGCTCACCGGTTTCGTCGCGCAGACCGACACGCCGAACCAGTGGGACGGCGAGATCTACAACCGCGAGAACGGCAAGACCTACCGCTGCCGGATGTCGCTCGACGGCACCGGCCAGCTGGTGGTGCGGCCCTACGTCGGGCTGCCGCTGTTCGGCAAGACGCAGCTCTGGCAGCGCCAGCTGTGAGGCGCCCATGATCGAACTCCTGCTCGCCGGGCTGGCCGGCGTCGCCACCATCGCCAGCCCCTGCATTCTTCCGATGCTGCCGCTGGTGCTCGGCGTCTCGGTCGGCCACACCGACCGCTGGCGGCCGCTGTGCGTCGTGCTCGGCTTCGTGCTCTCGTTCTGCGCGATGGCGCTGGTCTTCGGCGCCACGGCGCAGGCGATCGGCCTGTCGCAGGACGCGGTGCGCACGCTGGCCATCGCGACCTTGCTGTTGCTCGGCACGGTGATGCTGTTCCCGGCCTTGTCCGACCGGCTCGCGGCGCGCCTGGGCGGCCTGGCCACCATCGCCGACGGGCTGGGCCGGCGCACCAGTGCCGGCCGGCTCGGCGGTTTCGGGCTCGGGCTGACGCTGGGGGCACTGTGGACACCCTGCGCCGGCCCGGTGCTGGCCTCGGCGCTCGCGCTGGTCGCCACTGCCACCGACCAGGCCCGCGCGGCCGGCTTGCTGGCGGCCTACGCGGTTGGCGCCGGGCTGCCGATGCTGGCCATAGCCTATGGCGGGCAGGTCGCGAGCGTGCGGCTGCGCGGCCTGCTGCGCCATGCGACGCGGCTGCGCCAGGCCTTCGGCGTGCTCATCATCGCCACCGCGGTGGCGATGCAGGGGCAGTACGACGTGCAGGCCGCGGCCTGGCTCGCGCGCTGGCTGCCCTCTTCCTCGGCCACCGCCGCTCCCGCCACACCGCAGCCCGCGCTCGCGCTCGCGCCCGAATTCGAAGGCATCGCGCAGTGGCTGAATTCCCCGCCGCTGTCGATGGCCTCGCTGCGCGGCAAGGTGGTGCTGATCGACTTCTGGACCTACAGCTGCATCAACTGCGTGCGCACGGTGCCGCAGGTGGCGCAATGGCATGAGCGCTACAAGGACCAGGGGCTGGTGGTCGTGGGCGTGCACACGCCGGAATACGGCTTCGAGCGCTCGACCGACAACGTGCGGGCGGCGCTGCAGCGGCTGGGCATCCGCTATCCGGTCGCGCAGGACAACGGTTACCAGACCTGGAACGCCTGGCACAACCGCTACTGGCCGGCGCAATACCTGGTGGACCGCGAAGGCCGCGTGGTGATGCGCCATGTGGGCGAAGGCGACGAACAGGCGATCGAACAGGCGATACGTTCCGTGCTGAAGTTGCCCTGACCCTCCAGAGGGTGGTTGTGCGATCTGCGTTAAGGCGGTACGCTGCCGTACACAGCATGGGCAATCCAAACATTTCCGGGCACAACGGAGGAGACCGTGTGAACTCAGGAAGCAAGACCGCAATCGCTCGCGAGGTATTGCTCGCCGACGACGACCCGAGCAACCTCGAACTGGCCACCGAGGTGCTCAACCGCTTCGGTTGTCATGTCACCGCCGTGGCCGATGGCGCCAGCGCACTCGATGCCGCCCAGCGCGAGCATTTCGACATCATCTTCCTCGACGTTCACATGCCCGAGATGAGCGGCCTGGACGCCACGATCCGCATCCGCGAAGCCGAGCGCCAGTCGGGCGGCCATGTGCCGATCGTCGCGCTCACCGCGAGCGCGCTGCTCGAGGAGCAGCAAAGCTGCCTCGATGCCGGCATGGATGCGGTGCTGATCAAACCCTACCGCTTCGAGCGGCTGCAGGAACTGCTGATCACGCTCTGCGGCTGAAAGCTCAGGCGGGCATCGGCGCGCGCAGCGCCTCGCGTGAGGTTTCGAAGATCATGCCGATGCAGCGCTGGGTCACCAGCGTGTGCAGGTCGAGCAGGCCCTTCTCGAGCTCCTGAAGCGTCGCGCGCGCGACCTCGATGAACACGAGGCTGCCGCCGCCGCCGATCCCCGTGGTGAAGCCGAGGAAGGTGTTCTTCTCGGCATCCACGGCCACGAGGATTTCGACCGCGCCGTACGGGATTTTTCTTTCGAGGGTGACCTGATGCAAAGCGATCCCCGAGCAGGTTGTTGTTGTGGGAGCGCCCGATGCAGCTCTCGTGCCAGCGTCCGAGGGCCACAGGGTGAGAACTGCATCACGGATCGCACGACGCCCGCGGGCATCGCGAGCAAGATTTACCGCAACGATTGCACTTGCAGGCGCAACTGCCGGGGGCTCATGCCGGTGGCCTGGCGGCACTGCCGGTGCAGCGCGCTCTGGTCGCAGAAGCCTACTTCGGCCGCGATCTCGGCCAGCGGCTGCCGCGTGTGGCTGATCGCATGCAGCGCGGCCTCGAGCCGGGTGCGGCGCACGAACTCCGCGGTGCTGGCATGGAACACGCGGAGCATCCGGCGGTCGAGCTGGGCGGGCGACAGGCCGGCCACGTCGGCGAGCTCCTGCCGGCACAGCGGCCGCGCATAGTGCGACTGGATGAAGTCGACCGCCTTCGCGAAGCCTTCGTCGACCAGGCCCTCGCGGTTCAGCTCGGTCAGGTCCTTCGAGATGCAGATCAGGCCGAGCAGCCGGCCCTCGCGGTCGTAGACCGGCTGCTTGTTCGAAAGGCACCAGCCGGTGCGGCGGTCGTTGTAGACGGTGAGGTCGAGCTTGTCGACCACCGGCCGGCCGGCGCTGAAGACAACCTCGTCCTGCGCGGCATAGCGCTCGGCCATGCCGCTCGGAAAGAGATCATGCGCGGTGCGGCCGATGGCCTCGCGCTTGTCGCGCAGCTTGCAGCGCGGCACGCAGGCGCGGCTGACGCTGAGGTAGCGGCCCTGCGTGTCCTTCACCGAGAACACCACGTCATGCAGTCGGTCGAACAGCGATTCGATGAAGAGCGTGTCGCTCAGGCTGTTGACCACGTAGGGCTGGTAGGCCGACCGGCCGTTCGTCCACTGCATGCGATGTTTCCCCTTTGCCTCGATCAGTCGTAGGTGGCATTGACCGCGACACCGGCAAAGGGCTGGCGTGCCTTGAGCACGATGTAGTACCAGCGTCCCGCAGCGGGTGATGCGATCGACACGCTTTCGTTGTTGCCGCTTTTGGCGGAGGCGAGATCGTAATCGCTCGCCGACGGATAACGGTCGAGCGCCACGTACAGATCCACATCGCCGCTGCCGGCGCCGCCGGTCGTCCACAGCTTCAGGTTCTTCGCGCCCGCAGGCAGCAGGATGTAGGCATAGGCCTGCGTCGCGCTGCTGAAGCCGCGCAACGAGCAGCCCTTGCCGAGCTGGCCGTTGTTGCGCGGACAGGCCGGCAGCAGCGGGCCGCCGGGCAGCGGCGGTTCGCCGGCGGTCGTGGCGCTCTGCACCCAGGCGGCGAACTCGGCGTCGTAGCGGGTGCCGATGGACTCCATGTGGCGCTGGTAGCCGTCGTAGTCGCCGACACGGAAGCGCGCGACCGCGGCATCCACATCGTTGCGATGGCGCTCGACCATGAAGCGCGTAGCCATGTAGCCCCAGCGGTAGGCGCGGGTCACGTAGTCGGCCATGTCGTAGGTGTTGCCGAAGATCCGGCTCAGCGTGTAGGTGCCCTTGCGCGCCTCGTCGATCGCCTTCTGGTTGTCGTTCTTCAGCGAAAGGTATTCGGCCACGCCTTCGATCCACCACACGGTGGGCTTGGCGGTGCCGGCCGAGAAGTCGCCCAGCATGTCGAAGCGGCCGTCGAGGTAGTGGATGTACTCGTGCTCGAGGTTCCAGATCTTGAAGGTCGGGCGCAGCCACGAGGCTTCGTGCGCGATGAAGCGGGCCTGGTTGCCGGCCTGGTCGGGCTCGCCCTCGAGGTACATGCCGCCGTTGTTGGTGTCGATGCCGTAGATCGCGCCGGCGTACTTGCTGTAGTTGGCGTAGTCGTCGAACACCACCACCTCGAGCGAGGTGTTGCGGTCGCCGGCCACCGGCCTGCGGCCGGTTTGCAGCATCTCGTGGAAGTAGTTCTCCTCGGTCTGCAGCAGCGAGCAGGCAGCCTGCATCTGCGCGGCGCTCATCTCCTGTGCGCGGATGCGGATCGTCGGGCTGCAGGTGTGGGCGTACTTGAGCACCACGTCGGCCAGGCGCTGCTCGTAGTTGCAGGTGCCGTAGTCGGCACACGCGGCGCCGTCGAAGAACTTGACCGCCTCCGCCGCGGCCAGCCAGAGCTCGCCGTCGGCGCCGGTCATGCTGCTGCTGCGCAGCTGGTTCAGCACCATCGGCTTCACGGTGGCCTTCTGCTCCGGGTACTGCAGGAAGCGGAACGCCTCGCGCGACGCATCGTTGAGCTGGAAGGCCGCGTCGGTGCCGAGCAGCGCCGCCTTGTTGTTGACGATGAACGCATTGAGCGCGGTGGCATACGACACATCGCCGCGCAGCAGCGGCGTGCCCTCGGGCCGGAAGTGCGCGTAATACAGCACCGTGAGCACGCCGGTGAAGCCCTGCGAGGCGGTGGTCTCGCGCAGCGCGGCGGCCGCGTTCGGGTTGGCGGCGCTGTTGGTGTAGCGCTGCACCAGGGTCTTCATCGCGCCGAGGTACCAGGCCTCGTCGTGCATATTGGTGATCAGCTTCAGCGTCTCGCCCGCGGTGCTGGGCGCCACCGCATTGGCGCGGAACAGCGCCGTGCCGCCGAGCAGCTGGCCGACGGCCGGCCGCACGATGTTGTTGAGCCAGGCGGGCGGCTGGCTGATGGTGTTGGCGCCGGCGAGGTAGTAGCCGGCACGCAGGTAGATCGCCAGGTTGACCAGCGCGCGGCCGCTCGCGTCATAGCGGGCCGCTTCCTGCGAGAAGCGCCACGCCACCGCATTGAGGTTGTCGATGCTGTAGATGCGCGCGGCCAGCGAGGCATCGAGCGAGAACAGGCCGTAGTGGCATTCGTAGTCGGGCAGCTCGGCGATGTATTGCGCGAGGGCGCTGCCGCTGTAGCCGGCGAGGCGGTTCATGTCGCGGCATTCGGGCGGGGCCGCCATGGCGCTCATCCGCAGGGAGCTTTGGCGCGCGGCGTCCTTGGCATCGAGCAGGTCGAGGCGCGGCTTGTGCGTTTCGGGCAGGTTGAAGCGCGATTGCTCGGGCGTGGGCGGCAGCGCCTGCCGTGTGTGCGGCATCGGCGGCTGCGGGGTGGCCGCATGCGTGTGCTGCTGCGCCTGCGCGGTACCGGCGATGCCCGCAACGAGCAGCGCGGCCGCCAGCCACGGCTGGATCTTCGATGGCGACATGACGTTTCCCCTGGATGAAAGAGCTGCGATGAAGATGGCCGCAAGCCCGCCACGCCAGGCCTCGTGGGCTTGGCGGGCGGTGGGTGCCTGCGGGTTGCAGACTGTGGGGGAAGCGTGGGCCGGGGTCTTGTGAGCCCGCTATGCCGCCGCGGCGAGTTTCGACAAGAAACCCGCCGTTGCAGAAGCGGCGCCCAGCCCCCTTACGGCAGCGTGTGCAGGTAGCTGCCGACCGGCACCGAGAAGTTGTAGCCGTCGTGCCGATCCCAGTTGATCGACCAGGTCATCACGCCGCGGAAGCTCGGATACGCCTGCGCCGGCTTCACGTTGCCGCAGTTGACCAGCGCGGTGAGGCACGACACCGCGTTCTTCACGGTGGCCGCGGTCACGAAACCCGAGTTCGCCGAGCTGGGCCCCGACGGCACACCGAAGGCCACCTGGTCCGGCCGCAGGCCCGCGAAGCTGCCGGCCGAGCCGTACGACAGCGGGAAGCCCTCGATCAGCATCTTGCTGCCGCCGACCAGCATGTCGACCGAGCCCTCGGGCAAGGGGTTGGTCGCATAGGGGCTGTAGAGGCCGCCGTTGTTGTAGTACTGCACGTGGATGATCGACAGCTCGTTGCGCAGCCCGTCGATGATCGGCAGGTAGGCGCCCCAGATGCTGCCGTACGACACGTAGCCGCCCTGCACATACGGCCACTCCGGCGCCATCGAGAGGTAGAAGCCGGAGCCGACCTTGGCCTTCAGCTGCTTGACCGCCGCGACGAGGTTGCTCTGGATCGGCGCGCCCTGGCTGACGCCGCTGCCGCTCTCGAGGTCGAGATCGATGCCGTCGAAGCCGTACTTCTGGATGATGGCGTAGAGGCTGTTGACGAAGTTGGCGACGTTGGTGGCGTTGTTCAGCGTGACCGAACCGTTCTGCCCGCCGAGCGAGAGCACGACCTTCTTGCCCTTGGCCTTCAGCGCTGCCACGTCGGCGATGAACTTGGCCTCGCCACCGGCGTTGGGATCGACCGTGAAGCTGACGTTGCCGTTGCCCGCGTCGTCACCGAAGGCCACGACGATCACATCCCACTCGGCCGAGATCTGGCTCAGCGGATAGGTGTTGCCGCTCGGGTTGGTGAAGTTGTGCCAGTAGCCGACGAGGGGATGCTTCGCGAGGTCGCCGGGTGGGGGTGGAGGGGGCGGCGGTGGCGGTGGCGGTGGCGGTGGCGGTGGCGGTGGCGGTGGCGGTGGCGG
>Ga0070662_100000491_pt1 | contig 23522 bp, 23 predicted proteins | sample KBSC53metaG_FD_65648 | JGI IMG/M metagenome (GOLD analysis project Ga0070662, IMG submission 65648) | Corn rhizosphere microbial communities from Kellogg Biological Station, Michigan, USA - KBS C5-3 metaG | ecosystem: Host-associated > Plants > Roots > Rhizosphere > Soil ...
CCTGTCCCCTGTCCCCTGTCCCCTGTCCCCTCGCACTTTCGCACGCCCGATCCCAACCCGTGACACGGCCGTTACACCGGGCCGATACAATCACCTCCAGACCCCAACGGAGGTGAGCCTTGCCGACCGCTTCAGCGACGCCGCACATTCCCGGCGCGTTCAACCAGTTGATCGGGGCATCCGGCCTCGAGCGGACCGACGCGCCCAAGATGACCAACGCCCACATCCTGGTGGTGGACGACGAGCCCGACATCTCGGCGCTGGTCGCCTACCACCTCGCGCGCGAGTCGTACCGCGTCCGCACCGCGTCCAGCGGCCCCGAGGCGATCCGCGCTGCCGAGGTGGAGCGCCCCGACCTGGTGATCCTGGACCTGATGCTCCCCGGCATGTCGGGGCTGCAGGTGCTCGAGGAGCTGCGCAAGCGCCCCGAGACGCAGGAGATCCCCGTGATCCTGCTCACCGCCCGCCGCGAGGAGCAGGACCGCATCGCCGGCCTGCGCCAGGGCGCCGACGACTACGTGGCCAAGCCGTTCTCGCCGCAGGAGCTGATCCTGCGCGTGGGCGCCGTGCTGCGGCGGGTGCAGCAGGCGCCGCCCGCGGGCAAGGGGGGCAAGGTGGTGCGCGTGGGCCCCTTCACCGTGGACACCGGCGCCGCCCGCGCCGACGTGGACGGCCGCGAGCTGGACCTGACGCCCACGGAGTACCGGCTCCTGCTGACGCTGATGGAGCGCCGCGGCCGCGTGCAGAGCCGGCGGCAGCTGCTGGAGGCGGTGTGGGAGGTGACCGCCAACATCGCCACCCGCACCGTGGACATGCACGTGCAGCGGCTGCGCAACAAGCTGGGCGACCAGGCCGAGTGGATCGAGACGGTGCGCGGCTTCGGCTACCGCTTCCGCACCGACCCGCCGCGCTGAAGCCCGGGGTCCGATCGACACAGGGGGCCGGAAGAGTCGCCGCGGACTCTCTCCGGCCCTTCGTGCGTCGCCGGAGGCACCGGAACGGCGAGGATGATCGAGCTGGTCGCGTTCTCGCTGAAATCCGCCAGGTCGAGCCGGACTGGTACTCCAGCACGCCGCGCGGTCATAGATTCCAGCCGTCGCGCACGTACGCACCCCCGCACCCCCGCACCCCCGCACCTCTTTCCATCCGTGCACCTTCGCGCAGACCAGAAGCTCTTCCTGAGCTACCTCGCCGTGATCGCGGCGGTGGTGGTGGCGCTCACGCTGGGCGTGGGCTCCATGCTGCGCACGCACCTCACCGGGATCGTGGCCGACGACCTGACGCGCGAGCTGATGCTGGTGCGCACGCTGGAAGAGCGCACCCCCGGCATCGACCCCGACTCGCTGGCCGACTGGCTGGGCCACCTCACCGGCCGGCGCGTCACCATCATCGCCCACGACGGCGTGGTGCGCGGCGACTCGGAGAAGGACGGCGCCGAGCTGGCGGCGATGGAGAACCACGGCGGCCGCCCCGAGGTGCGCGCCGCGCTGCGCGGCCGGATGGGCGAGGACGTGCGCGTGAGCGCCACCATCGGCGCCCAGTACCTCTATCTCGCCGTCCCCGCCTCCAACGGGCTGATCATCCGCGTCTCGGTCCCGCTCCGCGAGGTGAACCGCGCCGTGGCCCGCGTGCAGCGGGGGATCTTCGGCGTGGGGGTGATCGCGCTGGTGCTCACGGGGCTCCTCTCGTTCGGCTTCAGCCGCGTGGTCACCCAGCCGCTGCGGCAGATCGCCGGTTCGGCGCGCGCGATGGCGGCGGGCGACCTGGCCCAGCGCGCCCCCACCCGCGGCCGCGACGAGCTGGCCGAGATGGCCGACGCGCTCAACCTGCTCGCCGGCGAGCTGCAGCGCCGCCTGGGCCAGCTCGAGGGCGAGCGCGCCGAGATGTCGGCGCTGATCGACGCCATGAGCGAGGGAGTGATCGCCCTCGACGCGCAGGGCCGCGTACGCCGCGCCAACCCGGCGGCCCGGCGGATGTTCTCGCTGGCCGGCGACCCGCGCGGCATCGCCCCCGAAGAGGTGGCGCGGCGGCAGGGGTTCCTCGACCTGGTCAGCGGCGTGCTGGCGGGCGAGGCGGTCCCCGCCACGGACCTCGGCGTCGACGGCCGCAGCCTCCTCGCCACCGCGCAGCCCCTTCCCGGCGGCGGCGCGGTGATGGTGTTCCTGGACGTGAGCCAGCTGCGGCGGCTGGAGGGGGTGCGGCGCGACTTCGTGGCCAACGCCTCGCACGAGTTGAAGACCCCGCTCACCGCCATCCGCGGCTACAGCGAAACCCTGCTCGACGACGACCTGCCGCCCCCGCTGCGCCGCCAGTTCGCCGCCACTGTCCAGCAGAACGCCGAGCGGCTGCAGCGCATCGTGGACGACCTGCTGGACCTGTCGCGCCTGGAGTCGGGCGGATGGCGCGTGCAGCCCGAGATCGTCTCGGTGGCCGACCTGGCCCGCGAGGCGTGGGGCGGCTTCCGCGACGCGGCCGAGCGCACCCACGCGCGCTTCGAGGTGGACGTGCCGCCCGACGCCGAGTACGCCTGCGCCGACCCCGCCGCGCTCCGGCAGATCCTGAGCAACCTGTTCAGCAACGCGCTCCGCTACGTCCCCGACGGCGGCACCATCCAGGTGCGCGCCCGCACCGTCGCCTCGCCCGTGCTCGACGCCGGCCGCCGCGGCGGCGACGAAGCGCGGCCGGCATCGCCGCGTCCCTGGCTCTCCGTCGAGGTGGCCGACAACGGCTCCGGCATCCCGTCGGCGCACCTGCCGCGCATCTTCGAGCGCTTCTACCGCGTGGACCCTGGCCGCTCGCGCGAGGAGGGGGGGACGGGACTCGGTCTCGCGATCGTCAAGCACATGGTGGAGGGGCACGGCGGCACCATCCAGGCCGAGAGCCAGCTGGGCCGCGGCACCACCATCCGCTTCACCCTCCCCACCCCCGAGCACGACCCGCCCGTCGACGAGCCCGCCGCCGCGCCGTCCGTCACGGAGCGTTCATCGACAGAGTGAGCTCGCTCCACTGGGCGAGTCATGGTTCGAGACGGGGAGGACGCCAGCCGGTGTCCTCCCCCGTCCTCGTCTCCTGCCCGCCAGGCGATCATCCGCTCCACGTGCAGACGGTCCTCACGCCGCGTGATTCATCCTCCAGGCGCGCCGCGGCGGCCCGTCGTGTATCTTGCCTCGCGAAAAACCGGTAACGGCGGCGTATCGGAGTTACCGTTCCGTTACGTTTCCGTGATTGGCCGGCGGGGTTGGCCCGGTAAGATCCCCCCGTCCCAAGGCGCGCCCGATCCGCGCGAAGACGCTTTCCCCGACTCAACGGACGAGACCCAATGCCGAGCCGACGCATGCGCGTGCTGGCTGTTACATCGACCTGCCTGGTGGCCGTTACCACCCTGCGCGCCCAGCAGTCACCCGACGGGGTGGTGGTGAAGAGCGGCGCGGCCGAGATCCACATCGGCGGCCGCATCCAGACGCAGTTCGCCACCTCCACCATCGACACCGTCCCCGCCACCGGCCTGGAGCTGCGCCGCCTGCGGCTGGAAGCCACGGTCAAGATCAACGACGTGGTGAGCGGAAAGATCCAGCCCGACTTCGCCCCCGGGAACCGGGTGGTGATGAAGGACGCCTGGATGAAGATCGCGCTGGACCCGGCCTTCACCCTGCTGGCCGGGCAGGCGCACCGCCCCTTCTCGCCGATCACCATCACCACCAGCACCCGCATCCTCCCCATCGAGCGCGGCGTCCGGATGCGCGGGCTCGCCGACGCGTTCGACGAGTACAACCTGGTGAGCGAGCTGAACTACTCCGAGCGCGACGTGGGGCTGCAGGTGATGGGCGCGCCGAAGCACGCGCCGCTCGGGCTCACCTACCAGGCCGGCTTCTTCAACGGCCCCGTGCGCGCCCAGGCGCGCGACCGCAACACCTACCAGCTCGCGGCGCGCGTCACCGCGAGCCCGGCGCGCGACCTCCGCTTCGGCGCCGCCTGGAGCCGCCGCGACTTCGTCCGCCCGTCCACCACGCCGGGGGTGACGGTGGACGTGGAAGCGGGGAACGCCTTCCTGGCCGACGTGGAGTACGGCGCTTACGACAGCGCCGGCGTGCACCTGGTCGCCGAAGCCACGTACGGCGACTTCCAGCCCTTCGCCGGCGCGCGCTTCTTCGGCGCGCAGGGGTGGCTGGCGTACCGCACGCCCGAGCTGGGCGGCAAGCTCCGAGCGGTGGAGCCGGTGGTGCGCGCGAGCTACGGCGACGCCAACGTGAACGACCGTCCGGTGGCGAACCCCGGCGGCCTGCTGCTCACGCCGGGAGTGAACCTGTACCTGGGCGGCCTGAACCGGGTGATGTTCAACTGGGACTTCTGGAACCCGATCGAGGGCGAGAGTCAGAACTCCTTCAAGGCACAATTCCAGGTCGCCTTCTGACCAACCCGCGAGTGATTACTGTAAGCCCCTCTACGCGGCCCGCGTGGAGGGGCTTTGCACGGCCGACTTGTACGAAGTGTGCCGCCGCTGGCCGCTTTCACGCGGAGGCTTCCGCTTCACCCCGGCCCGCACTAGCCTTCACGTGCGAGATGTCCCGTGTTTGGCAGTGCATCCATTCACGCCAGGGGAGATCATGCCCGTCCGCAACCGAAAGCCGGTCCGCACGCTGGTCCTTCCACCGTATCCGCCGGTGCACTTCACGCGGGCCCAGGCGCGGCGTGCCGTTCTCGAAGTGATGGCCGAGCGCGGCGAAACGCCTCATCCGGACCCCACGGCCACCTGGACGTACGAAGACGACGACCTGCCGCCGGCGGCCGCGGCCGAACGCTGATGGCACACCGGCGGAACGTCTTCATCAACTGCCCGTTCGACGTCGAGTACCAACCGCTCTTTCGGGCCCTCGTGTTCGCGCTGCTCGACTTCGGCTACGTGCCCCGTCGCGCGCTGGAGGGCGACGACGGCAGCGAGGTGCGCATCGACAAGATCCGCCGCATCGTGGAAGAGTCGCAGTTCGCGATCCACGACATCTCGCGCACGGAGCTCGACGAGGCGTCGGGGCTCGCCAGACCCGATCGACGCGGTTCTCGTGCGGATGGAGGAGCGGCACCTGAAACCACGGGATCTGGAGCCGATGATCGGCTCGCGAGGCCGCGTCTCCGAAGTGCTGTCACGCAAGCGCGCGCTGACGCTTCCGATGATCCGACGCCTGGCGAAGGGGCTCGACCTTCGCGCCGATATCCTGATCCAGGAAAGCGTGCTCCCCGAGAGGCTGCGGAGAGGCGCGAATCGTTCGCGCGCGGCTCGTCACGGCTGACGCCCCGACCGCTGGAAACACCCGCCGCCCGGTTGACACGGGCGCGTGTTTCCGCTATTCTACCGGTCTGTCCCGACCACGCCTTCCGCCCCTCGCGTTGCGGGGCGGTGATTTTTTCATACCAACAGAGTGCCGGCCTTGCCGGCCACGCGGCGCGCACGGTGGGGCGCGCTTGCAAGCGGAGTGTCATGAAGACGTATTCCGTCAAGGCGGGGGAGATCGAGCACAAGTGGTACGTGGTGGACGCGGCCGGGAAGATCCTGGGCCGGGTCGCCACCGAGGTTGCGCGCGTCCTCCGCGGCAAGCACAAGCCGACCTACACCCCGCACCTGGACACCGGCGACTACGTGGTGGTGGTCAACGCCGACAAGGTGCAGCTGAGCGGGAACAAGGCCGACCAGAAGACCTACTTCCGCCACTCCGGGTACATGGGCCACGAGAAGTTCATCCCCTTCAAGGAGATGCTGGCCAAGCACCCGGAACGCGTGATCGAGCTCGCGGTGAAGGGGATGCTCCCCAAGAACGCGCTGGGGCGGCAGATGCGCCAGAAGCTCAAGGTGTACGCGGGCGCCGAGCACCCGCACCAGGCGCAGAACCCGGAACCCCTCAACATCTGACCATGGCTACCGAACAGTACCACGCCATCGGGCGCCGCAAGACCTCGGTCGCGCGCGTCTACCTTCGCCCCGGCAGCGGGACGTGGGAGGTGAACGGGCGCACCCTCGAGCAGTACCTGCCGCGCCACGTGCTGCGCCAGTCGGCCACCCGCCCGCTGGCGGCCACCGAGACCGAGGGCCAGTTCGACGTGAAGGTCACGGTGAACGGCGGCGGCCTGCGCGGCCAGGCCGACGCCATCCAGCTGGGCGTCGCCCGCGCGCTGCTCAAGGTGAACGAGGAGTTCCGCGTGCGCCTGCGCGCCGAGGACCTGCTCACCCGCGACCCGCGCGAGGTGGAGCGGAAGAAGCCCGGCCGTCCGGGCGCCCGCAAGCGGTTCCAGTTCTCCAAGCGCTAGGAGCGGAAGCGCCGGGCGTGCGGCGTGGCCGCGGGGCTTGCTCCGCGGCCGTGCCCGCCCGAAATCCGTTCGCACCACCATCTCACACACCGCCCGACCACGCCCAGGGTGCCGCCGCGAGGCGGTAGGGGGCGCGGGATGACGGCGGTGGAGGCGGGGCCCGCGCGGTCGCGGGCGCCCGGCAAAACCCGAATCCACGGTACCACGCCATGGCTCAGCCGAGCATCCAGGACCTTCTCGAAGCCGGTGTCCACTTCGGACACCAGACCGCCCGCTGGAACCCGAAGATGCGCAAGTTCATCTTCGCGGAGCGGAACGGCATCTACATCATCGACCTGAAGAAGACCCTCCGCCAGATCGAACTGGCGCAGGAGCTGGTGCGCAGCGTGGTGAGCCGCGGCGACCGCGTGCTCTTCGTGTGCACCAAGAAGCAGCTGCGGCAGGTGATCCAGGCCGAGGCCGAGCGGAGCAACTCCTTCCACGTGACCGAGCGCTGGCTGGGCGGCATGCTCACCAACTTCGCCACCATCAAGAAGCAGATCCGCCGGATGCGCGAGCTGGAGCGCGGGCAGGAGGAGGGCGCCTTCGACTTCTACACCAAGAAGGAGCGCCTGATGCTGGACCGCGAGCGCGAGCGCCTGGAGAAGTACCTGGCCGGCGTGAAGGACATGGCCCGCGTGCCGGGCGCGCTCTTCGTGGTCGACGCGAAGAAGGAGAAGATCGCGATCAGCGAGGCCAACAAGCTGGGGATCCCGGTGATCGCCATCGCCGACACCAACGCCGACCCCGACGTGCTGACCGTGCCGATCGCCGGCAACGACGACGCGATCCGCTCGGTGAGCGTGATCAGCGGCGCCATCGGCGACGCGATCATCGAGGCGCGCGCCGCCATGCCCGCCGAGGCCCGCCGCGCCGCCGACGAGGCCGAGGTGACGGTGTACAGCACCGAGACCGGCACCAGCGCCCCGGCCGACGAGGACCGCGGCCGCCGCCGCCGCCCCCGCCGCAAGCGCCGTCCGGGCGCGGGCGCCGGCACCGGCGGGGCCGACCAGGGCGCCGCGGAGTAAGCGCGCCCGACGGCTGGACCGAGGCAGCACACGGGGCCACCGGCGCGGCGCGCGGTTGGCCCCGTTTTTTCAGCCCGCCCGCCGGGCGGGCGTGATCACATCGCAATCGACTGCAACCGAGGACCGGGACAGTGGCCGAGATTTCCGCGAAGGACGTGAAGGAACTCCGCGACCGCACGGGCGCGGGGATGATGGAGTGCAAGGGCGCGCTGACCGAGGCCGGCGGCGACATGGAGCGCGCGATCGACATCCTGCGCGCCAAGGGGGCGGCCAAGGCCGCCAAGCGCGCCGAGCGCGAGACCAGGGAAGGCGCCATCGGCAGCTACATCCACATGGGCGGCCGCATCGGCGTGCTGGTGGAGGTGGGGTGCGAGACCGACTTCGTGGCGCGCAACGACGAGTTCCAGAAGCTGGTGCGCGACATCGCCATGCACATCGCGGCGGCGGCGCCGGTGGCGGTGCGGCGCGAGGACTTCCCGGCCGAGCTGATCGCGCGCGAGCGGGCGGTCTATCTGGAGCAGACGAAGGAGAGCGGCAAGCCCGAGCAGATCTGGAACAAGATCGTGGACGGGAAGCTGGAGAAGTTCTACGCCGAGGGCGCGCTGCTGGAGCAGCCGTTCGTGAAGAACCCCGACATCACGGTGGGGCAGCTGGTGACCGACATCTCGGCCAGGACCGGCGAGAAGATGGAGGTGCGCCGGTTCGCCCGTTTCGCGCTCGGCGAGCAGTGAGCGCGCCGGCCGCCATCCCCGCGGCCGCCGCGGGGCCGGGCTCCGGCCGCGAGGGGGGCGCGCTGCACTACCGGCGCGTCCTGCTCAAGCTCTCGGGCGAGATGCTCGCGGGCGAGCAGAAGTTCGGCATCCACCCTCCCGTGGTGGACCGGCTGACCGACGAGATCAAGGAGGTGCACGACATGGGCGTGCACCTGGGGATCGTGATCGGCGGCGGGAACATCGTGCGGGGCACCCTTGCCTCGCAGCAGGGGATGGACCGGGTGAACGCCGATTACATGGGGATGCTGGCCACCGTGATCAACGCCCTTGCGCTCCAGGACTGGCTGGAGCGCAAGGGCGTTCACACGCGCGTGCTCACCGCCATCCGCATGGAGCAGCTGGCCGAGCCGTACATCCGCCGCCGCGCCCTGCGCCACCTGGACAAGGGGCGGGTGGTGATCTTTGCGGGCGGCACCGGCAATCCGTACTTTTCCACCGACAGCGCCGCGGTGCTCCGGGGGATCGAGATGGAGGCCGACGTGATCATCAAGGCCACCAAGGTCGACGGCGTCTACACCGCCGACCCGGCCAAGGACGCGTCCGCCCAGTTCATCCCCGAGATCAGTTTCCTGGACGCGCTTTCGCGCGAGCTGGGGGTGATGGACGCGGCCGCGCTCAGCCTGTGCAAGGAGAACGGCACGCCGGTGGTGGTGATGAGCCTGGACCACCCCGACGCGGTGAAGCGCGTGGTGCGCGGCGAGCGCCTGGGCACCCTGGTGCACCCGTAGCCCCACGCACCTCTCCCGATCCACCCAGACCGACCTGACCGAACGGAAAGCCCATGTCGACGAGTCTGCAGAAAGCCAAGCAGCGGATGGAAGGCGCGCTGGAGTCGCTGCGCCGCGAGTTCGGCGGCGTGCGCACGGGAAAGGCCAGCCCGGCGCTGCTCGACACCGTGCGGGTGGAGGCGTACGGGAGCAAGGTGCCGCTGAACCAGGTGGGCACCGTGAGCGCCCCCGAGCCCCGCATGCTCACCGTGCAGCCGTGGGACCGCTCGCTGATGAAGGACATCGAGCGGGCGCTGCGCGAAAGCGACCTGGGGCTGAACCCCAGCAACGACGGCCAGATCATCCGCATCCCGATCCCCGCGCTGACCGAGGAGCGCCGCAAGGAGTACGTGCGGATGCTGCACAAGCTGGCCGAGGAGGGCCGCGTGGCCGTGCGCCAGGCGCGCAAGGACGCGAACGACGAGGTCAAGCACCGCCAGAAGGACGAGAGCCTTTCCGAAGACGACGTGCGCCGCGAGCAGACCGACGTGCAGAAGCTCACCGATCAATACATCGCGAAGATCGAGGAGATGCTGAAGCACAAGGAAGCCGAGGTGATGGAAGTCTGAGGGGTACGGGGTACGGGGTACGGGGTACGGGGTACGGGGTACGGAGTACGGAACCTGCGTGGGCCGGGTGCGTGCGGGCGCGGCGGGATCGTGCCTCACGCACTTCGCGTTGCGTGGGAGGGGCCCGCTCGATCCCGGGCCCTGTCGTACCTCGTACCTCGTACCTCGTACCTCGTACCTCGTACTTCCCTTCACAGACCACTTGGCTTTACAAACCTCGTCCCCGGGTCCATTTTCAGCGAATGTCTTCCGACCTCCGGCAGCAGATTCGCCTGAACGGCGCGGTTCCCCGGCACGTGGCCGTGATCATGGACGGCAACGGCCGCTGGGCGCGCGAGCGCGGCCGCCCGCGCGAGTTCGGGCACCGCGCGGGGATGAAGGCGGTGCGCGCGGCGGTGGAGGCGGCGGGCGACGCGGGGGTGGAGGTGCTCACGCTCTTCGCCTTCAGCCAGGAGAACTGGCACCGTCCGCGCCGGGAGGTGGGCGCGCTGATGTCGCTGCTGGAGCTGTACGTGCGCCGCGAGCGGCAGGACCTGAAGGAGCGCAACGTGGAGGTGCACGCGGTGGGCGAGCTGCACCGGCTGGGCCCGCGCACCCGCGCCGCGCTGCAGGGAATCGTCGACTACACCCGCGGGGGCACGGGGCTCAGGCTGAACCTGGCCATCAGCTACGGCTCGCGCGCCGAGATCGTGCACGCCGCGCGGCGCCTGGCCGAGCGGGTGCGCGAGGGCACGCTGATGCCCGGCGAGATCACCGAGGAGATGTTCGCCGAGCACCTCTACACCCCCGGCGACCCCGACCCCGACCTGCTGATCCGCACCAGTGGCGAGCTGCGCATCTCCAACTTCATGCTCTGGCAGCTGGCCTACACCGAGCTGTACGTGACCCCCGTCCTGTGGCCGGACTTCACCCGCGAGCACTTCTTCGCGGCGCTGCTGGAGTACCAGCAGCGCGAGCGGCGCTTCGGCCGCGTGCTGGCCTCCTGACCCGATCCGTAATCACCCCGGAGAAGCCGCCGTTGGCCCGGAACGAGACCGCGACGCGCACGGCCGTGGCCGCGGTGGGAATCCCCATCGCCGTGGCCGCCATGTACCTGGGCGGCTGGGTGCTGGCCGCGCTCCTGGCCCTGTGCGCCATGCTGGCCGCCCGCGAGCTCTTCAAGATGGCCGAGCTCAAGCGCGCCTTTCCCATCGGCTGGGTGGGGATCGGCGGCGCGGCGCTGCTGATCGCCCTCTGCGCGGTGGACCCCGGGCGTGGCATCGACACCCCGCTGCCGATCGCCGGCGCGGTGGTGATCCTGCTGGCGGCGCTCACCGCGGCGATCTGGCAGAACGGAGTGGCGGGCGAGCCGCTCCTTTCCGTGGCGGTCACCTGGATGGGCGCCACCTATCCCAGTCTCCTCGCCTTCGCGCTCTTCCTGCGCCACCTTCCGAACCCCGCGGAGACGAACGGCCGGCTGCACGGCACGGCGATCCTCCTCTTCCCCGTCGTATTGACCTGGCTGAGCGACACCTTCGCGTACTTCGCGGGGCGGCTGTGGGGGAAGAAGAAGCTGATCCCCAGGGTCAGTCCCGGTAAGACCGTGGCGGGGGCGCTGGGCGCGGTGATCGGCACCCCGGTCGCGGCGGTGGGGTACGCACTCTTCCTCCAGCGCTTCGGCACGCTGCGGCCGGGGCTGGTGGAGGCGGCGGTGTTCGGCCTGGCGGTGTCGATCGCGGCGCAGGTGGGCGACCTGGCCGAAAGCCTGCTCAAGCGCGACGTGGGCGTGAAGGATTCGGGAAAGCTCCTTCCCGGACACGGCGGCGCGCTGGACCGCTTCGACTCGCTCTTCTTCACCCTGCCGCTGGGGTACGCCTTCTTCGTCCTGGTGGTGGCGCGCTGAGCTTCGAGATGAAGGGCGTCGCGATCCTGGGCGCCACCGGCTCCATCGGCCGCAGCGCGCTGGCCGTGCTGGACCAGCACCCCGGCCGCTTCCGCGCCGTCGCGCTGACGGCGCACCGCAACGGGGCCGCGCTGGCCGCGCTGGCCGCGCGCTACCGGCCGTCGCTCGCCGTCGTGGCGGACGGGGAGGCGCCGTCCGGCGTCGGCGGGACGACGGCGTGGCGCACGGGGCGCGAGGCGTTGCTGGAGGCGGCCACGCACCCGGACGCCGACATCGTGCTGAACGCCCTGGTGGGCGCGGCGGGGCTGGAGCCCACGCTGGCGGCGCTCAGGGCGGGGAAACGCGTGGCCCTGGCGAACAAGGAGTCGCTGGTCTGCGGCGGTCCGCTCGTCCTCGAAGCGGCGCGGGAGGGCGGGGGCGAGCTGGTGCCGGTGGACAGCGAGCACAGCGCCATCCTCCAGTGCCTGCAGGGGAGCCGGCCCGAAGACGTCCGCCGCCTGGTCATCACCGCGTCGGGCGGTCCGTTCCGCGGCTTCAGCGCCGAAATGCTGGCGTCCGTCACGCCGGCGGACGCGCTGCGGCACCCCACCTGGAACATGGGCGCCAAGATCACCATCGACAGCGCCACGCTGGCCAACAAGGCGCTGGAGGTGATCGAGGCGCACTTCCTGTTCGGTGTCGGGTACGATTCCATCGAGGCGGTGGTCCACCCCCAGTCGATCATCCACTCCATGGTGGAGATGGTGGACGGCTCGGTGCTGGCGCAGATGGGGTTCCCGACCATGGAGCTGCCGGTGCTGTACGCGTTCGGCTACCCCGAGCGGCTCCCCTACGCCTGCCGCCGCTTCGACCCCGTGGCCGCGGGGACGCTCACCTTCGAGCCGGTGCGATCCGCCGACTTCCCGGCGTTCGCGCTGGGGGTGGAGGCCGGGAAGAGCGGCGGCACGGCGCCCGCGGTGTACAACGCGGCCAACGAGGTGGCGGTGCAGCACTTCCTGGCCGGGCGCCTCCCCTTCGCCGGCATCGCCGGGGCGATCGCGCAGACGCTGGAGCGCTGCCCCGCCGCCGCGGCCCGCTCGCTGCACGACGTGCTCGAGGCCGACGCCCGGGCGCGCCGCTGCGCTGAAGACTTCGTTCAGAGGCTGGCTCCGTGCTGACCATACTCTCTACGGTCGTCCTGCTCTCGATCCTGATCCTGGTGCACGAGCTGGGGCACTTCTTCGCGGCCAAGGCCGTGAACATCCAGGTGCCGCGGTTCTCGCTGGGGTTCGGCAAGGCGCTGGCGGGCTTCCGCGTGGGCGAGACCGAGTTCGTGCTGTCCGCCATCCCGCTGGGCGGCTACGTGAAGATGGCGGGGATGGAGGACGACGAGGCCGCCGAGGCGCTGGAGGGCCCCGGCGCCGCCGTGGACGAGGTGGACCCCGAGCGCACCTTCGACCGCAAGTCGATCCCCGCGCGGGTGCTGGTGATCAGCGCGGGCGTGATCATGAACCTGCTCTTCGCCTGGCTGGTGTTCAGCGTGATCTCGTTCGCCTACGGCGCGCAGCAGATCACCGAAACGCGCGTCTCGGCGGCCGGGTCGCTGCTGAACCCGCCCAGCCGCCTGCTGGCCGGCATCCCCGAGGGCGCGCGCCTGGTAGCGGTAGGCGGCGACTCGGTCGGCAGCTGGAACCAGGTCCGCTCGGCGCTGAAGCACGCGAAGAGCCCGGTGGAGCTGCGCTTTGCCGATGCGCCGCCGGTCACGCTGAACCTCCCCGCCGGGGGGGCGCAGCGGGCCACGGCGCTTTCGGCGCTGGAGCCGTACATCCCTCCGGTGGTCCAGCAGGTGATCCACGGCAGGCCCGCCGCCCGCGCCGGGCTGAAGGCCGGCGACCGGGTGGCCGCCGTGAACGGCGCGCCCGTGGGGAGCTGGCAGCAGGTGGTGCGCGCCATCAACGCCAGCCCCAACCGGCCGCTGCGCCTTACCGTGAACCGCGGTGGACAGGTGGTGAACCTCTCCGTCACGCCCGAGGCGGCGCGCGACCGCGACGTGTCGGGCAAACGGGTCACCGTGGGCAAGGTGGGCGCGGCCCCGGTGAACCCCGAGCTGGTGAACACGGAGCTGGGCGTGGGCGCATCGGTGGTGCAGGGCGCCAAGGACACCTGGGGCACCGCCGTATTCGTGGGCGACGTGCTTCGCCAGCTCCTCACCGGGCAGATCTCGGCGCGCAACATGGGCGGGCTCCTCTCCATCGGCGAGGCGAGCGGCGAAACGGCGCGGCTGGGGCTGGAGATCTGGCTCGGCTTCCTGGCGGCCTTCTCCGTCAACCTGGCCGTGCTCAACCTGCTTCCGATCCCGATCCTGGACGGCGGGCACCTGATGTTCCTGGGGTTCGAGGCGGTGCGCGGGCGGCCCCTGTCGGTCGAAGCGCGGGTCCGCCTGTCGCAGGTGGGGCTGGTGATCGTGGTGGCGCTGATGCTGTGGGCCAACGGCAACGACGTGGTGCGCTTCCTCTTCAACCGCTGACCTCGCCTCGTCGCGGCGACGACGCGCTCCCGCAGGCCGCCCCGCGGGAGCGCATCTGTTTCCCGGCGTGGCCACGGTTCCGCGTCCATGCGTCCGCGGCAAGGCGGCGGAGGCGTTTCCGGGCGGCGGAGGCGGACCCGCGGAGCCCCTGAGGTGTACATCAATCGCGGAAGTCGCTAAATTACGGGGTTCCCCCGGAATATCCGCGGCGCCTGCCCGCAGAGGGGCCCATCCCCCGGCTACACACCGACACAACGCCACGCGAGTCCATGCCTACAAGCCACACATTGCAGCAGCAAGGCGAGCGGATGGATCAGAAGGAGCTCGAGACGATCGAGCGTCTGCTCCTGCGGGAGCGTGACAAGACGCTGCGTTCGCTGGGCCGTTTCGCCGAGCAGTCCAAGCAGACGCGCGACTCGGCCGACAACGACCTGTCGAGCTATTCGTTCCACATGGCCGACCAGGGTACCGACGCCATGGAGCGGGAAAAGAGCTTCCTGTTCGCCAGCAAGGAAGGCCGCTACCTGTACCGCGTGGAAGAGGCGCTGCGCCGCCTGTACAACAACCCCGAAGAGTTCGGCGTCTGCCACAGCTGCAAGAAGCCGATCCCCTTCGCGCGGCTCGAGGCGCTCCCGCACGCCCGCTACTGCCTGGACTGCAAGATGAAGGAAGAGCAGTCGTCCTGATTCCGGGTGGCAGCCGAAGGTGCGAGGACAGAGCGAGGGGCGGCATCCGCGACGGGTGCCGCCCCTGGTCTTGCGGCGAGTGCGGAGTTCAGACGTGTTGGCGCGTGCACCCGTGCCCGGGCGGGTACTCCAGGTTTTTCTGATCACTCGAGCACGAATTCAGATCCGTCACCGTTTTTGCGGGTTCCTGGTGATCACTTCGGCTGACCTCGGTGTGCACGAGTGATCCGCTCGTCCGTCCGCTGTTCGCTGCCGTGGAGTAGCTGCTTGCGCAGGTGCCGCGGGAATGAATCGCTGGCGGCGATCCAGTCGCCGAGCAACTCGTTGAGCAAGAGCGCCCCTTGTTCGCGGAGGGCCGAGATCTTCTTGTTCCACTCAGGTACGAGGGTGCCGGGTGGCGGGCGATGGACCATGAGGTTGACGTCGATCAGTTCCTGTCGCCGCCGAATGCAGCTATTCAGCTCGTGAACAAGCGCGTCATACCGGAGGAGCCTCACGAGAAGCGTATCGGGCAACGCCGCCAGGAAGCTCTGTGCGCGAATGTGCATGAACCCGGTATCCTCAACAGGCTCGTCCAGCCCTTTGTCCAATTGGTCCAGCTCGTAATAGCGCCGGTGTGATTCAAGGAGCCGGAGCCCGACTCTCCAGCGTTCCACGATATCGGTGTCACTTTTTCGACGTTCGTGCCGAACGGTGATGCCAAAGGTTGTCAGCACGCTGAGCACCGAGGCGAAAATTCCGATGGCTCCGCCCACGACTGCAGCGATCATCTCTGAAGACATTCAGTACCTCCGATCGTCCAAAGATCTCACACCATTGATCAGTGCTTCCACGATAGAGACCTGCGCGCCATGGAAACAAGGAGGGAGACAGACGAACACGCATCCCCGATCCGGGAGACGCAGCCCGGCTTCCCGCCCAGGCGACCGCGTCTCTCCCGATAGACCCTGACCGCAGAGCCGACGGCGAACGTCGTCGTTCTGCCCACCCTGTCACCCCACCGCCGTTCACCATTCCTTCTTCCGGCCGCTCCTTTCGGTTGCCGCCCGCCCCCGCGCGGGTTAGCTTTCTCGGGTTTGCGACCCGACGCGGCCGATTCGAACCACGGATTGGCCGACGCACGAACACGCGCTTATGCCGACGTACGAATACCGTTGTCCCCAGTGCGGGACCGACTTCGAGAAGTTCCAGAAGATGAGCGACCCGCCGCTGGCCGCCTGTCCGAGTTGTGGCGCCGAGGCCGAGCGCCGCATCAGCGGGGGCGCCGGGCTGGTGTTCAAGGGGAGCGGCTTCTACATCACCGACTACCGCGGCGACGGCTACAAGAAGGCCGCGCAGGCGGAAGGCGGCGGCTCGCCGCCGTCCGAATCCTCGTCCTCAGGCTCGGGCGGCAAGTCCGAGACGAAGAAGACGGAGAGCGCACCCGCCCCCAAGGCCGAGAGCAAGCCGGCGCCGAAGGCCGAGTGATGGCCCGGGAACAGCTGCTGGCCGAGCTCCGCCGCGTGGTGGCCGAGATGGGCGCGGACGGCGACCACCCCGTGACCCTCGAACGCCCCCGCAACCCCGAGCACGGCGACTGGGCCACCAACGTCGCCCTGACGCTTGCCAAGCCGCTGCGCAGGGCGCCGCGCCCGATCGCCGACGAGCTGGCGTCGCGGCTGAACGCGGCGGCCGCAGGCGTGTCCACGGTCGAGGTCGCCGGCCCGGGGTTCATCAACTTCCGCCTGGCGGGCGACTTCTTCGCGGCCGGGCTGGCGGGGATCCTCTCCGCCGGCGACGCGTACGGCCGCTCCGGCGACGGCGCGGGTCAGCCGGTGGTGATCGAGTTCGTCTCGGCCAACCCCACCGGGCCGCTGCACATCGGCCACGGGCGGCAGGCCGCGCTGGGCGACGCGGTGAGCGAGCTGCTGGCGTGGGCCGGGTGGAAGGTGCACCGCGAGTTCTACTACAACGACGCGGGCGAGCAGATCATGAAGCTGGCCCGCAGCGTGTGGGCCCGCTATCAGCAGGAGCTGGGCGAGCCCGTCGACTTCCCCGCCGACGGCTATCACGGCGAGTACGTGCGCGAGATCGCCCGCGAGCTGGTGGCCGAGCACGGCGGCCGCTGGAAGGGCGACCCGTCCGACGCGGCGCTGGACGAGATGCGGCGCTTCGCCGTCGCCCGCCTGCGCGCGGAGCAGAACCGCGACCTGGACGGGTTCCGCGTCCGCTTCGACGAGTTCTTCCTGGAGTCGTCGCTCTACGACTCGGGGCGGGTGGAGGACACCATCCACCGGCTGCGCGAGACGGGGTACGTCTACGAGAAGGACGGCGCCGTCTGGCTGCGGACGACCGAGTTCGGCGACGACAAGGACCGGGTGATGGTGAAGTCGTCGGGGCACCCCACCTACTTCCTGCCGGACGTGGCCTATCACATGTCCAAGTGGGAGCGGGGGTACCACCGCGCCATCAACGTGCAGGGGAGCGACCACCACGGCACGGTGGCCCGGGTGCGCGCCGGCCTGCAGGCGCTGGGGCTGCCGCGGGGCTACCCCGAGTACGTGCTGCACCAGATGGTCCTCGCCGTCCGCGGCGGCGAGGAGGTCAAGTTCAGCAAGCGCGCGGGCGACTACGTGACGCTGCGCGAGCTGTACGACGAGGTGGGGGTGGACGTGGCGCGCTTCTTCTTCCTGATGCGGCGCGCCGAGGCCCAGCTCCTCTTCGACATCGACCTGGCGCTGGAGCAGAGCGACAAGAACCCGGTCTACAAGGTCCAGTACGCCCACGCGCGGATGAGCAGCATCTTCCGCCGCGCTGGGGTGAGCCCGGAGACGCTGGACGCCGCCGCCGCCGACCTGTCGCTGCTGGGCGACGAGGGCGAGCGCGAGCTGGTGAAGCTCCTCCTCCGCTTCCCCGAGGTGATCGGCGCCAGCGCCGAGCGGCACACGCCGCACGCGGTGTGCGAATACCTGGAAGAGGTGGCCGGCGCGACCAACAGCTGGTACCACGCGGGGAACCGCAACCCGGCGTTGCGCGTGATCGGCGACGAGGTGCCGGCCGAGGTGTCGCGCGCGCGGCTGGTGCTGTCGCGCGCCGTGCAGATCGTGCTGAGGAACGGCCTGGCCGTGCTCGGCATCACCGCTCCCGAACGGATGCAGCGCGAGGCGGCCGACGAAGCCGCCCTCGAAACCGCCTGACGCAAATCAACCCCCGAACGAATCTGATGTCGATCCTGGTGGTGGGCAGCGTGGCCCTCGACACGGTGGAAACCCCCTTCGGCCGCGCCGACGACGCGCTGGGCGGCTCGGCCACCTTCTTCTCGGCGGCCGCGTCGCTGTTCGGGCCGGTGCAGCTGGTGGGCGTGGTGGGGAGCGACTATCCCACCGGCGCGCTGAGCTTCCTGGCCGAGCGCGGCGTGGACCTGTCCGGGCTGGAGCAGGCCGAGGGGGAAAGCTTCCGCTGGTCGGGCGTGTACAGCTTCGACCTGAACAGCCGCGAAACGCTGGAGACGCGCCTGGGCGTGTTCGCCGAGTTCCAGCCCAAGATCCCCGAAGGCTTCCGCGACGCCGAGTGGGTGTTCCTGGGCAACATCGACCCCGAGCTGCAGCTGAACGTGCTGGAGCAGGTGCACGCGCCGAAGTTCGTGGCGTGCGACACCATGAACCTGTGGATCGACATCCGGCGCGACGCGCTGATGCGGCTGCTGGGGCGGGTGGACCTGCTGCTGGTGAACGACGGCGAGGCGCGGCAGCTGTCGGGCGAGCACAACCTGTCGCTCGCCGCCCGGTGGATCCTGCAGCGGGGCCCGCGCTACCTGGTGATCAAGAAGGGCGAGCACGGCGCGGTGCTGTTCACCCCGCACTCGGTGTTCTTCGCCCCCGGCTTTCCGCTGGAAGACGTGTTCGACCCCACCGGCGCGGGCGACGCCTTCGCGGGCGGGTTCATGGGCTACCTGGCGCAGTGCGGCCGCACCGACGAGGGCGACCTGCGCCGCGCGGTGATCTACGGCTCGGTGCTGGGCTCGTTCGCGGTGGAGAAGTTCTCGGTGGAGCGCTTCCGCGACCTCTCCGCCGACGAGATCGAGGACCGGGTGCGGCTCTTCCGCGAGATGACGGTGTTCGAGCTGCCCGTGGACGCCGGTGTCTGACGGGGCGGGCGGGCTCAGCTACGCCGCCGCCGGGGTGGACATCGACGCGGCGGCCACGGCCATGAAGGGCGTGGCCGCCCTCGTCCGTTCCACCGCCACCCCCGACACGCTGAGCGAGCTGGGCTCGTTCGGCGGGCTCTACCGCGTCCCCCGCGGCGTGGCGAACCCGGTCCTGGTCGCCAGCACCGACGGGGTGGGGACCAAGCTCAAGATCGCCTTCCTCGCCGGCCGCCACGGCACCGTGGGCGAAGACCTGGTGAACCACTGCGTCAACGACATCCTGGTGCAGGGCGCGCGGCCGCTCTTCTTCCTCGACTACGTCGGGGTCGGCCGCCTGGAGCCCGGCGTCGTCGAGGAGATCGTGAGTGGCGTGGCGCGTGGCTGCCGGGTGAACGGCGCCGCGCTGCTGGGCGGCGAGACGGCCGAGATGCCCGACTTCTACGCCCCCGGCGAGTACGACATCGCGGGGACGATCGTCGGCGTCGTCGAGGAAGGCCGCGTGATCGACGGCTCCGCGGTCCGCGCGGGTGACGCGATCGTCGCGCTGGCCTCGTCGGGTCTCCACACCAACGGCTACTCGCTGGCGCGCAAGGTCGTCTTCGACCGGATGGGGCTGTCGGTCGACTCGCCCTTTCCGGACGAGGACGGGAGCGTGGCCGACGTGCTGCTGCGCGTCCATCGCAGCTACCTGAAGCCGCTCTGGCCGCTGATCGAGCGCGGCGAGATCCGTGGGCTGGCGCACATCACCGGCGGCGGGTTGGTCGACAACGTGCCACGCATCCTGCCGAAGGAGGTGGACGCGCGCTTCGACCTGTCGTCGTGGACGGTGCCGGCCGTCTTTCGCGTCCTCCAGCGCGAGGGCGGGGTGGAGGAGCGCGAGATGTTCCGCGCCTTCAACATGGGCGTGGGGATGGTGGCGGTTGTCACGGCGGACCGCGCCGAATCGTTGGTCGGGGAACTGAAGGCGGCGGGTGAGACGGCCTGGCTCGCCGGCGAAATCGTTCCCGGAGACGGCAAGGTGGTGCTGGGATGACCCGACGTCTGGTGATGATGGCCGCCGCGGCGCTGGCGATGGCGCCGGCGGCGGCGCGGGCGCAGAACGAAGCGTGCACGGAGATCGTCACGCCCCCGGCAAGCGCGACGGAGTGCAACGTGGCGGTGGACGTGCTGCGCGCCGCGTACGCGCAGACCGGGATCCTGGCCGCGGGCGGCAACCCGGTGCCCGGCGTGGAATCGACGCGCGGGATCACGCTGATGCTGGTCCCCGGCACCACCGCGAGCCTGCGCTTCTCCGCCGCGCGGCAGCAACTGCCGGACCTGCGCAGCGCGAGCGCCGGCGAGGAGCGCGGCGAGGTGGCCACCGCCATCCGGCTGGGGACGGCGACCAAGGTGTTCGGCGGGGTGGCGGCGGGGCCGGTGAGCGGCGTGGGGTCGATCGATCTGCTGCTGGACGCCGCGCTCCTTCCCGCGGCCGGGCAGGGCCGCGACGCCGCGGCGGCGTTCGGCGCGGGGGCGCGGATCGGCCTGATCCGCGAGACCTTCGCTACGCCGGGGGTGGGGGTGACGGCGATGTACCGCCACGTGGGCCGCCAGCAGTACGGCCGCCTCTGCCCGATCCCCGACGTGTCGTGCGCCGACTCGAACGTCGGCGAGGCGTCGTTCGGGGTGAACGACGTGAGCGGGCGGCTGACCGTGGGGAAGCGGCTGGGGCCCGTCGGTCTGCTCGGTGGCGTGGGGATCGACCGCTTCTCCACCAGCCACGGGCTGGTGCGCTTCTACGGCGGCGGGGTCGAGGGCACCGCCCGCCTGGCTGCGGAAGTGGACCGGCACGACACCCGCTGGTCGGCGTTCGGGAACCTGTCGTACGGGCTGCTCGTCGGCTCGCTGGTGGCCGAGGCGGGGTACATGGGCGGCGGCGAGGCGAGCCTGGTGTTCGACGGCGACGTGGGTGGGTACAAGGCGGGGAAGGGGACGCCGTTCGGGAGCCTGGCGCTGCGCATCACGCTGTAGCGCGCGGCGGCTGGACGCCGGTGATAGATTGGATGCGATGCGGGCGAGGGTGACCTCGCCCGTGCTCGTTTCACGGGAGATGCGGATGCAGGACGGCGAACGCCCCGATGACCGCACGTGGATGCGCCGCGCGCTGGCGCTGGCGCCGCGCGGGTGGGGCCGCACCGCGCCCAACCCGATGGTGGGGTGCGTGAGCGTGCGCGACGGCGAGTTGGTGGGCGAGGGGTGGCATACGGAGTACGGCCGCCCGCACGCCGAGGTGGAGGCGCTGGCCCGCGCAGGCGAGCGGGCGCGCGGCGCGACCGCGTACGTCACGCTCGAGCCGTGCAGCCACTTCGGCAAGACGCCGCCGTGCACGCAGGCGCTGCGGGACGCCGGCATCTCTCGCGTGGTCTACGCCGCGGCGGACCCGAATCCGAAGGCGGCGGGCGGCGCGTCGGTGCTGCGGCAGATGGGGATCGAGGCGGTGGGGCCGCTCGACGAGCCGGCGGTGCGCGACCTGGACGCCGTCTTCTTCCACGCGCATTCGCCGGAGGGCGCGCGGCGGCCGTTCGTGGCGCTGAAGCTGGCGCTGTCGCTGGACGCCCGCATCGCCGACCGCGCGGGGAACTCCGTGTGGATCACGGGTGACGAGGCCCGCGCCCAGGTGCATCGCCTGCGCGCGGGGTTCGGCGCGGTGGCGGTGGGGATCGGCACCGCGCTGGCGGACGATCCACGGCTCACCGTCCGCGGCGACGTCGTACCCCGCGTGCCGCCCGCGCGCGTGGTGTTCGACGGGGCTTTGCGGCTGCCGCTGGAGTCCAATCTGGTCCGCACCGCGCGCGAGACGCCGGTGATCGCCGTCGGCGACGAGCGTGCGCCGGAGGATGCCGCGCGGGCGCTGGAAGCCGCGGGCGTGACGGTGCTGCGGGCCGGGCGCAGGCTCGAACGAGCGCTCGAATCGTTGCGGGAGGCGGGGATTCGGTCCATGTTCGTGGAGGGCGGCGCGGGCGTGGCGAGCTCGCTGCTGCGCGCGGGGGTGGTGGACCGGCTGTACCTGTTCTACGCGCCGGTGCTGCTGGGCCCGGACGCGCTGTCGCCGTTCGCGGGCGTCGACAGCCCGCCGGTCGCCGCCGCGCCGCGCTGGAGACGCGTCGCGACGGAGACGTTCGGCGCCGACACGCTGGTCACGCTGGCACGGGAGTAAGGGTGTTCACGGGGATCGTGGAAGAGGTGGGGACGGTCGAATCCGTCCGCGAGGAGGGCAACGGCGTGGTGTTCACCATCGCCTGCCGCACCGTGCTCGAGCAGCTGGGGCTGGGCGACAGCGTGGCGATCGACGGCGCCTGCCTCACCGTCACCTCCATCCTGGACCACGCCTTCACCGTGCAGGCGGTGGGGACCACGCTGGGGCGGACGACGTTCGGATCGTTCGAGGCGGGCCGCCGCGTCAATCTCGAACGCGCGCTGTCGCTGGGGCAGCGGCTGGGCGGCCACATCGTGCAGGGCCACGTGGACGGCCTGGGCGAGGCGGTGTCGATCCGCCGCAACGAGGAACTGGTGCTGATCGACTTCCGCATGCCCGACGACGTGGCGGCGGTGACGGTGCTGCACGGATCGATCACCCTGAACGGCATCAGCCTGACGGTGAACGATTTGCCGCACCCCGGAGTCTGCCAGGTGTCCATCATCCCCTTCACCTGGGAGCACACCAATCTCGCCGACCTGGCCGAGGGCGACGCGGTGAACCTGGAGGGCGACACCATCGGCAAGTACGTGCGCCACCTGCTCGGCATGCCCGCCGCGGAAAACGTGACGCGGGCGTGGGGGTATGAAGAGCGAACCACCGGCGGCTGAAGCCGCAGCAACAACTACGAGAAGCCTCGCAAACTGCGCGAGGCTCCACGGCGCGGTGAGATATCTCGGCGTTGTGGATGGGCCCCAGGGCGGTGGGAATTCCGGTGTTGAAGTCCGCGAAGGCGGTCTGCGCGCCGTTGTAGCCGCGAGTTTACTCGCAATGGAGATAGCGATGCCGTTCGACACCGTCGAAGCAGCGATCGAAGATATCCGCCAGGGGAAGATGGTGATCGTGGCGGACGACGAGAACCGCGAGAACGAGGGCGACCTGGTCTGCGCGGCCGAGCTGGTGACGCCCGAGATCATCAACTTCATGGCCACGCACGCCCGCGGGCTGATCTGCCTGTCGCTCTCCGCCGAACGCGCCGACGCGCTGGACCTGCGGCCCATGACCGACGTGAACACCGAGGCGCTGGGCACCGCCTTCACCGTGAGCGTGGACGCGGCGCACCGCTTCGGCGTGACCACCGGGATCAGCGCGTGGGACCGGGCGACGACCATCAAGGTGTGCATGGACCCGGCGAGCGTGCCCGGCGACCTGCGCCGCCCGGGCCACGTCTTTCCCCTGCGCGCCCGCGCCGGCGGCGTGCTGCGCCGCGTGGGCCAGACCGAGGCGTCCGTCGACCTGGCGCGGCTGGCGGGGCTGCAGCCGGGCGGCGTGATCTGCGAGATCCTGAACGAAGACGGGACCATGGCGCGCCGGCCGCAGCTGGAGGAGTTCGCGGCGCGGCACGACATCAAGTTCATCACCGTGGCGCAGATCGTAGCCTACCGCCTCCAGCGCGAGCGGCTGGTGCACCGCGAGGCCGAGGCGACGCTCCCCACACCGTCCGGCGAGTGGCGCATCATCGCCTACCGCAACGACGTGGACCAGCACGAGCACGTGGCGATGGTGAAGGGCGAGGTGGAGGGGGTGGACGGCGCGCTGGTGCGCATGCACAGCGAGTGCCTGACCGGCGACGTGTTCCACTCGCTGCGCTGCGACTGCGGCGAGCAGCTCGAC